>OGRS01000475.1_pt1 | contig 37946 bp, 34 predicted proteins | sample 1553561 | NCBI WGS metagenome assembly OGRS01 (sample SAMEA2580103, study PRJEB22360) | human gut metagenome | biome: human gut; feature: human-associated habitat; material: faeces | place: Denmark | collected 2008/2010
TTAAAAAATATAGTTTATAGCTTATTTTTTAAAAATATTGTATAATCTAGAGGAAGATTTCTAATATTAGGAGGCATCATCATATGGAATTAAAATATATTTTTGGACCTGTACCATCTAGAAGATTAGGAAAATCTTTAGGAATAAGTCCTATTCCTCGTAAAACTTGTAATTATTCTTGTATCTACTGCCAATTAGGTAGAACAGATAAGATGACTGGAGAAAGAAAGGAGTTTTTTCCTTTAAAAGATATTATCAATGAGTTTAAAGAGTATCTAAAAGAATCTTTTGATTTTGATGTTGTAACAATTGTTGGAGAGGGAGAACCCACTCTCTATTCTAAACTTGGAGAGTTAATTAAAGAGGTTAAAAAAATAACTGATAAGCCTGTTGCTGTTATCACAAATGGAGCTTTACTTAGTTCAAAAGAGGTAAGAGATGAGTTAATGAATGCTGATATTGTACTTCCTTCTATTGATGGCTATAATGAGGAAACAGCAAAAAAAATTGATAGACCACTAGGAACTATCCATTTTAAAGATGAGCTTGAAGGGTTAATTGAATTTTCAAAGGAGTATAAGGGACAACTTTTACTTGAAATAATGCTTATATCAGGTATAAATTGTGATAAAAATTCAATTGGGCATTTTAAAGATATTTTAAAGAAGATAAGATATGACAAGGTATATTTAAATACCCCTGTTAGACCCCCTGCTGAAAGTTTTGTAAAGGTTGTATCTCAAGAGGAGATGAAATATGCTGTAGAGGAGCTTGGGGGAATTTCTATTGATATGTTGAGCTCTGGAGAGTTTTTTAGTGAAATTGAAGATTCCTATGAGGCTATCCTTAACATAATTAGACGTCATCCTATGAATCAATTTGAAATCAATAGCTTTTTAAATTCAAGAAAAGAAAAACTTGGATACAATATCTTTGAAAAATTAGAAAGTGATGAAAAAATAAACTGTATCCTTTACAAAGGAATAAAAACTTACAGATTGAAATAAAGGAGTTAAAATGGAAAATATTGTAAAAAAAGTAGCTGCTATACACGATTTATCTGGATTTGGAAGATCTTCTTTAACAAGTATAATTCCTATACTATCTAGTATGAAAGTACAAGTTTGTCCTGTTCCAACAGCAGTTTTATCTAGTCATACTGGGGGATTTGAAGGTTATAGTTTTCTTGATCTCACTGATTATATGGAGCAACATATAGCACATTGGAAAAGTTTAAATCTTGAATTTGATTGTATCTATTCAGGTTTTTTAGGTTCTCCTAAACAGATGAAAATAGTTGCTGATTTTATAGATTTCTTTGGTCACAAAAATAATCTTACTGTTGTTGACCCTGTACTTGGAGATAATGGTAAACTATATGGAACTATGAACAATGAAATGGTTGAAGAGATGAAAAAGTTAATTAGTAAGGCTGATATTATCACTCCAAACTTTACTGAAGTTACTTTTTTACTAAATAAACCATATAAAAAGGAAATAAGTGAAGCAGAAGTTAAAGAGTGGCTTGTTGAATTAGCAAACATGGGACCTAAAATAGTTATTGCTACAAGTGTTCCTGACGAAAACTCTCATAAAGCTGATAGAAAAACAAATGTTATAGCTTATGACAAAGAAAATGATGTATTCTGGAAAGTTAGCTGTAAATATATTCCTGCTTCTTATCCTGGAACTGGAGATGCCTACACAAGTGTGGTTATTGGAAGCTTACTTCAAGGGGATAGTCTACCTATAGCTATTGAGAGAGGGGTACAATTTATCACACAATGTATCTTAGCTAGTTATGGTTTCAAATATCCAAATCGTGAAGGAGTTCTTTTAGAGAGAATGCTTGATGTTTTAAAGATGCCTACTATCTCTAATAGTTATGAACTTTTAAAAAGATAAATTGATTAAAGGAAATCTCATATCACTTTCGTAAATCAACTAAAATATAGAAAGGATGTAGATATTATGTTTGAAGATGTTGCTTTAAGAGCTCTAATTTTGTCTTTCTTTGCTGGAATGTCAACTTTATTAGGTGCTCTTACTATCTTTTTCGCTAATAAAAAAAGTGAAAAATTAGTTACAGTTTCGTTAGGGTTTGCTGGGGGAGTTATGTTAAGTGTCTCTTTTACTGACTTACTACCTAATGCAACTCAGCTTTTAAGTGAATATTATAATGAAAAACTTGGTATTTTTCTAAGTGTGGTTTTCCTTCTTGTAGGGGTTCTTTTTGCTGCAATGTTAGATAGATTTGTTCCCCATGAGTCTGAACCTGATGGAGATGGAAAAAAACATGAAAATCTTTTTAGAGTAGGTTTTGTCTCTACTCTTGCTATTGGGCTTCACAACTTTCCAGAAGGGATAGCAACTTTTATGGCTGGTTATGAAGATTTAACTTTAGGAGTTTCCATTGCCCTTGCTATTACAATGCATAATATTCCTGAGGGAATCTCAGTGGCTATGCCAATATATTTTGCTACTGGTAGTAAGTTAAAAGCTTTTAAATATACTTTTCTATCTGGTATAGCTGAACCTATTGGAGCTCTCCTTGCTTTTCTAGTTTTAAAACCATTTATAAATAGTTTAACATTAGGAATGATATTTGGGGTTATCTCTGGAATTATGCTTTATATTGCCATAGAAGAGTTATTGCCAAGTTCTAAACAGTATGGATATTCTAAAGAGGCTCTTATAGCAATTTTTGCTGGAATTATTCTTATGCCTCTTACTCATATGATTTAAAAGAGCTATTGGATGCTTTGCATCCTCTAGCTCTTTTTGTATACTTAACTATTTTTTACCTTTTAAATATTTATCAATCTCAATAGCAGCTTTCTTTCCAGCTTCCATAGCTAAAATTACTGTTGCTGCTCCTGTAACTGCATCTCCTCCAGCAAAAACTCCCTCTCTTGAAGTTTTTCCTGTTGCTTCATCTGCTTCTATTCCATGCCATCTATTTGTTGCTAAGTTTTCTGTTGTTGATGCTATCAATGGATTTGGTGATGTTCCCAATGACATTATCACTGTTTCTACTTCCATTGTAAATTCACTATTAGGTATAACTGAGAATTTTGCTCTTCCACTTTCATCTGGCTCTCCAAGCTCCATTCTTACACATTTAGCCTCTTTTACCCATCCTTTTTCATCTGCTATTATTTCAGTAGGAGAAACTAAAAATTCAAATTTTACTCCCTCCTCTTTTGCATGATGGATCTCCTCTCTTCTAGCTGGAAGTTCTGCCTCTCCACGTCTATATACTATAGTTGTATCTGCTCCTAGCCTCTTAGCAGTTCTAGCAGCATCCATAGCCACGTTTCCACCACCTACTACTATTACTCTCTTACCTATTTTAATTGGAGTGTTATATTCAGTTTTATTAGCTTTCATAAGGTTTACCCTTGTTAAAAATTCATTTGCTGAAATAACTCCATTGTAGTTTTCTCCAGGTATATTCATAAATCTTGGAAGTCCTGCTCCACTTCCTATAAATACTGCTGAATACCCCTTTTCATCTAATAACTCATCTACTGTAAATGTTCTCCCAACAACACTATCTGTTTTAAACTCCACTCCAAGTTGTTTTAAGTTTTCTATCTCTTTATCTACTACTCTCTCTTTTGGTAGTCTAAATTCAGGAATTCCATAACTTAAAACTCCACCTAATTTATGTAGTGCTTCAAATATTGTTACTTGATATCCTTTTTTAGCTAGATCTCCAGCTGCTGTAAGTCCTGCTGGTCCTCCACCTATAATAGCTACTTTCTCATCTTTTTTCTCTTCAACTTCAAAATCAATTTTGTTTTCAATTATCCAATCTCCAACAAATCTTTCAAGTTTTCCTATAGCTATTGGCTCACCTTTTACCCCTAAGATACATTTTCCCTCACATTGAGTTTCTTGAGGACACACTCTTCCACACACTGCTGGAAGATTTGAATATTTTGTAATTATTTTAGCAGCTCCTAATATATCTCCCTCTTTTATCTTTTGAATAAAGCCAGGAATATCTATTGAAACTGGGCATCCTTTCATACATAGAGGATTTTTACAATTTAAACATCTTCCTGCCTCTGCTTGAGCCTCTACTAAATTATATCCATAACAAACTTCATCAAAGTTTTTGTTTCTTATCTCTGGGTTTTGTTCTCTCACAGGAACTCTTTTTTTAGGTTCAAATGTAGGTTCATGATTTGGACAAGCAGGGTTTTCATGAGTTTCTCCATCTTCTATTTTTAAAATATTTCTTCCCTCTTCTGTTTTGTACATATTTTGTCTTCTCATAGCTTCATCAAAGTTTACATCATCACCATTAAATTCTGGTCCATCTACACAAGCAAATTTAACCTTATCTCCAATAGTAACTCTACAAGCTCCACACATTCCTGTTCCGTCTACCATTAACGGATTTAAACTTACTGTATTAGGGATGTTATTCTCTCTACATTTTTTTGAAGCAAATTTCATCATGATCATTGGTCCTATTACAACTGCATGATCATAATGTTTTCCCTCTGCTAGTAAATCATCTAGCATATCTGTTACAAGCCCTTTTTTTCCATAGCTTCCATCATCTGTACAAACATATAGATTTTTTGCTATTGCTTTCATCTCTTCTTCAAATATAAGGGTATCTTTACTTCTAGTTCCAATGATGACATCTACATCGCAACCTTTTTCCTTCATCCATTTAACTTGAGGATAAACTGGAGCTGTTCCAACTCCCCCTGCTATAAAGATATACTTTTTATTCTTTAACTCCTCTTCTCCTAAATAAATAAGTTCACTTGGTTGTCCCAATGGTCCTACAACATCAGAAAAATACTCTCCTTTTTCTAATTTTGCCATATCCTGTGTACTTTTTCCTACTACTTGGAAAACTATTGTTACTGTTCCTTGTTCTCTATTATAGTCACAAATTGTTAGAGGGATTCTCTCTCCCTTCTCATCTGTTTTAACTATTAGAAATTGCCCCGGTTGAGCTGAATTAGATAGATCTTTTGCCTCTATATCCATATAACAAATTATTGGTGTTAACCACTTTTTCTCTACTATTTTATACATTTAATTCCTCCTAAAATTTAGTATCTCTACCTATATTTTACCTCAAAACAAAAGAAGACCCAAATATTATTTGGTTCTTCTTAAGATTTTATCTATTTTAATAGTTTCCTTGCATTATCATTGTATCTGCAACTTTCTTAAATCCAGCTATATTTGCTCCTTTTGCTAGAGATACATTGTATTTTTTACTCATCTCTTTTGATTTTTCATAGATATCTTTCATTATCTCATGAAGCTTTTTATCTACCTCTTCAGCTGTCCATTGATATCTCATACTATTTTGACTCATCTCAAGAGCTGAAACTGCAACTCCACCAGCATTAGCTGCTTTTCCAGGTGCATATAATATATTATTTTCTTCAAATAGTTCTATTGCTTCTGGAGTACATGGCATATTAGCTCCTTCACACACTATTTTAACTTGATTTGCTAAAATTTCTTTTGCATCATCTAAGCTTAATTCATTTTGAATTGCACAAGGAATAACTATATCTACTTTTCTCTCCCAAGGTTTTTTTCCTTCAAAGAATTCAAGTCCAAACTTATTTGCAAAATCTTTTAAAGTAACCTCTCTATTACTTCTTAAAACTAGCATATATTCTACTTGTTCCTCTGTTAACCCATTTGGAGCATAAATATATCCAGCTTTTCCAGAAATAGTTACTACTTTTCCACCTAATTCTGTCACTTTTTTACAAGCTCCCCAAGCAACATTTCCATAACCTGAAACTGCAACTTTTTTATCTACAATAGTTTCACCTATATCTTTTAACATCTCTTGAACAAAATATGTTACTCCATATCCAGTTGCTTCTGGTCTTATTCTACTTCCACCATAGTTAAATCCCTTTCCAGTGATAACACCATTTTCATATGCACCTTTCAATCTTCTATAGTGTCCAAATAGATATCCTATCTCTTTTCCACTTACCCCTATATCTCCAGCTGGTACATCTTTATCAGGTCCAATATGACGATATAACTCATTCATAAAGCTTTCACAGAATCTTTTTATCTCTCTGTCTGATTTATTTAAAGGATTAAAATCACTTCCTCCTTTTCCTCCACCAATTGGAAGTCCAGTTAAAGAGTTTTTAAATGTTTGTTCAAAAGCTAAGAATTTCATAGAATCTAATGCTACTGAAGGGTGAAATCTAAGACCTCCTTTGTATGGTCCTAAAACTCCATTAAATTCTACTCTAAATCCTCTATTTACTTGAATTTTTCCATTGTCATCTTCCCATGGTACTTTAAAAATTATCTGTCTCTCTGGTTCAACTATTCTTTCTAAAATATTATTTTCTATATATTGAGGATTTTGCTCTATAAAGGGAGTCAAACTTGTTAAAACCTCTTCTACTGCTTGAATAAAAGTTTCCTCTCCTTTATTTTTAACCTTCACTTTTTCTATAGTTTCTTTTATATATTGTTCTGCATTCATTTTTTATCCCTCCTAAATCTATCTCTCTTTTAGAGATCAATAATTCCTTCACTAAATTTAATGGCTTTTCCTCCAATTAATACATCTACTTTTTCATCTTTTACTAAAATTTTCCCTAATATTTCACTTTTTCTTCCTAAACTTTCTCCTTGAACTATTTCTACAATATTATTTTTTACAACTTTGTTTATTGTATATAAATAATAAATTAAAGCTCCATTGGAAGTTCCTGTTGCTGCTTCTTCTATTATATCAACTATTGGAGCAAAATTTCTAGCATAAACTTTTTTAGTCATCTCATCTATATAAAATACATGTAATGATATTACCTCTAATTCTTTGCTTAACTCTTTTACTCCTTCTATATCAATATTAATACTATTTAATAACTCTCTACTTTTTACTGGAATCATAAGATCCCATACTCCTGTATATGCTTTTACAATCTCTATTTTTTCATTAAAATCATCTGTATTGATATTTAATAGTTTAGCTAAGTTTTCTTTTTTCAGTTCAAAATTTCTATCTATTTTTGGAGAAGCTTGATACATCATTATATTTTCAATTTTTTTATCTTTTGTATTGATAATAATAGGTAACTCTCCCAAGTTTGTTTCTACCTTTAATATATTTTCCCCTTCTTTGAAGTCTATAATATTATTTTCAAATAGAGCAGTACTATATGCTATTGTTGCATGACCACAAAGGTCTATTTCCTCTTTAGGAGTAAAAAACTTTACTTTTATCTTATCATTATCTTTCTTTTCTAAAAAAACTGTTTCTGGATATCCTATTTCCTTTGCTATTAATTGCATTGTTTCAGTAACTAATCCCTTACTATCTAATAAAATTCCTGCTGGATTTCCTTTGAAAATTTCATTTGTAAATGCATCATAAATAAAAAACCTTCTCTTCATATTCATCCTTTCCTAACTTTATTTTTTATTAAACCTCAAGTTCAGCATCAGTTGTTCTCTCTTTATGAGGTGAATTCCATAATTTCAATACAAATGCTACTACAAAACAAACTATTAAAGTTATTCCCATTACAGACATAAATGTATTAACTCTTCCTGTACTCAATAAGATAGGTCCTAATAACAATGTATAATATTCAACAAAGTCTATTGGAGATGTTACAGCTGCATCTTCTAAAGTCTTAGATTTTCCAGAAGGATCACAAATTCTTAGAAGTGTCAATCCTATTGCGTAAACTCCTGTACAATATCCATAAACAAATATACAACGTTCAAACCAATATTTATTATTTAGACGTGGACCAATTACATACATACATAAAATTAATGATCCTAGTGCTAATGCTGATAAAACAATTATTGGCATTGCAAATTGCATAACTATCTCCAATTTTATTCCAGCAACTCCAAAGAAAACTAAGAAGTCTGTTGCTGAACCACTTATTCTTGATATTGAATGTTTATCTACATGTTTTCCGATTCCAGAGTATTTTAATAGTTGTGTCATTACAACTGCTATAAGGAAAGCCCATAAATATGTTGGCATTGTAGATAAGTACACTCTTACATAACCTATTGTTGAATAAGCAAGTCCTACTGGAATAATAATCATTAAGAAACTCCAAGCTAATGGATCTAATGCTATTGAACTTACCATCTCTTTTCCCATTTCAGGTTCTTTATTTTCTGGCATCCATCCTGTTTTAAATTGTTCAGGCAGAGCATCAAATTTATTAACAAAATATGTATACTTATTATTTGTTGCATTTTTTATTAAGATAATTCCACCTATCAATCCAACTAAAACTCCAATTGTTGCAAAAGTCATTCCAACATCTGTTGCTCCTGTCCAACCTGTTGCTTCAGTAACTGCTGATCCAAAAGCTGCATTTGTTCCATGTCCTCCTACAAATCCTCCTCCAACTAGAATAGTAAATCCTTCTGGAAGTTCCATTATAAACTTATCTATAATATAAACTCCTACACCAATAGGAACTATATAAACTAAGATAGAAGCTATAGAACGATAGATATAAAGAGCTAGTATTCTTTTTAAACTTTCCCCTTTTGATTCTTTTAACTCTCCCAATCTCTTTTCAGATTTCACAACTGAGAAACTACCATATGCAATAGCAGAAAATACAATTACCATAAATGCTGAAGTATAAGATCCCATATGACTAGAGAAGTGTAGAACATCTGCACCATATGGTCCCAATGCTAGCCCTAAAAATCCTGCTATTAAACTTGAAGGTATATACAAATTTTGTAAAAATTTAACTTTACTTCTTAACAGGTGTCCTATAAAGATAAGAATAGCTGCTTTCATTATATCTAAAAACAATACTTCTATACTAAATTCCATAAATATTCCCCCTTTTATCTTTTTTGGAAAAAAAGGATAAAGTTTTTATCCTTTATCCATTTTTCCATTTAATAGAGTTTCATAACAAATATCTTTCTATTTTTTACATGTTGTAGGTTTTGAAACAGTTGTTGTAGCCTTAGGAGCAATTTCATAAGTTCCTTCTTCTAACCCTAGAATTTCTTCAGGTGTTACCCATTCTCTTCCTTGAATTGCTGAAGTTTCTTCATGTGTTAATATTCCTAAATATGAAGTCATACTTCTTCTTAAATATCCATTTCTTCTACAAGCTTCCTTTACTCCATTTTGAACTATTGATTTAAAATGATCTATAACACTTGCTGCATATGCTATTGAAGTAGTTTTTGAAGCTGCTCCTGGGATATTGTCAACACCATAGTGAACTATTCCATCTACTACAAATGTTGGATGTTCATGAGTAGTATGTCTATATGTTTCAATAGCTCCTCCTACATCAGCACTTACGTCTACAATAACAGAACCTTTTTTCATTAATGAAAGCATATCTCTTGTTATTAAATGATCTTTTCTATGTTTAGGCCATTTTACACAGTTTACTATAAGATCTAAATTTGGCATAAGAGCTTTAATATTAGCTGAGTTTGAAATCATTGTATTGATTCCTGGGAATTCAGCAATAAGATCTCTTAAAATTTTTACATTTATATCCATTACTGTAATATTAGCCCCTAGTCCGTAAGCTAGTTGTAATGCTCCATGTCCTGCAAGTCCTGCACCAATTATTAATACATTTGCAGCAGGTGCTCCTCCAGCTCCACAAATTAATTGTCCTGATCCACCATTTGTTCTTAGAAGATGTTCTGCTCCTTTTAATAACCCTAATTTACCTGCTATTTCACAGTTAGGAGATCCATATCTATGTGTATCTTCAGCTGTAAATGCTATTACTTTTGATTTTAAAAGTACATCAACTTCCTCTCTTGAAGCTGCTGGGTGTAAACAAGTGAATATGATTTGTCCCTCTCTTAATAGATCATATTCTACCTCTTCTAACTCTTTTACTTTAGTTACAAAGTCACAAGTTGCATATATCTCTTTCATATCCTTTGCAATTTTAGCCCCAACTTTTTCATACTCTTTATCTTCGAAACTTGCTCCTTCTCCTGCTCCAGTTTCTACATATACCTCTGCTCCTAAAGAGATAAGTTCTGCTGCCTCATTAGGTGTCATTATAGTTCTGTATTCTCCATCTTTAATATCTTTTAATAATCCTACTTTCATTTAAATCCTCCTTGAGTTTTAATCTTTATGCCTTTTATATAAGCAAGTTTCATGCCAAAATTTTTTTTTATTTTTCAAGGAAGATTTTAGTAAAAAATGTTTTCTTTTAGCATAAAAATATTATTTTTTTATTTTTAAATCACTTTTTTCAGAATACACACTCTATCTTTTTTTGTTACTGCTTATTTATGGGCAGTAACATGCCCATTTTTTATTTTTGGGCTTATAGATTATATTGTTTTATCTTTCTCTGTAAAGTTTGTCTTGGAATTTTTAAAAATAGTGAAGTCTTAGTAATATTTTGTTGGCATATTTCTAATGCTTCTTGAATTAACTCTTTTTCATACTCTTTTACCTTAGTATTTAAATCTATCTCTTGTAATTTTACTTTTATATTTTCCTTTCCAGTAAGTTCCAGCCATTTTCTTTCTAAATGTGAAAATTCTAATTTTTTCTCACCTTTTTTTATCATACTCATTCCAAAAGCAACTATATGTTCTATCTCTCTAATATTTCCTGGCCAATCATATTTTTCAAAGGTTTTATATATCTTATTTGAAACAAATTTAACATTTTTTTCTAAAAGATTATTATACTTTGCTATGAAAAAATTTACTAGATGTGGAATATCATCTTTTCTATCTTTTAAAGGTGGAATATTTATATTTAATACACTCAATCTATAGTAAAGATCCTGTCTTAATTCTTTATCTTCTATTGCTTTCATAGGATCTTTATTAGTTGCTGCTATTATTCTTACATTTATATCTATAGTTTCCTTTCCTCCTATCCTTCTAATTTTATTTTCTTGAATAGCCCTCAAAAGCTTAGATTGTAAATTGATAGGCATTGAATTTATCTCATCTAAAAATATTGTTCCACCATTTGCCACCTCTAAAAGCCCAGCACTATCCACTGCTCCAGTAAATGCTCCTTTAACTGTTCCAAAGAAGATGCTCTCTAAAAGATTTTCTGGAATAGCAGCACAATTTTGAGCAATAAAAGGTTTCTCTTTTCTATCACTTTCATTGTGAATTGCCTGTGCAAAGAGCTCTTTTCCTGTTCCTGTTTCTCCATAAATCATTACTGGCAAGTATGAATCTGCCGTTTGCTTTATAAATTCTTTTAATTGTTTCATCTCAAAATTTTCTGTTATTATATCATCTAAAGTATATTTAGCTCCATTTTTATTTAAAGATAGATTTTTTAAATTTATCTTTTTTAATTGTTCCATATCAATTATTACATTATTATTATCTTCTTCTAAATGCTCTTCAGCTGATAAATCTATTACCCCAACTATTCTATTTCCACTTTTTATAGGTATAGAGAGAGATGAAATTATTATTTCACCTTTATTTTTAGCTTTTAATCTTTGATTTTTTACATAAACAGGTTGTTCTAACTCCATTGCCCTATACATGCTACTATCATGATTATTTAAATTTTCATATATCTCATAAAAATTTTTCCCTATAACTTCATAATTTTCTGTTGTCTGATTTAATTTACTATTAAATTTAACACTAAAAAGAATCTCTCCATTTATATCTATAATTGTTATTCCATCTATATACCCTTTTTTATCAAAAAGATTTTTTATTAATTCCATATTTCCCTCCAAGTAACCTTATAATATTTCTTACTTCCTATATAAAATAATACCACATTTATATTTTTCTTTAAATATCTATATTTATTTTCTGTTCTCAATTATTTTCTAGTTGCTTTTTTTTAGAAAATATTGTATACTAATATAGCTATTTTATTTATATTTATATTATTTTTTTAATCTTGGAGGGTTATTTATGAAAAAATCAATTGCTATCCTTGCTGGTGTACTTTTAGTTCAACAAGTTTCTCTTGCAAAGGTTATAAACAAAGATGTTACTTTTACTGAAAAAACTTATGGAGTTTGCTCTACTGAAATGACAGTATCTGTTAAAGATGGAAAAATCGTATCTTTCTCAGCTGTAAAAGGATGCCCTGGAAACCTTGCTGCTATCGGAAAACTTTTACCTGGTATGGAAGTTGAAAGAGTTATCGAATTACTTGATGACAACTATTGTTCAGGAGCTCCATTAGCAGGATACACTTCTTGTATGGATAACCTAGTTGAAATGTTAAAGAAACATGTTACTGGTGAAGGTGAAGGACCTATGGCTGAAATCAGAAAAGCTCAAAAAGCTGGAGCTCAAAAGGTTGCTTTTGCTGGACATATTTGTACAGGTTGCGGACTTTGTCAAGCTGTATTATCATAAGAAAGTTATTTAAATTAGGAGGATTTTAATGAAAAAATTATTCGTTGCTGCTATATTAGTAGTTTCATCTGTTGCAGCTTTTGCTGTAGCTAAAGAAGGTGTTGGATTTGGATACAAAGATGACATCAAAGTTTCTGTTGAAGTAGAAGGAGATAAAATAACAGCTATAAAAGTTCTTGAAATGAAAGAAACTAAAAGAATAGCTGAGCCTGCTATTGAAAAATTAACAGCTGCTATTATTGAAAAACAATCAGTTGAAGTTGATGATGTTGCTGGAGCAACTTACACTTCTCAAGGATTTAAAGAAGCTGTTAAAAACGCACTTGCAAAATAATAATATTTTAAAAGGAAGCTCTAATTGAGCTTCTTTTTTTATTATCTAAACTATAAATTCATATTTTTTAGCAAAATTTAAAGGGAACTAAACCTATGTCTAGTTCCCTTCTTAATTACTATTAATTTACTCCATGTTTTTTCTTTAGTTTCTTCAACATCTCTTCGTCTGGAACAATATCCTCATTCATAAAATCTATTATGATTCTATCAACAGGAATAACTCCAGCTGTCATAACAATTCCTTGAGGTAGAGACATCCTAAAAGTTTTCAAGTGTTTTAACATCTTATCTAGATTTTTTTCTGGTACAGTTAAAATAAATACACAATCTGTTCCTGGCCAAATTAATGAATTCTTATGTTTTATCTTAGCGTCCCATACACTTTCTACTTTTTTTTGAACAGTATAGTAGTAGAATTTAATCTCATCAAAGAAATCTTCTAACCTTGTTTTTTGAGATTCATTGATATTAACAAATATCATTTTGTAATTATAGTGTCCATCAGTCATGCTAAGTCCCCCTTTTTACTCTCTTCCACTTAATTTTTTAGGTAACATCTCCATAATACCATTATATATTTTTTTCAAGAATTTTAAAATAGAATTATTCATATCTTCTATCAATGTATATAGAATAGGTATTACAACCAATGTTAAAAGTGTAGAGAACGAAAGCCCAAACATAACTGTTATTGCCATTCCTCTATAAATTTCTGCTCCTTCTCCTATTCCCAATGCAAGTGGTAACATTCCTAATACTGTTGTCATTGTTGTCATCAAGATAGGTCTCAATCTTGTTCTACAAGATTCTACAACTGCTTCTGTTCTTTCGCTTCCTCTTTCTCTAGTCATCTTAATGAAGTCAATAAGTACGATGGCATTGTTTACAACAACCCCTGCAAGTAGTATTAATCCTATCATAACCATTATATCAATAGGTTGATTCATTATTAATAATCCCCATACAATTCCAATAAGAGCTAATGGAATAGATCCTATGATAATTACTGGAAGTACAAAGTTTTCAAACTGTGCTGCTAGTAGTGCATAGATCAAGAAGATTGAAATTCCTAGAGCCATACCTAATTGGCTTGTTGAATCACTTAGATTTTCAGAGCTTCCTCCCCATCTATATGCTACTGATTCTGGTGGATTACTATTATTGTATGCTTCTACCATCTTATCTTGAATAGCTTTCATACCTACTCCACCATCATTTGCAGAGATACTTACACTATAAATTCTATCTGTTTTATTTAATTCTGTTGATCCTTCAGCCATTACTATATCAGCAACGTCAGAAAGTTTTATAAATTTATTATCAGCTATTTTAATATTTAAGTTTTGAAGAATTGAGATATCACTTCTCTTCTCTTTTGGAAGTCTTACATATACATCTATCTCTTCAACTCCAGTTTTAACAGTAACTGTATCTCCTCTATCTCCTCCAAGTATGAAGTAGTTTAGTGTTTGAGCAATAGTAGATGGATTGATTCCATAACTTCTAATCTTATCTCTATTTAGAACTACTCTAGCTTCTGTACTACCTGGATCCAATGTTGATTTAACGTCAACTGCTCCTGGATATTGGCTAATACCATCAAGAACTTTCTTTCCAACTTCTTTAACTTCTTCTAAGTTTGCTCCAACTATGTCAAGTTGAACGTCTCTTTGTTGTGCTCCCATTGCAAAGTTTTCAGATAAGTTTGTTCTTACTCCTGGAACTTTTTCTACAACAGGTCTTAAATTATTGATTATGTCAAATACCGATGTATCTCTTTCATCTTTTTTACCAATATCTACGTTTACTGAGAAGCTATCTTTTTGAACAATAACGAAATAGCTCTTTGTATTTGGATCTTTTACAACTATATCTTCTATCTCTTTAGCTGTTGCTTTTGCTTTTTCAAGATCTAATCCATTTCCTAATTCAGCAACTATTGAGTATCTTCCTTGGTCTTGTTTTGGCATAAATTCAAGTTTTAAGAATCTTGGTACAGTTACCATAGAGAATATAAATATCACTATTGTAATTAACATTGTTTTTGCTCTATTATTTACTGCCCAGTTAATAATTTTTAAATACTTAGCTTTAACTGTTCCAAAGATTTTACCCTCTTTAGTTACGTCTGTTTTATTAGTTAAGAATCTACTTGAAAGCATTGGAATTAATGTCAATGAAACTAATATTGCTGCTAAGTTAGAGTATATTATTGAATATGCTAGGTCTCTAAATATCTCTCTTGCTATACCTGGTATAAATAGTATTGGAATAAATACTACCATTGTTGTTAAAGCTGAGGCGATAACTGACATTGCAACCTCAGTAGTTCCATTATCTGAAGCTTCCATTACTGGAGATTTTAACTCTGTCATATGTCTATAAATATTATCCACAACAACAACTGAGTTGTCTGTTAACATTCCTACCCCTATTGATAATCCCATTAATGAGATAAGGTTAAGAGATGTTCCATTTAGTGCAAGGAATGCAAATGTAAATATTACTGCAACTGGAAGAGCTGCTGATACTAGTAAAGTAGCTCTTAAGTTCTTTAAGAAGAATAGTAATACTAATGTTGCAAGAATTAACCCTTGTACTGCTGTACTACTAACGTTTGAAATTGATTTGTTAATATCTTCTGAAGTATCAAGTAGAACTTCATATTTAGTATCTGGTGGCATAATTGATTTTAAACTTTCTAGAGCATCCATTGCTCTCTTATTCAATTCAATTGTACTTCCATCTGAAGATTTTTCAACAACTACTGCTATTGACTCATCTCCAGAAAGGTATGAAACGTCACTTGGATCTTCAGTTGTTAATACAACATCAGCTACATCTTTTACTCTCAATGTATTTCCGTTACTATGAAGTATCATATCTTCAAAAGTATCAATATAATTTAGTTCTCCCATAAATCTTACAATTATATCTTTACTTCCAGTTCCAATAGTTCCCAATGGTACATTTAAACTTGACATTCTAATCATATTATATAGTTCCATTGGTGACATATTATAAGTGGCAAGTTTGTCACTATCTACTTGAATTTGAACTTGTTTATCTGGATTACCAAATACTTGAACTTGTCCAATTCCTGGTAAACTTTCAAATTTAGGCTTTAAATACTCTTCAACAAAACTACTTAATTCCTGTTTATTAGGAGCACTCATCATAATTACCATTGTAATATTTCCTGCTCCTGCTTCTACCTTTTTAGCTATCGGAGTATCAGCATCACTAGGCAGATCATTGGCAATCTTTGATAATTCTCTTTGAATCTCTGTTACCTTATCATCTGCATCTATTCCATAATCAAATTTTACTATTATTTGTGATCTTCCATAAGCTGAAGTTGATTCTATCTTATCTATTCCCTCAACGTTTGGAAGTATCTCTTCTATTTTCTTTGTAACTTGAGTCTCTACGTCCTCTGTAACAGCTCCGTTCCAAGTTGTACTTACTGTAACAACTGGAATATCCATATTAGGTAATAGCTCTGATTTCATTGAAAACATTGCTATAAGCCCAATGAACATTACAGATATCATAATCATTGTAGTAGCTACTGGTCTACGTATTGATAAACCTGCTAAAGTCATTTATTATTTCACCTCTTATTCTAAATTGAAAAAATTATTTTGCTTCTGGATTTTCCTCTACTTTATTTCCTTCTTCTAGTCCAAATAGTCCTTTTACTACAACTCTATCTCCCTCTTTTAAATTAGCTGAAGAGATTTCTGTAAATGGTAGGTTTGTAGCTCCAGTTTTTACCTCTACCCTTTTTGCTACTCCATCTTCAATTTTAAATACATAGCTTATTAGGTTTCTTACAAATATTGATTCATCAGAAACTGATAATACATTTACCTCTCCAACTGGAACAGTTACATAAGCATACATACCATCTTTAATATCTTTTTCTTTATTGTCAATTCCAAGTTTGATCATATATTTCTTAGTTACTGAATCTGCTATTGGGTTGATTTCAAGGATTTTTCCAACATATTTTTTATTATTTAAAGCCCCAACTTCAACATCTATTCCTTGTCCAACTTGAATTTGTGTTAACCATTCAGCAGGGAATCCAACATAAGTTTCCATTGTAGTGTCATCTACAACTGTAAATACAACTTCACTTGCTGCAATCTCATTTCCAACTTTACCAAATAGATTTCCAACTACTCCATCTATTTCAGCTCTTCTAAATAATTTATTGTAGTCGCTCTTAGCTGCTTCATAAGATGCTTTTGCTGCTTCAAAGCTTCCCTTTGCTCCTACATAAGTATTTTCATAACCAACATATTCAAGGTATGAAACTAATTGTTTTTCATATAGATTTTTAAATTTTAAATAGTTATTTTTTGCTATATTCATAGCTGATAAAGATGAGTTATAGTTAGCTTTTGCTGAGAAATATGCTGATTCAGTAGCAGAATCAGAAAGTTCCATTACTAACTCTCCTTTTTTAACTTTATCTCCATTTCTCTTTAAAATCTTTTCTATTGTTCCACCTTTTTCTGTTTTGTGGTCAACCTTTTCTTTAGGCTCTAACACAGCATCAGATTTAAATATTTGATTCATCTTTCTAACTGTTGCTGGTTCTGTTATTACATATTTAACCTTCTCTTCTATTACTTTCTCTTCTTCTTTTCCACAACCTGTCATTACCATTGTTAGTAAAATTACTAAACAAGCTAATTTTTTCATAACTTCCTCCTAATTTATCTAAATGTTTTAATTAACCTTTTTAAACATCAGAAAAAAGTTTTTACAGCCTAACTCTAAAAACTTTTTTCCTCTAATTTTTTTTAAATAAGCATTGATCTATATCTTTCAAAGGCATATAGATAATCAATTACTACTTGGTTATATGCAACTTTAGCTTCTCTCATTTGAGTTTCAGATAATAAGAAATCTACTGTTGATATAAGTCCAGCATCATATCTCTCTTGATCCATTTTAAAGTTTTCAATAGCAGCTTCCATAGCTCTTTCTTTAGAGCTTCTCTCTTTTTCCATTCTTATTAATTCTAAGTAAGCATCAGTTACATTAACTCCAATATCATCTTTAGATATCTTCTCTCTTAACTCCTCTTGCTCTTTAGTGATTGAAGCTACTCTATAATTATCATAATTTTTTCCAAATTCAAATACATTCCATGTAACTTGAACTCCACCTCTCCACTCTGCTTCATCAATAGTTGGATTGTATTTTGTTCTTTCTGAAGTTCCATAACTTGCAAAAACATTAACTTTTGGTAACATATCTGCTCTAGAAATTATCTTTGAAGCATCTGCTGCATCTACATAGTATTTAGCAGTAAGAGCTCCTATACTCTCTGTTAAAGCTTGATGTTTATCTTTAGCAAAATCTATATTTCTACTTAAATTTTCAGGTACTGTAAACTCTACAACTTCTATATCTTTATCATTTACTAAACCTGTTTTTATTCTTAATTTTTCTTTTTCAATCTCTATACTGTTTTTTGTTCCAATAATTTGAGATTCAACTTCTAACATTGAATACTCTGTTTTTAAAATATCTGTTTTAGTTATTAATCTCAAATCTAATTGAGCTTTTTGTTTTTCGTATCTAGCTTTTAACTCTTTATGAGATGATTCAAGAGCCTCTAAATCTTTCTCAAGTTTTACAATATTTGAGTAGTTAGAGATTGTTTCAAGTCTTACATCTCTTCTTTCTCCCATATATAGAAGATTAGAGATATTTTTATAAGCTTGAGCACCTTTTATTCCTCCAAGTACTGCCCCTCCTTGGAATATAGGTTGTGATATAGTTATTGTTTGAGTATATCCACCTTTTCTATCAACTTGATTTTCCCATCCATGTCTATATATCTTACGATCATATTCACTTCTAGTATATGAACCACTATATACAACACTTGGTAAAGCATCTTTAAATGCCATTCCAACTTTTAGTTTTGAAACTTCTACATCTTTTTCAGAGATTTTTATCTCCTTACTATTTTCTAGAGCCATTTGAATAGCTTGATCCAAAGTAATCTCTCTAGCAAACACAGAACTACTTAATATTAAAAGCAATCCCAATATTTTTTTCATCTTTAACCTCCTGATTATGCTTTATATTTTAAAATTTATTTTAACATTTTTAATATACTTTTATAAATAAAATTTATCCCTTCATCAAAACTTTCATGATTTATTCTTTTCTCTGCCTCTGCAATATCTTTTATAAAAAAGTTATCCTCACCATTGTCATCAAAAAAGATATTTGTCATTTTAAATCCTCTAATTATAGAGTTAATAATTTGTGAATACTGATCTATTTCAGCTTCCTGTAATTTTAATTGAGAATTATATCTATTTAATAATCTTTTTATGAAATTATAATTTATAGTTTCTATCTTTACCATCAAATCTCTAACATCTTTTCCTAATACATCTACATTTCTAGCAAGATTTATCAGTACAAGTTGTCTTTTTAGATCTTTCTTTAAAAATTTTACCCTTGAAACTATATTTTTTAATAAAATCTCTTCAAAGTTTTTTCCTTCACTGAGCTGTTTTTCTTGTTGCTCAAGGCTACTTTTTATCTGTTCCTCTATTATTGTTCTCAAGAGGAGATTCTTACTTTTAAAATATGTATAAAAACTTCCTTTGGCTATTCCAATAGAATTAGTTATATCTTCAACTGATGTATGGGAATATCCATTTTTTAATATTAAAGACATAGCTGTTTCTACTATCTGTTCTTTTTTCCCCTTTCCTTCCATCACATAACTCCTTTATTTTTTTGACTTATTAGTCAGCTTAGATTTTACACCTTTATGACTTATAAGTCAACATAATTTTTATTTTTTTCCACTCCTAAAGAAGTTACTCTATTTCTATTTTTATATCATAAAAACAATATAAAATTTTAGAATACTATATATTTTAAACTATAAAGTAACTTTAGGGTCAATATTTTTTTTAGTTTTTTTAATATATTCTTCTTTCTATACTTTATATATCTTTTTGCTATTTTTTATTCTATATCTAGACAAAATTTTTTTAAATTTATACTTTTATTTTCTTCATAATTTTTTCACAAAAAAAGACTAACCGAATCTCTTCAGTTAGCCTTTTTTTCTACAGTCAGTATTTATGTAAATTTTATTGTAAGTTAATCTTAGAAAGTAGTTCTAAATCCTACTACAGCAGTTGGTTGCCATCTCCAATCTCTAGCACTTTTTTCACTTGTGTAAGCCCAGTTTCTATACTCTGCTCCTAGTGAAGTATAAACATTTAAGTTTGGTGTTACTTTATAAGTAGCTATAAGTTGAGGATAAGCATATAATTGATATGAATTATGGTAGTAATTATAATTTTCTGCATTTACTTTATCTATTGCTCCAACTTTTAAAACTTTTTGAATTTTTTCTGAATTCCATGTATATGGATCATATCCACCTTCAAAGTAGAAATCTACTATTACATCATCATTTGAATATAAGTTTGTTGTATTGTATAAGTAAGCTTCCATAGTTAAGCTTGTATTATTTCTTACTGTATCTTTTGCTCCAGTTGCTTGACGTTCTCCATAGAAGTGTTGATCACCATATAAATTGAACTCAAATGAGAATCCTAATGGTAATTGGTTCATAGTAAATAGATCTAATCCTAAAATATTTTCATAATCAGCACTATTTTTTGCCCATTTATATTTATATTTTGGTGCAAAAGTAAAGCTTGTTGTTTTTATAAAATTATTATTAAATAGATAATCTGCTATATTAAATCTTGCTTGATATTCTAATGATTGAACATCGTCAGTATCTTTTTTATATTCTAATCTTGAAGTAAGATCAACTTTTGAATCTCCTAAATTTCCATGATCATAGAAGTATCTAAGTCTTGTTTGAGTTCCATCTTTTCCAACTTGATTTTTATTTGTAACTGAGTTCCAATCATTATAAGATCTTACTCTATATTCTAATGATTGTTTTTCTGTCATACTAATTTTTCCTAATAATTGTGTTCTACCATAATTATTATTTACTCCATCATTCTTATGATTAAGCTCTTCTGCTTCTCCATAATATCTGTATTGTAAATCAACATATCCATTAGGTCTAAATCCTTCTGGCTCTCTGTCTCTATAAACAATAACTTCTTTTTCAACAATTTGTACTGGTGTTTCTTCAACTACAACTGGTTCAGGAACTATTTCTTTTGCCTGTGCCATGGCTGTAACTGCTAAAAACGCCCCAACTAATAATAAAGATTTTTTCATAAAAATACCCCCTAGTATCTTTTTTAATTAAACTACAAGAATACGGAGATTCTGGGAGTTATCTCGTATATTCTTGTAGTTTATTTTGGAGAGAAAACAAATTATGAGAGATTAGCAACTCTCACAACTCTTCTTTTCTACATATGTAAGTATAGCCCTCTATAATGTTTTATATGTGAATTTTAAGAGTTATTATTTTTTCTCAATTTATCAATATTTTAATCTTTAATTGTTCACTTTAAAACATAGTATAGAAAGTTTAAAAAATGTTTTTTTATTTTTTTTAGACACATAATTTATAATTATTTATTCATATTTTAGACATAATAATGTCACATTAAAGAATTTTTATCGTTTCTATACACCAATCTTTAATTGGAAAAATATGCAATTTAACTTTTCTTTTTTAAAATAAATAAACTTGACATACTATTTTTCAAAGTTTATAATTGGTATTACCAAAATGGTATAACCATTAAAGGAGGTAATTATTTATGGAAGAAAAGAAAAGTGCTAGGGAAGTTGCAATCAATTATTTCTTAGATGAAATAAAATATGGAAAATTAAAACCAGGTGATAAAATTTTAAATGAAAGAAAACTTTCAGAAAAATTAGGTATTAGTAGAATTCCTTTAAGAGAAGCTATTAGCACTTTATCTACTTTAGGTATTCTAGAAGCCTATCAAGGAAATGGAACTTATATAAGTACTAACAACACTGGAATATTAGGAAGTATAATAAGAAAATATGGAATTTTTAACCGTTCTATGATTGATGAAGTTTTTGAAGCTAGAAGCCTATTTGAAGCTGATGCGGCTATGTTAGCAGCAAAAAATAGAACAGATGATAATTTAAAAGATCTAAAAGAAGCATTAGATCAACACGAAAATGCTTTAATATCCTATTTAGAAGGAAAAATAACTGCTAAACAAATGATGGAATATGATAATAAAATTCATTTATCTATTGCTGTATGTGCACATAACAATTTTATCCTCCAAATTACTGAAGCAATACGTTATGTAACAATGGAACATGGTTTCTTTAATGGAGAATTCACTATTGACAAAGATCACTTCAAACAATCAACTATTCTACACAGAGAGATTGCAATGGCTATAGAGAAACAAGATTCTGAAAAAGCATATAAAAAAATGCAAGAACATATTAAACAGATTAGTAATGCTCTTGATTTAGAAATGATTCGAAAAAAGGAGAATGATGATTTACTTTGATGAGTTATGGTATATTAAGCAAATATAATAAAACAAAAGGAACACTATTTACACCTAAGCAATTACAAAAACTAATATATCCATTAATAATTGAACAAGTGTTAGCAATTACTGTTGGAATGGTAGATACTATAATGATTTCTTATGCTGGAGAAGCTGCAATGTCAGGAGTATCTTTAGTTGATATGATAAATAATTTAATGATCAATATATTTGTTGCTATTGCTACTGGTGGAACTGTTGTTCTATCTCAGTATTTAGGAAGCAAAAATATAAAAAAAGCATCTAAAGCTGCTTCACAACTTATTATGATAGCTGTAGTTATTTCAACTATATTTATGATTATTTTTATTTTTAATAGCCACTTTATTTTAAAACTATTTTTTGGTGCAATAGAATCTGATGTAATGAAAAATGCAAAAATATATTTTTTAATTTCTGCATGTTCTTACCCATTTATTGCAGTATTTGGTTCATGTTCTGCTATTTTTAGATCAATGGGCAATACTAAAATATCCATGAAAATATCTATAGGAATGAATATTTTAAATGGAATAGGTAATGCTATTCTTATCTTTGGATTCTCAATGGGAGTTATGGGAGCAGCACTATCAACTTTATTTTCAAGAACTGTAGGTACTCTAGTTATCTTTTCTTTACTAGATAGGAAGAAAAATCTAGTTACTATATCTCATAAAGAAATACTTATGTGGGATAAAGAAATGATCTACCGCATTCTTTACATTGGAATTCCAAGTGGTATAGAAAATGGAATTTTCCAATTAGGAAGAGTATTAGTTGTCAGTATAATTTCTAATTATGGAACAACACAGATTGCTGCAAATGCTGTTGCTAATGGATTAGATTCTATGGGAACTATTGCTGGACAGGCGATGAATCTAGCAATGCTTACAGTGATTGGACATTGCATGGGAGCCCAAAAAAAAGATGAAGCTGTTTTTTATACAAAAAAAATATGGAAATTAACATATCAAATAACATTAGGAATCAATATAGTAATTTTAGTTTTATTGCCAATATTATTAAATTTATTTTCATTATCAAAAGAAGTTTATCGATATGCATATATCCTAGTTTTTATACATAATGGAATGGCAATTTTATTATGGCCAACTGCATTTACTATGCCAAATGCTTTAAGAGCAGCAGGTGATGTAAAATTTTGTATGTTTATCTCTATTTTCTCAATGGTTGCTTTTCGTATTTTCTTTAGTGTTATATTAGGAACTTGGCTTGGTTTAGGAATAATTGGAGTATGGATTGCAATGGTTATAGATTGGATTTTTAGAGCATCTCTATTTACACTTCGTCTTATGAAGGGAAAATGGTTAGAATATAAAATTATATAGGGAGGATAAAATATGAGTTATAATTGGGTAAGTTTAGGTTGTGGAGTAATTGCAAATCAATTGGCTCAGTCAATGGAGAAACAAGGGCGTACACTTTATGGTGTTGTAAATAGAACTTATAGTAAAGCTATTGAGTTTGCTGAAAAATATAATATTCCAAATGTATATAGAAATATAGACGAAGTATTACATGATGAAAATGTTGATATTATATATATTTCAACTCCCCATAATACACATATAAAGTATCTAAAAGAAGCACTTAAAGCTAGAAAGCATATTTTATGTGAAAAATCAATTACTCTCAATATTAAAGAACTTGAAGAGGCAAAACAACTTGCTATTGAAAACAATGTAATTTTAGCAGAAGCTATGACAATTTTTCATATGCCTCTTTACAAGAAACTTAATGAAATTATTAAAACTAAAAAACTAGGTAATCTAAAAATTATTCAAATGAATTTTGGAAGTTATAAAGAGTATGATATGAAAAATAGATTTTTTAATCCTGATCTTGCAGGTGGAGCATTGTTAGATATAGGAGTCTATGCCCTTTCTTTTGTTCGTTGGTTTATGAGTGAAAAACCTAATCAAGTTTTATCACAAGTAAAATATGCTCCAAGTGGAGTTGATGAACAAGTAGGAATTTTATTGATGAATCCTTCTAATGAAATGGCTACTATTACTCTTTCTCTTCATGCAAAACAACCAAAAAGAGGTATGATTGCTTTTGATAATGGATATATTGAAATTTATGAATATCCAAGGGGAGAAAAAGCGGTAATAACATATACAAACAACAATCAACAAGAAACTATTCAATGTGGCAAAACAGAAGATGCTCTTCTATATGAGATAATAGATATGGAAATGGCAATTTCAGGACAGAAAAACGAAATGCATTTAGATTATACTACAGATGTTATGTCAATTATGAGTGATATTAGAAAAGAATGGGGATTATTTTATCCAGAAGAAAAAAATAAAGAATAATTTTAAAAATATTTTATTTAATATAAATGAGCTGAGTAAAATAAATGTTTTACTCAGCTCACCTTTTTATCTATACTCTTTAAATTGTAACTTTTTTTGTTACTAATAAATATAGAGCTATTATAGCTATAATTACTAAAGCTATTGCTGCTATTTTCTCTTTTTCAGTAAATGTAGGTTCATTTTCCCCTTTATTTTCCTCACGAGCTTTACAGAATACTAATATTCCAACAGCAAATAGTATACTTGCCATTACTAGATATTTTAATCCTGCTGCATATATTAACCATGCTCCATATATACTTCCTAAAACTCCTGTTATCAATGCTGTTTTTGTTTTTATTCCAACATCTTTAGGAATATCTCCTCTCTTAGAAATTTGCCACAAATATAGTGTTGATGCCATATATGCTGGTAGTATCATAACTCCTGTTATACTTAACATAGCATTCCAAGCATTATTTGCAAAATATACTAATACCATTGTTAATTGCATAGCTATACTTGAAACTAAAAGAGCAAATGATGGAGTACCATTTTTATTTTCTTTAGCAAAAATTTTAGGGAAAGTTCCATCTTTTGCACAAGCATAAGGTACTTCAGCTAAAAATACTGTCCAAACTAACCAAGAACTTAGTAGAGCTATAATAACTCCTATATTCATGAACCATTCTCCCCATTCACCAACTATATCAGCTAATACTGCTGCTGCTGAAGGTGGAGCTAATACTGCTAATTCCCCTTGTGATAACAATCCAAATGGTAACATTGAAATTGCAGTATATGATAACCAACATAGTAAAAATCCTATTAAAGTAGCTTTACTTACTGCTTTTTGGCTTTCTGCCCTGTCTGAAATAACTACAGCTCCTTCAATACCTATAAATGACCATAAAGTTACTAACATTGTACTCTTTATCTGTCCACCAATTCCACCTAGGTTTGTATCATGAATAGCTTTTATTGTTTCATGTCCCCAAAAGTTTGTATCAAACATTGAGAACTTAAATACAAATAAGCTTGCTATGATAAATACAGCTATTGGAACTAATTTTGCTATTGTTCCTATAATATTTATACTAGCAGCTTGTTTAACCCCTGCCATTATCATAAAATACATCAACCAAATAAGAATAGATCCACCTATAACTGATGGTAGATTATTTCCACCTTTAAAGTGTGGTGGGAAAAAGTAGTTTAATGAATCCATAAGAAGTATAGCATAACCTACATTGGCAAAAATTGAAGATAACCAGTATCCCCACGCCATTAAGAATCCTGTCAACTTTCCAAATCCCAATCTAGCATACATATATATTCCTGATTTTGCATCTGGTCTTACTGTTGACAAAACTCTAAAGGTATTAGTTAAGAAATACATTCCAATTCCTGTAATGATCCATGCTATTCCAACTGCTCCTGCTGAAGCTCCTTGTGCCATATTTTGAGGCAGATTATATATTCCACCTCCTATCATAGCACTAATAACTAATCCTGCTAATGAAAGAACTCCAAGTTTTTTTGTTTCTGTGCTACTTGACATATTTTTCCTCCTTTTACTTAATTTGTTTTTTACTGCTACCATATATTGACACTATTCTAAGGAATCTTTTTTTTCCTTTTTTCTTTTTTTAAAAAGGAAATATATTTTTTTAGTGTAAAATGATTATGTAAACAAATTTTAGTTACACATATGTGCTTTATATTATTTTTATAGGAGGAATCAAAATGAAAAGTTTAGAAGGAACAAAGTATAATGTACTTATCATTAAAAATGGCTTTTCAGATGAAAAATCACCTGTAGCTAAAAGAGTAAATCTTTTAAAAGATGATTTAACAGAAAGAGGAGTAAATATTATTCAAGTAAGAAATTTTCAAGAAGCTCTTGAAGAGATTTCAATTAATAAAGGAATTGATTGTTTACTTGTTGACTGGAATTTAAAACAAACATCTTTAGAAAAAGAAAATGAGCTAGTTAATTTAATTGCTACTCTTCATGAAAGACAAGAGGGAGTTCCAGTTTTTTTATTAGCTGAAAAAACTGATACTACACCTACATTAAACTCAGAAGTATTAAATAGTATTAATGAATACCTTTGGATTTTACAAGATGATATAGATTTTATAGGAGAGAGAATATCTGAAGAGATCAAATTATATAGAGATTCTCTACTTCCACCACTTGCAAAGGCAGTATTTAATTACAATAAAACTGCTGAATACTCTTGGGCAGTTCCTGGACATCAAGGTGGTGTTGGTTTCTTAAAAACTGCTATTGGTAAAAAATTCTTTGATTTCTACGGTGAAAACCTATTTAGAACAGATTTAGGAATTGAAAGAACTGCTATTGGATCACTACTAGACCATACAGGAGCTTTCTATGAATCTGAAAAAAATATAGCTAGAATCTTTGGAGCAGATATGAGTTTTAATGTATTAGTTGGAACTTCTGGTTCAAATAGAACTGTAATTCAAGGTTGTCTTACTGATAAAGACACTGCTTTAATAGATAGAAACTGTCACAAATCAATAGAACAAGGGCTTATTATCACAGGAGCTAAACCAGTATATATGACTCCTACAAGAAATAGATATGGTATAATCGGACCAATCTTACCTGAAACTATGAAAGAGATGGCAAAGGTAAATCCTAAATATGCAGTTGTTACTAACTGTACATATGATGGAGTTCTTTATAATACAGAAAAAATAGAGGAGATTTTATCATCTTCTGTTGATTATCTACATTTAGATGAAGCTTGGTATGGATATGCTAGATTCTATGAGATATATAAAGATCACTTTGCTATGAGAGGAAAACCTGAAGATCATAGAAAAGATGGAGCTACAATCTTCGCTACTCAATCTACACATAAACTTTTAAATGCTCTATCTCAAGCATCATTTATCCATGTAAGAAATGGTAAAAAACCTATTGATTTAGATAGATTTAATCAATCATATATGATGCATGCTACAACTTCTCCTCTATATGCTCTTGCTGTATCTAATGATATTGGAGCTGCTATGATGGAAGGAAATGCTGGTAAATCCCTTGTTAAAGAGGTTATAAAAGAAGCTGTTGAGTTCCGTCAAGAGATTGGAAAACTATATAAAGAGTATACAGCTAAAGGTGATTGGTTCTTTAAACCTTGGAATGCTGAAAAGGTAACTGATCCAAAAACTAAAAAAGTATATGATTTTGAAAAAGCACCAAAAGAATTATTAATTGAAGAGCAAGATTGTTGGGTAATGCATCCAGAAGATAAATGGCATGGATTTAAAAACTTACCTGAAAATTGGGCTATGCTAGATCCTATAAAAGTAAGCATTCTAGCTCCAGGAATGGAAGATAATGGAGAGTTAGCTGAAAATGGAGTACCTGCTGCTCTAGTTTCTGCTTACCTTGAAAAATTTGGAATTATCCCTACTAGAACAACTGATTTCCAAGTTATGTTTATCTTTGCAATGGGAATAACTGAAGGAAAATGGACTACTCTTGTAAATATGCTACTATCATTTAAAAAACACTATGATAATAATACTCCTATTAAAGATATATTCCCAGAATTAGTACTTTCTTATCCTCAAGAGTATGAAAATATTGGACTTCATGATTTAGGAGATAAGATGTTTAAATATTTAAGAGAAAATAATCCTGGAGCTGTTCTTAATGAAGCTTACTCTATTTTACCAAAAGTTGATATGCTACCAAGAGAAGCATATAATAACATAGTTGATAACAATGTTGAACTTGTTCCATCAACTAAGCTTGAAGATAGAATTGCTGCTAACTCTGTAATTCCATACCCACCTGGAATCCCTATGCTTATGTCTGGAGAAAATTTTGGTGATAAAAACAGTCCATTTATTAAATACTTAAATTCTCTTTCGCTATGGGATAAATCATTCCCAGGATTTGAACATGAAATTGAGGGAACACATGTAATAGATGGTATTTATAATGTTCTTTGCATAAAAGATAGATAAAAAACCCCGTAGGGTGTGAGGACAGAACTGAGCTATCTGTACTTTCTCAATAGACAAATAACAATGATAAGAAATACTCCACCAAAGAGAATTGTGGTACCCCCATCAAAATTAATTGTCAGATGCTGAATTGCTACAGTCATCTCTGTACCTCCTTATAGAATTTAGAACTACTGCCTATAAGCGTGTTATTTCTTATAGACATGAAATAAGCTTCCACCGAAGTGAAAGCCTATCTCATAACACGTTTTATCTAAATTCTATAAGCCCCATACGGGTTAGTACTTTAATTATAACAAGAATATATCAAAAAGTCAAAATCATAACTAAATAAAAAGTATAAATATAAATTTTAATGATAAGTTAAATAAAAAGAGGGAAGTTTTTAAATGCTTTCCTCTTTATTTTTTATAAACTATTTTAACCACTCATCTACTCTTTTAACAATATCTTGTATATCATTTATCAGTTTACAAGTATGATATCCATCTGCCACAGCATGATTTACAAATACAGAAAATGGAAGTAAAACTTTTCCATCTTTTTCATAATATTTTCCAAAAGCTATTACTGGAAAAAATAGATTTGATTCACTATAAGTATCATTACTATATCCAGTAAAGCTTAACCAAGGGATTGCTGAAATAGGGCAAAAATTATCTGGTTTTCCCTCCTTACTTTTTATTCCCTTAACATCTTTATATTTTTCCATATCATCAGTTACATTTTTATAAAAGACAGAAAAATTCTCTGAATATTCACTCCAAATATCTGAAAAAGTTTTATCATCATCGTGAAAAATTGTATAAGAAGGGTGGCAAATATCCCAATACCCCAGATTTCCATCTTTATCATAACTTATTCTAAACTCTCTATTTTCATTTACTCCTCTTATAACTGCATATAACATAGCTGGATAAAACTTAATCTTTCTCCCCTTCACCCTTTTTAGTAAATCTGTAATATCCATATCTATATTCAAATTATACTTAGCTTTTATTAAATTTTTATAGTAGAAAAAGTACTCCCTTCTCTCCCATTTCTCCATATCCAATTTATTAAACATAATCCACCTCTTTTATTTTTTTAAAGTTTTTACTAACTCTTTATCCTCTTTTGTAACTCTTATTGATTCCCTTATTTTCTGGATTCCCTTATTATGTACCCAAGGATCTAAACTATTATCTTTTAAAAATTCCAATGTTCTCTCTGGAAATTTTACAAACAAAATTGATATTAGCCACGCTTGAGCCATTTTTACATAATAACTTTTATTCTTTACTTGAGAACATAGTTGTATAATTTCTTCTATATACTCCTTCTCCATATAGTAACTTAAAAAGGTTACTAATACAAATCTAACTTTATACTCTTCCTCTGTTTTTATAAGTTTTTTTAAATAATCAAAGAAATACTCTCTATTCTTTTTTATAATTTTTAAATTAGCTACAAATCCATCACATATTCCCCAGTTATCTATAAGAGGTAAAAAACTTTCTATCTCCTCTTTTACAATACTTTTATCCTCTTTTATATATCCTATTATCAACCCTCTAATAAAAATCTCTTCATAATACCCTTTAATCTCTTGAGCAATAAATTTTCTCCAATCTCCCTTTGCTATATTTTTTGCAATATCTTTTACTATTGGTGATCTTATCCCTATAATTTCACTATTAGTAGTCACCAATTTTTTGTGAAACTCTAAATATTTTTCATCTTTTAAGCTTTTTAATTTCTCTATAAATTGCAAATAATTTTCTCTATTCCAATTAATACTTTTATATTCCAATTTCTCACCTCGACTCTCTTTATTAATTTATATACTCTATTTTTTACTAAAAAACAAGTTTAAATATAAAAGGGATTGCTTTTTTACAACCCCTTCCAAATCTTAATATTCTTCTTCAAATCTTCTATGATGTGTTATCTTCTCTCTCCCTATAGTAGCTGAGTAATCCATTCCACTATTTTCTATCACTCTTAAAACTTTCTTTGATTTTAAAGTTGTAGCAAGGTTAAGTGCAGATCTTTGGTGATTGTTTTTTATTGTTACATCTCCACCAAATTCAAGTAAAAGCTCCATTATCTTATCAAAATCATTTCTTGCTGCTATATGCACAGGAGTTTCTCCATACTTGTTTTTTACATTTGGATCAGCACCATTATATACTAAAGCATCTACAAAATCATATGCTCCCTTCTCTACACAGTGATGAAGTATTGTATTTTTCTCTTCATCAATCTCTTCAATACTATCCATATCTAAGTTTTCTTTAAATCCTTCTAAATCATTTTCTTGTAAAAATTTCAAAAGTTCCATTTGACACCTCTAAAAATATTCTCCTTTTTTAATATATTGTTTTCAAAAATTCATTAAAATTTTAACTTCTCTCTTTAATAACCACACTCCTCTAAGAAAAGCGGTGGTTCTATCTCTAGTTTACATTTTTTTCCTTTAAATGCCTCAACTAGAACAAGATTTGAATTTCTATCTTTAGAATAGTAAACAAATCTCACTCTCTTTAGAGAAAAGCCACAGTCCTCAAGAATTCTTGATATATCAGTGAATCTATAACTTCTATGAACTAAAGTAATACTTCCCATAGGTTTTAACAACCTCTTAGCATTTCTTATTAAATCATATAGATTTAATGTCAGCTCATGTCTAGCTATCGATTTACAACTTAGAATATTTTGTTTTTTCCCATCAACTTCCATATAGGGTGGATTAGAAATTATATAGTCAAAAGTATTCCCCTTAGGATACTCCTTCACATCACTATTTTCAATTTTTATATAATCTTCTAGATTATTTAATTTTACATTCTTTAAAGCTAGTTCACAATTTTCCTCTTGTATCTCTACCCCTGTTATATCCTCTCCCTTTCCCTTTGAATATAGAAGAATAGGTATAATTCCATTTCCACAACCTATATCCAATATCTTTCCTTTTTTAGTAGGAGAAAAGAAATCTGACAATATAACAGCATCTACAGAAAATCTAAATCCATCTTTTTTTTGAATGAGCTTGTAGCCATTATTAAGCGTTGTAATATCTTCATTGACTAACATTTTATTCCTTTTCAAGCTCCTTATGTTCTAACTCCTCTTGAGTTTTCTCATTTTTCAATTTATTAGCTTCTTTCTTATTGAACTTAATCTCTTCAATCTCAAATCTCATCATACCTATTGTTGCAACATCTACAAAAAGATACCCATTTAGAGGACTTATACTAATTACTTTTCCCTCTCCTTTAGGAGTTTTTACCAACTGATTTACAGCTGGATAATGTCTCAACACCTCTTCATATTGAGCATACTCATAGTTTATACAGCAAAGCAATCTTCCACATACCCCTGAAATCTTAGCTGGGTTTATAACTAAACCTTGATCTCTTGCCATCTTAATAGATACAGAGTCAAATTTATTGATAAATGTTCTACAACAAAGCTCTTTTCCACATATACCTATTGTTCCTAAAATTCTAGCTTCATCTCTTACACCTATCTGTCTTAACTCGATTCTTAATTTAAAGATATTTGCTAAATCTTTTACTAGATCTCTAAAATCTATTCTTCCTTCAGCTGTAAAATAGAATATTAATTTACTTCTGTCAAAAGTATACTCTGTTCCAACAAGTTTCATTGGAAGTTTATGATGAATTATTCTCTCTTTACAAAGTTTATTAGCTTTTTCTGACTCCTCTTTTAACTCATTGTATCTTTTTATCTCATCTTCATCAGCTTTTTTTATAACAGGTTTTAAAGGTAGTACAAGCTCTTTTTCAGGTAGCATTCTAGGTTCACCATAGACTACCCCTACCTCTTTTCCTCTAACTGTATCTACAATTACCTTGTCCCCTTTTTTATACTCTGTATTATCTATAACTTCAAAATAGTATCTCTTTTTAGTTATCTCAAACATAACTCCAAGTACATTGTACTCTTTTTTCTCAGAAGTAGGAGTTTCTACAACCTTATTCTCCTGCTCTTTTATATTTTCTTCCATTCTGCCTCCTAATATTCAATCAATCCTTCCTCTAAAAAACTAAAGTAGGAGTTTTTTGTTACTATTATATGATCTAATAGTCTAATCTCTAGCAGTTTTAAACTATCATACATATATTGAGTGAGTTCTATATCCTTTTTTGATGGAGATATATTCCCTGAAGGGTGGTTATGAGCAAATATAACTGACTTAGCTCTATTTTTTATTACCCTTTCCACTATCTCTCTTGGATATATTGCACTTTTATCTATTGTTCCAGAAAAGAGAGTCTCACTTGCTATCAATTTATTTGAAGTATCTAAAAACAGAATTTTAAATTCCTCTCTTGGTGAATGCCCAATCTCTCCTCTTAAATATGATAAAAGGCTATTTTTACTCTTTATTGTTAAGATATCTTTATCCTCTATCTTCTCTCTGTATAAAGTCAGTGCTATATCCCCTATAAGTTTGAGAAATACTGCACTTCCCTCTCCAATTCCATCTACCTCTAAAAGAGATTTCGTATCACTTTTAGCAATCTCATCTATTGTTCCAAACTTTTCTATTAGCTCCTTTGCTATTGGTTTTACATCTTTTCTAGCAATAGAGTATGTAAGTAAAAGTTCTAAAACTTCATAATCATTAAACCCTTCTAAACCACTTTTTATATATCTTTTTCTAAGTCTTTCACGATGCCCTTCCCCTAAATTTTTTAACATAGGCAATCACTCTTAATAGAACATATCATATACTGCTGCTGGTGTTTTCATACCATTTATAATCTCAATAGCACAATCAACTATTGGATAAGCCAATACTGCTCCTGTTCCCTCTCCTAATCTCATACCCATATTGAAGAAAGCTTTTAGACCTAACTCTTCAAGAACTAGCTCCATTCCTGGCTCTTCACTCATATGAGTAGCTATTATATAATCTTTTACTTTTGGTTCTATTTTACAAGCAGCTAAAGCAGCTACACTTGATATAAATCCATCTATCAACATAGGTTTCTTGTATCTTGCAGCTCCTAGATACATTCCCACCATACAAGCAATATCCAATCCTCCAACATGAGCTAACACATCAATTGGATCCATATTGAATGTATCATATTTTTCACAAGCTTCCATTATTACTCTTTTCTTTTTATTTAAAGCATCATCTGTAAGCCCTGAACCTCTTCCAACTATTCTATCAATATTTCCCTTAGTAAATGAATATAAAATAGCTGAACTTGTTGAAGTATTTCCTATTCCCATCTCTCCATTTGAGAAGATATCAAAATCTTTTTTACTCTCCATCATCTCAATTCCAACAAAGATAGCTTTTAAACACTCCTCTTGTGTCATTGCAGGTTCTACATAGAAATCCTTTGTTCCTAACATAACAGGTTTTCTATATAGGTTTGGATAATCTCTAGGTACAGTATCTTTAATTCCAATATCTATAAGATTAAAATCTATTCCCAATTTTTTTGTTAATAATCCTATTGCAGCTATTCTATTTAACATAGCCTCTGATACTAAACGTGTATACTCCAATGGACATGATGCAACTCCTTGAGCTACTATTCCATTATCTGCTGCTGCTACAATGTGGCATCTATTAGGTACTCTTTTTACAGGATAACCACTTATCCCTGCTAATTTTACTGCTATATCTTCTAAAGTTCCCAAACTTCCTTGAGGTTTCATCTTTCTATCTAACTCTTCTTGAGCTAGTTTTATAGCCTCTTGATCTGCTCCTGTTATCTCACTTAAAAATTTTTTTAGTCTTTCCATCTTTTTATCACCCTATATTTAGTCCTTTTAATATTGGAAAATCATCTGCAAATTCAATCACACAGATTCCACCATTTTCCATACTATATTTCCAATAGCTTTCTAATTTATCTGAAAAATACCAACTCAATATGCAGTTAATCACTCCCCAGTGAGTAACTACTAAATTATCCTTTGTTTTATCTAAGCTCTCTACAAATTCAACTGCTCTCCTTTGTAGCACTTCAAGGCTTTCACCAATAATATAGTCAAAAGTTTTCCACTCCTCTTGACTTTTTTTAGCTTCTGCTGGATATTTTTCTAAAATCTCTTTATAACTTAACCCCTCAAATATTCCAAAATCTATCTCTTCCAGTCTTCTGTCTAACTTTATAGGAAGATCTAAATAGTTTACAATCTCAGCAGTTTCTGATGCTCTTTTTAGATCACTTGAATAGATAAAATCATATTTATATCTATCTTTCAGTAACTCTCTTGTTTTTTTACACTGCTCTTTTCCTGTTTCGTTTAAACTTGGATCTAACTTTCCAAAGAATATTCCATCAACATTCATTTGAGTTTGTCCATGTCTAACTAATATTAGTTTTCCCAATATTATCACCTATCTAGCTAAAATATACATACCTAACATTGCAATTATCTCAGATATTTCAACAACTGCTCCTAAAGTATCCCCTGTTATTCCACCTATTTTTCTAGTCATAAGCTTAGCAAATAGATATCCTAAGATCATAACAACTGGAATAACTATCAAAATCTCATATGGAATTACAAATAGATAAGCTGCTCCACCTACAAAGATTGCAGTTATAATTGTAGCTATTAATACAGCTAATCCATCAGTATGATCAACAAATGTTTTTCCCATTCCAGTAGCTCTTGCATAAGGTGCTGATCCACAGTTCACAACACTGTTAAGTCTTGCTATAACTGGTGATAGTAAAAGCATTATAGGCATAATCACTGGTGAACTATTTGAGGCTTCTACTAATAGTGCCACCTTTAAAAAGAAATAAAGAATAAGAACAAGCCCACCATTTGTACCAAGTCTTGAATCTTTCATTATATCTAACATTTTTTGCTTGCTTCTATAACTAAATATTCCATCAAATGTATCTGCCAATCCATCAAGGTGAAGTCCTCCAGTTAATACAACTTCAATTATCACTAAAAGAACTGCCATTACCATTGGTGAATAGATAATATAACCTAATAGCCAAAAAGCTACAAAAAGAACTAAACCTATTACCATTCCAACTACTGGAAAAAATCTCATACCTTTTCCCAATTCATCAGAATCAAATTTAGGATCAAATCCTATAGGAAGTCTAGTCATAAATCTAAAAAGTAAAATTAATCCTTTCATTAAATCCTCCTAAAATCTTATCTATTTTAATTGCATTTTTAATCCTGATACTAGTAGATATGCTTCATCTGCTTTAGCTGCTGCAATTTGATTCATACGTCCACATATATCTCTAAAATATCTTCCTAAAGGGTAAGCAGGAACTACTCCCATTCCTATCTCATTAGAAACAATTACTAAATCTTGATCTTGAGTTTTTATAAAGTTTAAAAACTCTTCAACCTCTTTCTTTATTCCATTTTCTATTAAAGTCAGTTGAGAATCTGGCATATTATCCCAATCATACTCTTTCTCCATTATCATAAGATTAGTCACCATATTTGTGAGGCAATCTAATAAAATTACTCCACCTTTTTTCATATGAGGTTTTACCAATTCCACTACATTCTTATATCCCTCTACTGTTGTCCAATTCTCTCCTCTTTGCTCCCTATGCTTTCTTACTCTTGCTCTCATCTCATCATCAAAAACAATAGCAGTAGCCAAATATATTCTATCCTTATATCCTTTATCAAAAATATATTTTTCTGCATGACTACTTTTACCACTTCGAGAACCACCAGTGAAATATATTATTCTTCCCACTTTTTCATCTCCTCTGCTCTTTCAATATTGATAATTATATCATATTTTGGAATATTTTACACATATTTTATAATTAACAAAGTCCCTATTTTAGTTTATTTTATAGATTTTTTCTACTCCATCTCTTCTAAAAATCTATCAATTCCATTTTCCCATGAAGGTATTTTTTTCCCTATCACTTTTTCTAATTTTGAGCTATCTAACTTTGTATATTCTGCTCTTTGAGCTTTCAAATTAAAATCCTTTGTCTTAGCTCTATTCAGTTTTCCTTGCCAACCTATTTTATCTAAAACATATTTTCCTTGATCATATTTACTAGCCTCTCCCCCATTAGATAGATGATACAATCCATATTTTTTAGTTTTTATTAGTTCCCAACTATAATAAGCTAAATCCTTTGAATATGTTGGGGATGAGATTTGATCATCAACTATTGATAGCTCATCTTTGCTTTTACTCCAATTAATTACTTGCTTATTAAAATTATTATTAGCTATTCCAAATACCCAAGATGTTCTTACTACAAAACTATCTGGTTTTACTTTGAAAATTTCCTTTTCTCCCTCATATTTGCTTTTTCCGTAAATTGATAGTGGCTTAGGAATATCCTCTTCTGTATATGGAGCTTTTTTCTCTCCATCAAATACAAAATCTGTTGAGTAAGTTATATATTCAGCTCCTATCTCTTTTGCTACTATTGCTAAATCTCTTGGAGCATAGGTATTTAATTTTTTGCACAATTCAGGCTCATCTTCAGCTTTATCAACATTATTATAAGCTGCACAATTTATAATAAGAGAGATATTTTTATCCTTTACAAACTCCCTTACCTTTTCTATATCTGTAATATCTAACTCATCTCTATCTGTTGCTATATACTCTTCTTTTAATTCATCAAACAATCTTTGATAATCATAACCTAATTGTCCATTAGCTCCTGTTATTAAAATCATCTTTCTCCTCCTGTTTTTCTATACTCTTTAAAAGATTGGTGCCTTTTATCTTTTTCTGAAAAAATTAGATCTTCCTTTTTTAAATTATATTTTTTTAACTCCCAATCTATATTCAATTCACTATCATTCCATATAATTCCTGATTCATACTCTGGATAGTAATAATCATTACATTTATACAAACACTCAGCCTCTTCTGTTATAGTCAAAAATCCATGTGCAAAGTTTTTAGGAATATATAACATTCTTTTGTTTTCCTCTGTTAATTCTACCTTTATACTTTTTCCAAAAGTTGTACTATTTTTTCTTAAATCAACTGCTATATCTAAAACTCCACCTTTAATTACTCTTATCAATTTTCCTTGAGAGTGTTCAGTTTGAAAATGTAATCCTCTCAATACTCCTTTTCTTGATTTAGAATGGTTATCTTGTACAAATTCATCTAATATTCCTATTTCCTGAAAATCTCTTTTATTATATGACTCAAAAAAGAATCCTCTTTCATCACCAAAAATAGTTGGTTCAATAATATATACTCCCTCTATCTCTGTTTCTATTCTCTTTAATTTACCCATCTTTTTCTCCTTTTTTTTAATTCTAGCACATCGTTAGTTTTTGACAAAGTCCCTTTGCATTTAGCGATTATTAATCAAGTTTAGTTATCTAAATTTCTTTTAAATATCAGCTAAATTCCATGTCAAAGAATAAAGAG
>OGRS01000489.1_pt1 | contig 37335 bp, 57 predicted proteins | sample 1553561 | NCBI WGS metagenome assembly OGRS01 (sample SAMEA2580103, study PRJEB22360) | human gut metagenome | biome: human gut; feature: human-associated habitat; material: faeces | place: Denmark | collected 2008/2010
ATAAAAAAGAGGATATAAGTAAAATTAATAATTGTAAAAAATAATTTTGTAGGCGAGGAGTTTGGCAACCACTCTGTAAAGTGCCATAAATGAGGAAAGGGGATGATAAAAGTAAAACAAGATGTCTTTTATTTTTTACTTCTTATGGCAATAATAGGAAGCTTTGATTTAATAGTTCTTTATATTCTTTTTAAGAGATGGATGAGAAACAAACATAGTAAAAATGACTTTTATAAAAAATTTTTTGAAAATAAAGAGGGGGAAAATATGTCTGAATTTAATGTTATTAAAATAAAAAAAGATGGAGATAACTCAGCAAAAATATACATTGATGATGTAGAAATTAAGGGGTTAAAAAGCTATCGTTTAGTTGATGCAATTAACCCCATTACAGGAAGAGATCAAGAATTAACATTAGTTATAGCTGTTATAGAAGATTTGAATGTTTCTTAATTGCTTCTGAAATCATTATACTTGAAATCTGAAAAAGAGCCTGTAAAGAAAAAGATCCGATTTGTTTAGCTTGATTTTTTACCTTGTTCCAAGTTGTAGCTTGTCGAATATTTTCAAGAAAAGTATGTCCATTAGGAGTAAGGTACTTAATTACTGAAGAATTTGAATATACTTCACCAACAATTAAATTACCCATTACACATTGATTAATATGATAAAAAAGTTCTTTTTTATCATATTGAGGAAGAATGTCTTGAGAGTCATTGTGAACTCTAATGATTATATTATGTGAAGTATTTTCTTCAACAAAAAATAAAATATCTCTAATACAATCAGGATTTAATCTCATAGTATCACATCCTTTAAAAATTAATATATTAATTATAACTTTTTGGAGAAGGAAAAACAAGTATAAGCGAGGAGTTCGGTAATAACTCTGTAAAGTGCCATAAATGAGGAAAGGGGAGGAAAAATGAGTAAATTGGAATTAATATTAAAAATTTGGAATATGACATTAGGAACAGCTTATCTTATATGGTTTGTTGGATTACTTAAAAATGAATATAAAAAATTAAAAAAAGGATTTTCTGAAGAACAAAATAGAATTTCTAAAAAATTAAAAGAAGATAAATTTTTAGAGAGTTGTAAAAGTGGTGAAATAATTTCATTAGAAGGAATAATTGGAACTGATATATGGACTTTAATATTTACAATACGAAAAGAATATCCTGAAATAGAAATTTTATGGTTAGCAAGAAAAAAGAATGAATTATCTTTTGAAGTAGTCTCAGAAGAAAAGGCAGATGAATTAAGCGAAACAGGAAACTACTTCATTACACCAATTTTTACTTCAAATTCTTTATGAAATTAAAGACAGCTAAAATTTGAACAGGAGAAAAATGGGTTACCAAATAGAATTTAAAAAATATATCAGGTTGGCAACTTCCTAATTCAAATTTTACAACTTTAATAGTAGCAAGATGTTTAAAGTTTGTAATATCTTCACAAACAAATTCAGGGTGATCTACATAAAAACTTAATTTTGTTCTAGTAGGATTGGCATCTAAATATTTTTTTAATCGTATAGCAGAATCATAAGGTTTAATTTTCATTATATTTACCTCTATTAAAATAAATTTTAAATATATTATAACTTTTTGGAGGGATAAAAACAAGGAGGAGAAAATGGAATTATCAAAAATTAAAAGAGTTAAGGAGTTGACTTCAGTTGAAGAAGTTAACGAGCATTTAAAAAGAGGTTGGCAAATCATAACTATCTACCAACCTGAGTACATGAAAGGGGTTTGTTTTGTCCTTGGAACTACTTCAAGAGAAGAAATAAAAGCAATATTTTTAGCCCAAGAGATAAAAGCTGAATATTAAGGAGGAGAAATGACAAGAAAGAATCTTAAAGAAGAAAAAATACAATATATAACAGAAGAAAAGTTTGAACGAATAAGAAAAAGGGATACAGATGCTGAGTTTGAAGAAGCAGAGAAAAGACTTCAACTAGCTAAAGAAAACCTAGAAATAATGAAAAAAAATTTGGAAGAAAGTAAAAAGAGGTTAGAAGAAAGTAAAAAAAGTTTAGAGGAAAGTAAAAAGAGTTTAAAAGAAGTAAGAATATCAATAACAATATCCTCACTTGCTTTACTCTTTTCAACAGGAGTCTTAATATATAAATTATTTTTTAAATAAAGCTATAACAGCAACTACAAATGATAAAAAAGCAATAAGAATAGAGAATCTAGCATCTCTTCTAGCTTTTTCAGCTATTTTATTAGAGTCTTTGGCAATAGCATTAGCTTTATTAGCAATGGTATTAGAGTCTTTAGCAATAGTATTAGCTTCTTGGGCTAAATTAACAGTTTTTTCTCCTTGGTTAATTTTTGCTAATTCATGATCTAAATTAGTAAGATAAATTTTACCCTCAACAGTAAGAATATAGAGATTATTTTTACAAGTAATATATCCAAAGTCTAAAAGAATTTTAAGTTCTCTAGCAGGAGACTGTAAACTTAATAGTTTATTAGTAGTTTCCTCTAAAAGTAATTCAATACTTTGTTCATTAAGACCTTGTTTATGTTTTTTTAAAAGTAATAAGATATCAGTTAATTCGTTGGGTAGATGAGAAAATTCCATAAAATACCTCCAAAAGTTTTCTTTTAATTATAACTTTTTGGAGAGATAAAAACAAGATAAGGAGTAACAAATGAAAAAATTAGAAATAGTTCAATTTGAAGAACAAAATATACAACTATATTCACAAGATAATGAACTTATAATGGATGCTGAAGAAATAATTACTGCAATAGGTACTAATCAAGAAGCATTTAAAAAGTTGATAACAAGAAATCCAGAACTTCTAACAGAAGAGTTCTCATTTTTAAGAAAAGTTAAAAACCTAGAGGGTGGAGTAGTAAAAAATAGAGAGAAAAGATTTTTTAATGAGCAGGGGATTTATGAGGCAGCACTTCTTGCAAGAACTGAAAAAGCTAAGAAATTTAGAAAGTTTGCAAGGGTATTAATAACAAAGTTCCATAGAAAAGAGATGTTCTTAGCTACACCAGAAGTAACAAATGTCAAAGTGAAAATAATGGATGAGAAGTTAGATAAGATAGAAGCAATACTTATTGAGAGACAAGAAGTGTTTGAAAAAATGGAAGATGATAGTGAAAAAGAGATAAAACTTCTTGAAAAATTAGAGGATAAATTAAAAACTCTTGATGGTGTAGATCAAAGATTGAGTATGATTGAGGAAAAAATAGAAGAAATAATAGTTTGTGTTAATGGAATAATAGACAATATGGAGGAAGAATAAAAAAGATGTTTGAGAAGTTCTATTTCGATCTTTTGAGCTTGAAAACAGAGATGCAATTTAGAGGGTACAGCACATCAACTCAAAAAACATATTATAAAACAGTAAAAGACTTTTTAGAAGTTACAGGAAAAGAAGCAATAGATATAAAAAGAGGGGATATCATAAGATATTTAGATAACAATTTAAAACTGCTTAATATCAATACTATCCTTGTGAAATTAAATGCTTTAGAGTTTTTCTTTAGTGAGATATTGGGAATAGATGTTGCTGAGAACATTAGAAAATACAAGAGAGAGTTTAAAACAAAAGATTTTTTAACTAAGGAACAGTTAAATATATTGATCTCCTCAGTACCAATGAGAGAACGTATACTCTATGAAATAGTTATAGAAACAGGAATGAAGATAGAAGATATAGTTGTCCTTACAATAAATGATTTAACCTTAAAAGAGAGCACTTGGAGATTAAAGGAATATGAAATAAGCAAAGAACTCGCAACAGAGATAACAAACTATATAGAAAAAAATTACTTAGAAAACTATATTTTTACTCTTTCTAATGGAGTTGATAATATCTTAGGAAATACTGCAAGACATTGGTTAAGAGTAAATACTAAAGAGATTTTAGGAAAGTTATATACATTTAGTGATATTAGACATAGTGTGGCTCTTGATATGGTAAAAATGGGTGATGAAAAAAGAGCAATTAAATATTTAAAACTTAAATCTAATGGAACTATAAGACAATTTTTTAAAAGAGCTGGCTATGATTATACTGAAAAATAAAAAAGCAAAGATAAGATCTGGATTTGGTCGTTCGTTTCTTATCTCTGCCAATGCTAAGACTTATAAATAAGTACTTAGCTGAATTATACCACAAATGGAGGGATAAAGCTATGGCAAAAGTTGAGTTATTAAAAGAACTGTTAGAGAGTTTAAAGACAAAACATGGATATAAAAGAATGTGTGAAAAATTAGAAAAGGAGATAGCAAAATGTCAGAACTAGAAAGAAAGGTTGAAAGATATAGAGAGAACTTGCTGAGAATGTTAGAACTGAAAAAAGGTTTGATTGATGCAGAAATATCTCTTGTTTCTCTAAAATTATCTTTAAATCTAAGTGCTTATGAATGGAAAAAGCTAGTTAATGGGCAATTAGAGGAAAGAGAAGGAGAGGTATGGGAGCTTATAAAAAATACTCCAGCACATATAAAAAATAGAGATAAAGTATATAAACATTTTCAAAAGACACTTCTTGAAAAAGATATAAAAATATCAGAGATAGCAGAAGCACTTGATATAGATATAAATAAAATAATAAGAATAGTGAAAAGGCTTAACATAAACAGAGATATTGAAACAGAAAAGAAAATCGAAAACTTTCTTGGAGTAAAAGTCTTTGAATAGGAGGCTTTTATGGTTAAAGAGTATGAAGGAAAAGAGCTGGAAAAGCTACTTGGAAAGAGCAGAACACAGATTTTAAGATTAGCAAAAGAAGAAAACTGGCAGATAGTAAAGAAAAAAGTAGGTAGAACATATAAAAACTTCTATTTAGCTGAGAATGTAGATAACTATATAAAAGCTTTGGAGGAGAAAGAAGCTAGTAAACCAGCAAGAGTGAGAACAGTTATAAAAAAAGAGGCTACAACAATAGATGAACTACCTCTATGGAATCAAAGAGTAGCATGGGCAAGATATATTCTATGTAATAAGTTGGAAGAACAATACAGCTCATCAGCTGGAAGTAAACTAGAAATTGTAGAAAATTTTGTAGAAAATGCCTCTAAAGATTTTCCACAACAAATGGAAGTTATAAAAAAATTAAGTGTTCCTACTTTACGAAGATGGTTCGGAGTCTATTTGAAAAATAAAACTAATCCTTTAGCTCTTAGTTCAGGACATGGAACTAATAAGGGAGTAAGAAGAATTGATACAGAGGTACTAGAGGCTATAAGAGGACTATATAAAAGTAAGAATAAGCCTAATATGATGTTTGTTTATGAAAGAATAGTAGCTGCCTTTGGAACAGATGCAATATCATATGGAACTATGAGGAATTACATAAAATATGATATGACAAGTGTTGAAAAAGATAAAGCTAGAATGGGTGCAAAAGAGTTTAAAGACACTTATTCTCCTTACATAATAAGAGGATATGATGATATAAAAGCAGGTCAAGTATGGATGTCAGATGGACATGATTTAGAAATGATGTGTTACAGAGGAAATAAGAAGAAAGCTAATGGAGAGAGATATTATGGTTCTCCAAAGCTGATAGTCTGGATTGATGTAAAAAGTAGACTTATTACTGGATGGACACTATCATGGACTGAAACAACAGAAAGTATAGCAATAGCTCTTAAAAGAGGGATTGAAAAATATGGAGTTCCTGAGCAACTATTTACAGATAATGGGAAGGCATATAAATCAAAAATTCTTAAAGGAACAGATGAACTTGATGGTATTTATGCAAGTTTAGGATTAGAAGTATCTCATGCTCTTCCTTATAATGCTCAATCAAAGCATATAGAAAGATGGTTTGTAGACTTCAAAGAAACTTTTACAAAATCTTCTATCACTTATAAAGGTGGAAATATATCTGAAAGACCAGAGAGAATGAAAAGTTTTGCAATGGATAAGATTGCAAAAGGAAAGATACTAGAGCAAGAAGAACTAGAAGCAGCACTGGAAGCATTTATTAATTATAAAAATCACAGTTATTATGCTTTGAGGAGAGAAACTGGAAGAAAGGCTCATAGGGGTAGAGGAATGAATAATAGGACACCTCTTGAAGTGTTTAATGAAGAGAATCCAGTAGGAGAAAGAAAAATGCTTTCAGATGAGAAGTTGAGATTATTATTCCTTTATGAAGAGATAAGAACTATACAGCAGAATGGAATTGAATATCTTGGAAATACTTATGAACATGAAAATTTATACTTTCACCAAAAGGAAAAAGTTAAGATTAAATTTGATCCACATGACCTTAGAAGCATTTATGTATATTTAGAGACAGGAGAGTTCTTGTGCAAAGCAGACAAACTTCAAACAGCAGGTTGGAGTAATGATATTGATTCAATTAAAGCTAAAGCTAATAGACGTAAGAAGATAGCTAAACTTGAAAAATTGATTATTGGAATCAGAGAGGAGGAAAGAGAGGAAACAGGTATTATTGAATATAATTTTGAGAAGAAAGAGGAAGAAAAGCTTATTGAAGTCAAGAAAAAGAAAAAAGAGATATATCTAGGTAATGGAATTTACCAGGTGATTGATTAGAGAGGAGAAAAATGGACGCATTAAGAAGAGAATTAGAGAGTTTTGTAGAAAATAATGGTTTTAGCTATTCAAAAGTAGCAAAAGCAATGAGTATAGGAACAAGTACCCTATCAGAATTTAGAAAAGGGAACTATAAGGGAGATATGAATGCTCTAGCAGAGAAAGTACGTGCCTTTTTAGATAGACATAGAACTACTATGAAAAGGATTAAATTTTCTGCTGATACTGAAGTCAAGAAAAGAGTATTCTATACAATAGATATGATCCAAAAGTATGTAGCTTCAAATGTTAAAGAAAGATTATTAGAGAGTGCTAAGATTGCATATATTTTTGGAAGAGCTGGTATTGGAAAAACTCATGCTCTTCAAGAGTATGTAAAAAGTTATAAAGGAAGATGTATCTTTATCACTGCTGAAAATAACATAACAGATGGAACGATGATAAGAAAAATCGCTAGAGAGCTTAAATTAGATCATCATGGAAGAATTGAAAATTTAAAAGAAGATATAAAAGATACATTGAGATTTACTGAGACAATATTAATTATTGATGAAGGGGAGCATTTAAAACCAAAGGTGATTGATATTGTAAGAAGTATAGCGGACCAAACAGGAATAGGAGTAGTAATTGCAGGAACAGAAAAATTAAAACAACAGATATGTTCTCAAAGAGGAGAATATGAATATTTATTCAGTAGAGCAGTAATAAATATGTCTTTGAAGGATTTAGATATAAAAGATATAAGGCTTATAGTAACAAAATTCTTAGGAAGTGAAGTGGACCTTTATGAAGATAAAGAGATAGCAGAGATGATAAATTATATCAACCTTACTGTAAAAGGATCTGCAAGACAGTTATCAAACTTATTAAGTTTAGCTTCAGATATAGCTTCAAGACCAGAGAACTTTGAAGATACAAAAGGAAGAATAACAATAGAGTATATAAAAGCAGCAATCACAATGCTTTCAATAATGTAGGAGGAGAGAAAATGAGAAATATAACTTTAGAAGACACAGCAAAGAATATTTTAAAAGAAGAGTTTGGAGAAAAAGCAATATTAATAGATAGTGAGTTAAACGAGCTTTCAAGGCTCGTTATAAAAAGAAAAGATGTAATTATAGCTTTGAATAAAGGAATTTACACAAATGAAAATAAGAGAAGATACTTCCAAATAGATGGAGATATTAAAAAAGTAGTAGAGAAGATTAATGAAAAGCTTGCATTAAAAGAGTGTTGATTTTAATCGTGTTGCTTTAAAAAAGGTTGATGGAAAGGAGTTGCAATGAGAGTTACAAAAGAGGAGTTTACAGCACTTTTAAATAAGAAGAAAAAGTTAAAAGATGAAATAGAGATGATAAATATTTCAACAGAAAAAAAGATAGCAGTTATAGTTGGAAGATTAGTAGAAGTAGAAGATCTAATTTCAAGAGTAAAGGTTGAGGAGGATAGATAGTATGGAGATTAATTTAAGTAATTTAACTGAAGAGCAAAGAAAACAGCTATTTGAGCAAATGAAAGAGGAAGAAAAAGCAAAGGAACAAAAGAAGCAACAAATAAGAGAAGAGTATAAAAATCTTGTTTCGGAAACAGTTCAAAGAAATTTCGAAAAGCTAAAGGGGATATCTGAAGTGTTGTCGAAGGTTAAAAAAGAAGTATTTGAGGACTTTGAAACAGCTCTTGAAATGAAAGCTGAACTGTATGGAATTAAAGAAAATCAGCAATCACATACATTTACAACACCAGAGGGGCTTTCAATAACAATAGGACACAGAGTGACAGATAATTTTGATGATACAGTTCACACAGGAATAGAAAAGGTAAAAGGGTATATTTCAAAGGTTACAGCAGGAGAAAAAGCTGAACTGGAAGAATTGATTAATCTACTACTTAAAAAGGATAAAAATGGAAATTTAAAAGCATCAAGAGTACTTGAACTTGAAAGAGTAGCTGAAAAAATCAATGATATGGAATTAAAAGATGGAGTTCATATAATAAAAGAAGCATATAAACCTGCTAAATCAAGTACTTTTATAGAGGCTTATTATAAAAATAAGCAAGGTAAGAAGGTATATCTTCCGCTTAGTATAGTAAATGTAGATATGGAGGAATAAAATGTATCCAATAACAGAAGGGCAGATAAAAAAAATACATGTGGTTAAAGCTGAACTAAGATTATCTGAAGATGAATATAGAGCAATTTTAAAGGGAATGTTTAATGTTGGGAGCTCAAAACAATTGAGCTTCCAGCAAGCTAAAAAGTTGATTGAAAAGTTAGTGCAGTTATATAAAAAAGAAACAACTCTTACTCCTGCACAACTTAGTAGAATAAATTATTTAGCAAGTGAAGTATATAAAACAAATACATATGAAAAATTAAAAGAGTGTATTGAAAGGAATATTGGTTATTCTGTACCAGTAGCATCTCTTTCTAAGAAAGAAGCTACAAAGATTATCAATACTCTGGAGGGAATAAAGAAATGGCTATTGAAAAAGAGATCAACATCAAAAGAGATTGGAAGTTGATAGATGAAATGTTATCTGTTCCATTTCAAGGAGAAAAAGAATTAGTAGAATTAAAAGTAGGATCAGATAAACTAGAGGTTGTGCATTATATCCATAAAAATAGGGTGGTTTATCTTGTTTTTGTTAATAATAAACTAAGGTATAAGGAATCCAAGTATATGAATGAACATATAAGATTTGTTTATCACAAAAAAGATAGAGAGAGTGCTAGAAAACAATATATTAAATATCATGGCAAAGTAAAGGGCTTGAAAGAGTATGAAGCTTCAATGTGGAATGACAAAATTACAACTTATAATGTTATATTTACTTCAAAGTTAAGTATAAAGAAGATGCTAGAAAGACAAAGTGAAAAGATTTTTCTTATAGGAGTGGAGTAAATGTTTTATGTAGGAATAGCAGTTGCAGTGGCAATTGGAACAATAATAGGGAGAGTAATCGCTCGGATCATAGAGGATAAGTTTTATTTATAGGGGGAAAAGTATGGAAGATATAAAAAGTATAAATATAACAAAACATGCTATAACAAGATATTTTAGCAGAATAAAAGGAATAATAGTTACTGACTCAAACTATGATACTTGGAAAGTATCACACATGGAAGAGATAGAAGAGGCTAAAAAAGAGCTTCAGGATCTATTTAATCAATCAGAGTATATTACTACTGGAATCTATGGAATACATAAAAAAGCATCATTTTATATCTTAAAGGAAAAAATGCTAACTCTTATTGTGAATGAAAGTAATTTAGTAACTTTGTATAAGATTGATTATGGACTTGACTTTATTGGTAATAAAGAGATGATAGAAGTTTTATATAGAAATTATAAAAGACTTCTTTTAGAAGAGGAAGCTATTCAAAATTCCAATAAAGAAATTGTACAGAAATTAGAGTATGAAGAAAAGAGATTAGGACTTATAATTCAAGAAGTTGAAGCAGAGCTCCAAAGACTAAGAATTAATAAAAAAGAGATTGAATCAAAGAGAGGATCACTAAAAGCTTTAGAACAATCAATAGCAACTAAAATAAATACAACTAGAGAGAAAATTATCTTATCTAAAAAAGCATTATAAGGGGGAATTAATATGTTTAAAGCTTTGTTTAAACTTTTATTCAAAAGAAAAAAGAGAATAAAATACTTTCTTATAAATCAACCAAAACATGATGAGGATTATTATGGATGCTGAAATAATTCAAGAAAGAACACAGTTACCATGTGAAGAGGTAAAAAGATTAGTTTTACTAGCTCAACAAGGGGACTTAGAAGCAAGAAATAGAATTGTAGAGGATAGTTGCTGGATTATAAGAGCAGTAAATCAAAAATATGGAAATACTGAAGATGGATTTCAACAAGGCTTTTTAGGATTGATTAGTGCTATTGATAAATATAAGATAGGGGAGAAAACTAAATTTTCAACCTATGCTTATTTCTGGATAGAACAGAAGATTAGAAGATATGTAAGTAAGGATACATATAGGGCATCACATCATTTAATCTATCTGTTTAAAGAAATGAAGAAATTTAAAGGAACTCAAGAAGAGTTTTTTAAGAAGAAAGGTTTAAATGAAAAAACTATTGGAGCTTTAAGGCAAATGGGTATCAATAAAGAGCTAGAATTTACAGAGATATATGGGGTTAGAGATCTAAGCACCTTAGAAGAGATTGATAGGTTTATACTAAGAGATTACTTGGAAGATATTATGTCTCAACATTGTACCCCTAAAGAAAAATACATTTTAGAAAAGATTTTTTTCTCCAAGAATAAAAAAGGAATAGATGAACTTTCAAAAGAATTTAAATGTACAAAATCATATATAAACATGGAAAAGAATAGAATCCTTTGTAAAATAAGAAGTGCATTATTATGAAGATAATTATTACAGAGGCTGAGAGGGATTATCTTTTAACTCTTTTAAAAGCTGAAGATGAAGTGTTAAAAAAGAAATTGCTGAAATATAAAAGAGAAAGGAAAAATACTACATATAAAAAATGTGAAAAGATAAGAAAAGAGAAGTTTGCTAGATTGGAGGAAATAATTAGAAGTAATTATAAAATAACTAATGAAGAGTTGATGATAAAGTTAGGAGTTTCAAAAGCTACATTTTATATTGTGTATGCAAGTAAAGCAAGGGAATTAAAAAGAATGTATAAAAGTCAGTCTTTATTTTAGGCTGACTTTTTTATATAATATAATAAAAAATTTTAGGAGGTTTGATTAATGGAAATAAAAGTTATAGCTTATGATGAAGAAGATAAATGGGTGAGAAACGATTCTGAAAATATTGTAGGCTTAGAAAAACTTGAGGATTTAGCTAAAGACGAAATTTCAAAAAAAATTAAAGATGCTTTAAAAAAACTTTTTTTTGATCTTTGTGAAGTAAAAATAGATGAAGAGTATAAAGAAAAAACTAAAATAAAAATATCTTTTAAAGAAACTAAATGTAAAGTTCAACATGAAAAAGATTCTTATTATATTTTAGAATTAGAATATGAAGAATTCAAATTAAAAGTAGAAAATATTTTAAAAAATTATAAAAAAAGATAAAAAACTAAAAAGAAAGAAATTTATAGAAAAAGGAGAAAATACCATAATTTAGTTTAAGACCACAGATTAATTTCTGTGGTTTTTATTTTAGAATTAAGACTTTTATATTTTTTTGTTTTTATCATAAAAAAGATATATAATTATAATGAGGTGATGCTATGGCAGAGTTTATAACAACAAATCAAGCTGCAAAAAAATTATGTATATCTGTGGAAACTGTTTATAACATGCTCCGTGATGGGCGACTTGGTGGAAGATACAGTAAAGGTAATGGTAAAAAAAAGGGAAGCTGGCTTGTTAGTGTAGAAAGTATAGAATTATTTAAAAAACATACTACAATAAAAAGTATATATCAATTGAAAGAAAAAAGCAGTCAAGGAACATTGTTCTAAGATTGCTTTTTTTATTTATGCATAATTCCAAAGCTTCCCAAATATCCAAAAAAATATTTAGAAAAAAGGGTATAAAGTATGTGAGGTGGAAATAATGGAACTTACATTAGAGCAAAGAAAAGCAAAATCTTTATATGCACAGGGAAAATCAGCAATAGAAATAGCAAAGATATTAAATATAGGAAAAAGTACAATTTATCGTTGGATAAGTAATGATGAGTTAGGCTTTAAAGAAAGTAAAAAGATGGCTAGTTTTGATGCTGGAGATATGGCTGGAATTATAGATGAATCACATAAAAAACTACTTATAGAGATTTCAGAAAATCCTGATAAGTTATTAGATCCTAAAACTGCAGATGCTCTTTTAAAAGTATCAAAGGTTTTAGAAAGTTTAGGACAAAGAAAAGAGAAAGAAGATCTTGATAAACAAACAGAAGAGGAAGTTAGAGGAGTGCTGATTATAGATGACATCACTTATGAAAATCTTAAAAAGACCACAAAAAAGACTGTCACAGTTGATGAACAAGAACTTCCATGAAGCATGGATTCTTTGGAAAACATCACAATATACTAGATATGTTTTTAAAGGTGGAAGGGGTTCAGCTAAATCATCTCATATAGCTTTAATGTTGGTATTAAGTATTATCCTTGAGCCTGTAAATGCTGTTTGCTTTAGAAAAGTAGGAGAGACATTGAGTAAATCTGTTTATGAGCAAATCAAATGGGCAATTCAATTTTTAGGAGCAGAGGAGTATTTTAGATTTAAATCAAGTCCCTTAGAAATAATTTATGTGGAAAGAGGAAATAAATTTATCTTCTTGGGAGTTGATGATCCACAAAAGAGTAAGTCTATAAAAACAGCAGATTTTCCAATTATATATTTTTGGTTTGAAGAACTTGCTGAATTTAAAACAGAAGCAGAAGTTGAAACAGTTATTAAATCTATTTTAAGGGGAAAATTAAAAGAAGGCTTGAAATATAAAGGTTTCTTCTCATATAACCCACCTCAAAGTAAATTGAATTGGGTAAATAAAAAATATAGTTTTGGTAGTGTTGATGATAATACCTATGTTCATCATTCTACATATTTGGAAAACCCTCATATTTCTGATGAATTTTTAGAAGATGCAGAAAACACTAAAAGAAGAAATGAACTTAAATATAGACATGAATTTTTAGGAGAAGCAATAGGAAATGGTATTATTCCTTTCCCAAATCTTCAAATAAGACCAATAACAAAGGAAGATATAAATAATATTGCTATTGTTAGACAAGGGATTGACTGGGGATATGGAGTTGATCCTGTGGCTTTTGTAAGATGGGGGTATTCTAAAAAGAAAAAAATTATTTATGCCCTTGATGAATATTATGGAGTCAAGAGAAGTAATAAAAATGTAGCTGAATATATTTTAAGTAAAGAATATGATGAACCAATAACTTGTGATAGTGCAGAACCAAAGTCAATAGATGATTTAAGAGAATATGAGCTATCTGCTTGGGGAGCATCAAAAGGAAAAGGATCTGTTGAGTATGGAGAGAAATGGTTAGGAGATTTAGAAGCTATTGTAATTGATCCTGAGAGAACTCCAAATATAGCAAAAGAGTTTCAAATGATAGATTATGCAACTGATAGAGATGGAAATCCTTTACCAAGATTGGAAGATAAAAATAACCATACTATTGATGCTACTAGATATGCTTTTGAAAGAGATATGAAAAAAGGAAAATATGTATATTAAATTTTAGGAGACATAAAATGAACTTTATAAAACAATGGTTGGCAAAAAAGATGTGTTCTATTGTGTATGGTGGTGAATCTCCCTTTGATAGAGAAGAGTACATGGCAACTATAACACAACAGGAAGCTTTTATGATAGCAATTAAAAAGAAAATAAAAGCCTGTCAAAATATAGAGTTTTCTATTTATAAAGATATAAAAGATGGAAAAGAAGAGGTGAAAACACATACCCTTTCTCCTCTTTTTAAGATGATAAATAAAAATACTTCTTTTAATGACTTCATAGATTACTTTCTTGTGTGGTATGAAGGATATGATAATGGAGTCTTACTAGAGTTAGTAAAAGGGCTTTCCAATTATTGTCCTGACTTATATATTCACAATCCATCGAATTTTACAGTTCATTATATAGGTAATGAGATTTCAAGGATAGAGATTTTGAATCCTCATAGAAATATTACTGGAGAAGAATTAGAGAATTTTATGTGGATAAGAAGTCCAAATTATTCAAATGTAAAGGATGGAATTTCAGGAGTAGGAGTAACTACAGGATATAGTAAGCATAATGCCTTTGCTATTTGGGGAGCTTATGTAAAAAAAGCTTGGGAATGGAACTGGAGTCTAGCTAAAAACTTGGGGAAACCAGGTGGAATATTATCTACTGAAGGTTTTGTAGATAAGGAAGATAGAAAAGAAATATCTGATAAATATACTGCAAGTAATGGAGGAGCAAATCATGCTGGCAAACCTTTAGTACTTGGATCAGGATTAAAATATCAAGATACTTCAAGAGCTCCCATTGATACTGATTGGAATGCAGGGGAACAAAAAGCATATGAAAGAACAGCTATTGCTACTGGAGTTCCAGCAGAGCTTGTAGGTGGTGGGGAATCTACATATCAAAATAGAAAACATGCTAAAAAAGAACTATATAAAGATGAGGTAATTCCTTTCTTTAATAATTTAAAAGGTTGGCTTAATTATCTTTTGAGAGATTATTTAAAAAATGGTGAGTTTATAGATTATGATCTTACAGGTATAGATGAACTAAAAGAAGATATAAGTGAAGTTATACAAAAACTTGAGCCTATAAAAAATAGAGTAACAATTAATGAATATAGAAAATTTCTTTCAAAAATGACTGATATAGAGTTAGAGGATCTAGGAGAAAAAGGAGAGGTAGTATTAGTTAGTGCTGGTGATATTACTCTTGATGAAGTGGTAGAATCTCCTGATGTGTCTGAAGAAAAAGAAGATGATATTTAATGAAAAAGTATAGAAAACAGATTAAACTTTTTAAAAATCTTGAGAAAAAATTATCAGTTAGAAATAGGAAGAGAGTAAAGAAAGTCTTTATTGATTTTGCAGAAAAGATAAAAAAGGATAATGGGGATAAATTTGCGGATGAAGTAAAAGTAGTTATTGATATTGATTATAAATATCTTCAAGAAAAATTTAAAGATGTTTTAGAAATCATTTATTTATATAACTTTGATGAAATAATAGGGACTTTTAAAAATGCTTATAACAAAAAGCTTTCAGAGAAGATTATAAAAGGGATTCGAGATTATCTTTTAGAGGATTTTAATAGAAAAAATGCTTTGAAAAAAGCTAAAATTATGGCTAATACAACTAAAGATAAACTTAACAAAATTATTGTCCAAGCTCAAAGAGAGGGTTGGTCACATAAAGATTTAGTAAAAGAGATAATGTCCTCAGTTGAAAATATGAGTGAATATAGAGCAAGTACAATAGCAAGAACAGAAACATCAACTTCAATTAATACTGTATCTTATAAAACTTCTACAAGCTCTGGAATGAAAGAAAAGGGCTGGATACATATTGGTGGGAAAAAGGTAGATAGAGAAAATCATAAAGCTTTGAATGGTAAATGGATACCAATAGAAGAAAAGTGGGATTTAGGCAATGGAATACATGCTGAATATCCACATGATGCTAATTTACCAGCATCTGAAGTTGTTAGATGTAGTTGTTTACAAATCTATAGATAGGAGGAGAGATGGGAAAAGATAATGAACTAAAGAATAAAAATATTAATTTTTCTGTAGGTTTTGAAGAGTTTAAAGAAAAAGAAGATAAAAAAGGTTGCTTTGAAGGCTTATTAGTAAATTATAACCATAAAAATTTGGCACATGGTTATTATAAATTTACTAAAGGTAGTATGAAAATAAATGAAAATAAAACAATGCTTCTTTTATATAACCATAGAGGGAATCAAATTCCTGTTGGAACATGTAAGGGAGTAGAAACAGACGAAGGATTTAAAATAGAAGCTTATTTACAACTTACAACTGATCAGAATGGAAATGTTATTAACAAAGAAGCTTATGCTCTTTATGATCTGATGAAAAATCAAGGAGCTAAATTTGAACTTTCTGCTGGTGGAATAATAGAGGATGGAGAGAGTAAAGAAATAACAGAAAAAGGAAAAACAAGTTGGTTTTATGAGATAAAAAAATTCAATGCTTATGAAGGATCTATTACACCTAAAGGAGCAGTACAAGGAAGTAAAATAACTAAAATATTTAATGATGAAGGAGAGAGAAAAATGACACCACAAGAACAACAAACATTTATAGCATCACTGATAGCAGCTATGCAAAAGGAAATTTTTTCAGCACAACAAGATGAAGAGATAAAAGCATTACCAGAGAAAATTTCAGCATTAGAACAACAATTTTCAGCTATAAAAGAAACTCTTACTGAAGAGGTAAAAGAAGCTTTTAATGAGCAATTTAATGAAATTAACAATGTAATTAAAGGGCTAAAAGTAGATTTTAAACCAACTGAAGCACAAGTTTCATTTGCAGACGAATTTATGGCAGCTTTTAATACTATTACTGAAAATGGAGGAAAGTTATTACAAATAACTCCAGAAACAACATTGAAATTTGCAACACCAGCAACAACAACAAGTGAAGGAACAAAAGCAGCAGTAAAAGCACATCAACTCTTAGGAATTTTTAAAAGATTACAAGAAGTGAATCCAGTAGTAGCTGATTTGAATATAATTAGTATTACAGATAACTCTCTTGATCTTGATAGAGAAGAGATAGGACTGCCTGAAATAGCTTGGGTAGGGGAAGAAGATGCTAGAGAGGAGACAGATGGAGTTAAATTAAAAGATGTAAATATAGCAATGCACCAAATATATGCACTGCCAAAAATTTCAAATAAATTAATGGCATCTAACTATGTTGGATATGTTGCCTTCTTAATGGACAGAGTAGAGTATGCTTGGGGATTAAAAATAGCAAACACTATGTTTAGTGGAACAGGAACAAAACAACCAAAAGGAATTTTAAAAGAAGAAGGAATTGCAACAATAGAATGGGATTTAGCAACATTAGATGATGCAGAAAAAGTAGATGCTCTTATAACTCTTTTCGGGAATACAAGAGATGAAATTTCATCAAAAGCTAAATGGTATATGAGAAGAGAAACATGGACAGCTTTAACTTTATTAAAAGATAAAGATGGAAGATTACAATTAATAGATTTAAAAAATGGTGGAGAAAGAAAACTACTTTCAAGACCTGTTGTTATTATAGATTCTGTAAATTCAGGGTTAAAAACAATTGCTGACGCAGGTAAGGGAGAACCTTTCTTAGTACTTGGGGATTTTAAAGGTGGAATGCTTGGAATAACTAACCCTAAAATGAATATAAATATTAAGGACCAAATTACAGGTAAAGGATGGACTGCATACTACATGGAAAAAGGACTTGGATTTGGAGTGGTACTTCCTGAAAACTTTAAAATTGTAAAAAATAAAACAGCTTAAAATAGAGAGGGAATTTTCTCCCTCTCCCCTATAAATAAAAGAGGTAGTTATGGAAATAATATATGATATAGAAATGGCAAAAAATATAACTGGTATAACAGATGATGCTCTCATAGACTTCTTGGTAAAAGGTACAATTTCAAGAATAGAAAGAATAATAGGGTATGAGCTTGCAAAATGTGAAAAAACAGAGTTTATTCAAGGAGTTGATACAAATGTCGTATATCTTAACAGGAAGCCTGTCGAACATATATCGAAAGCTCTATGGCGAAATCAAGAGGTATCTTATAGACAAGAAAAGCATAGGTTGATTTTAATAGCTCCACTTTGCCAATCTGAATTTTTAGAAGTAACTTATACTGCTGGTTATGAAACACTGCCTTTTGACATTGAAATGTTTATTTTTTCTTCTATAAAAGAGTCTATTGCAAATGAGAGTGGGTTAAAAAGTTTTAGCTTGAAAGATGTTTCATATAGTTATTTTGATAAAGTACAACAATCTGAAAATTTTAGAAGAGGAATAATAGATCTATTTGGAGTAAGGGTATGAGTAATTTAGTAGATATAATGAATGAGTTAGATTATATGGCACTACATATGGTAGAGGTTGGAATATTAGGTATAGATAAAGATATGAAGGGAAAAGATTCTAAAACAACTATACTTGAATATGCAGTTTATAATGAGTTTGGAACTAAACATATCCCACCACGTCCTTTCATGAGAAATGCAATAGAAAAGAATTCTAGAACTATTGAAAAATATATAGAAGCTAAAACAAATGAGGTACTTGAAGGAAAAATAACAGGAAGACAAGCTTTGATGCAATTAGGAGAGTATACAAGAGGAATTATTATCCAAAGTATAGCAACTGCTACTTCTTGGGCAGTTCCTTTAGATCCTAAAACTCTTAAAGAAAAATTAAAAAGAGGGAGTAATAATAATAAAACTTTAATAGAAGATAGATTTTTAATAAAAGCTATTAGATATCAAATTACTTCAAAAACAGGAAAAATAGTATATCTAAGTAAGTTTAAGGGGGTATAGAAATGACAAATGTATATATTCCTTTTCATCTTCTTACAAATGTCAGAGTAAAAGTATTAAAAGAAGGGCAATGGATAAAAGGTGAGTATGTTGAAGAAGAGCCAGTTGAAAAGATAATAAAAGCAGTGTATATGCCACTTTCTTTAAATGAATTAAAGAATTATCCTCAAGGGGCTTTGACTTTAGAGGATATGGATTTTAGGACAAAAGAAAATTTAAATTTAGGAGATATTGTTATTATAAATGAAGTTGAATGGAAAATTATTCAAAAGGCAGATTATTCTTATGTAGCAGATCTCAAGTTTTATATTTTAAGACGGAGTGATAAAGATGATTGAAGAAATAATAAAACTTCTTAATTCTATTTCAAAAATTCCTATTATTCCAGCTTATTCAGAAAAGAATCCACCTAAGAAGCCTTATGCAACTTATTGTGTTATTTCTAAAGAAACTAAAGATTTTTTTGGTTATTCTAAAAGAGAATATAATGCTGAAGATAATACTAATTTAGAGAAAAGAAGATATAGAGAGATAGCTACAATTCAATTTGATATGTATGAAAATAGTTTAGCAGGTAACTTTTTAAAAGCTCAAAGGCTTTTCGAATTAATAATATTTAATCTTCGAAAAGAGTGGGGATATATAGATGTAGGAATAGTTAAATTTTCTAAAATAATTAATTTAAGAGAAGAGATACAAAATAAATATGAAAGAAGAGCATCTTTTGATGTCACTTTTGAATATATGAATTTAACTGAAGAAAGAAGAATTGAATTAGTAGAGATAGTAGAACTTATTTTGAATAATCATAAAATAGTTATAAAGGAGGAAAGTAATGGATTATAGAGAACCAGTGAAAATTGTAGTTGATAAAGAAATTGCTCTAACAGTAGCTGACTTAAATAAAACTCTTATAGTAACAAATGAAAAAAATGTAGATTTTACATATTGTACTTCTTTGGAGGAAGTAGGTGAAAAATTTGGAAATAACACAAAAATATATAAAGCTGTTGAAGCTTTTTTATCACAAACAGATGGAAGTGGAAATATATTAAAGCCAGATTTTTTTGCTGTAATGGGGGTTGAAAAGGGTGGAGATGAGGATGCTGCTTATGCAACTAAATTAAAAACAGCCATCACTGAAGTATTAGACGAAAGTTGGTATTGTTTAATTACAATAATGGATACAGCAAAATTAGTTGAAGAGTTAAGATCGATTATAGTTTCAGAAAGAAGAGTATATATTGCTGAAACAGGAACATATCCTTTAGAAAATGCAGATAAGGCAAAATCTGAAAGAACACAGCTTATTTATAATACCAAAGCATCTGATGGAGAGGATAGAGAGTATAAATCAGCTGCTTATGCAGGAGCAGTGATAACACCAGGAGCAGGAAGCAAATGTAGTATGGTGAAACTTTCTGGAATAAGTGCTGATGTAACAGGTGGAAAGAAGCAAGAACTTACAAAAAATAATATTACCTTTATAGAGAAGAGACTATCAGATGGCTATATAGTAGCAAATGGTGGTAGAGCGATGGATGGAACTTATTTTGATGAAACAACAGCACTAGATTGTATGATTGTAAATCTTAATGAAGCTATTCAAAAAATGCTTATTCTTAAAGGATTTCCACAAGATGAAGAGGGATATACAAGAATGGAAGAAACTATTACTTCAATTATGGAGCAATTAGGAGCAAAGAATATTCTTGCTAAAGAGAATGGTATTTATGAGTATAAAGTTACTCCTGTCACTCAAACTAAAGAGGAGAGAATGGCAAGAACTATAAAACCAAATGTTTTATTTAGACTAAAAGGATGGGCATATTTTATAGATTTAACATTAAAACAAACTTATGACACAGTAAATAAAAAAAATTAAGGAGAGGATAAAAATGTTACAAACAATGTTTTTAATGCTATGTAGTTATGCAATGGGAATTGCATCTGTAATTATTTATAAAGCACTAAAGAAAAATAAATAGGAGGCATATAAATGGGTGTAGATTTAAGTAAAAAGACGCTTATATTTAATGGATATACTATAAAGCATCCAAGAAGTATAAATATCACTCCAGCAGGAGAAACAACTAAGCTATCAGAAAAAGCTCTTTCAGGACATAGAAGAGTTATATATACACCTGATCCAAATAATACTATAACAGTAACTGTTGAGACAGGAACACAAGATGAACTTGTACTTCTTGCAGCAGCAGAAACAGGATTTATAGGAAATGGATATTTTAAGGATAGTTCAGTTTCAGAATATTCAAGAGGACTTGTTTTAGGAGAAATAGGAGTAAATAAAGGAGATCTTTCAAATGATGGTGAGAGTGATCAGAGAGAGTTTACATTAAATTGTACAGGATGTAGGGAGGTTCTAGCATAATGAATAATGAAAAGAGAAAAAAAGAACAGAAAAGAATAAATGAAATTTTAGAGAATTTTTCAAATGTTACTTTTAAACCAGAAGGGTTAGGGGCATTAGAATTTGAAAAAGAAGTTTATTCAAAAAATTTTGAAGTAGAAACTGTAAAATTTAGAATTGAAAGAGTTGCAATGCAAGTAGCAAATAAATTGGAAAATGAAAAAGAAGATCTAGCAGCAACTGAAAAAATCTTAAAAACATTTGTAGCTTTACCTGTAGAGGCTCGTTCAGCTAGTTATTTTGAATTAGATTATACATCTATGAAAGAAGTTGTTGAACTTATATCAGAGTTTCAAGTAACCCCCTTTCTATTCACGGAAAGAGCTAGAGAATCAGCGAAAATTACTTCAGAATAGATTTGATTTAGCTTTTTCAGCTAAGATAAACTATTATAGAAAATCAGTAGAAGAACTTTGTATGGAAGAGCTGGACCTGTTAACTCTAGCATGGAACGATTGGGCAAAAAGAAGAAAAAAAGAAATAGAGGGGGATTAAAAAGTGCTTAAAGGATTAACTTTAAAATTTAATGTTACTGGTAAAGGAACAGAGGCATTAAAGAAAATAAAACAATCATATAAAGAAAGTGAAGAACTTTTAAAAGATCCTCTTAAAATAAAATTAAGTAATGCTATTAAAAATCCTTTTGTAAAGATAGAAGGGTATGCTTCTAGTCTTATTACAAAAGGATATAGTATTGCAGGTGCTTTCAAGAGAGCCTTTTTAGGGATACAGAGAGTAGGATCTTCAGCCTTTAATAAAATAGCAAGGTCAACTGATAGACTTATAATGAAATTTAGACTTACTCGAAGTATAAAGAAAGGATTTCAATCTTTTTCATCTTATTCAACAAAAGTATTTGAAAATGCTCAAAAAAAAGCTAATTCTTTATCAGGAGTTATAAAAAGAATGATGGGAGTTTTAGGAGCAGGAGTTACTATTAAAACAGCTTTCGAAGGTGCTTCTAACATTGAACAATATAGAAATACTCTTGAAACTGTTTTAAAAGATCCTGTTGCAGCTCAAAAAAAACTTGCTTGGGGAAGTCGTTTAGCAAATAGAACTCCATTCGAAACAGAAGAGATTATTAGTGGATTAACTAAGATGCAATCTTATGGAATGGAAGGGGATAGAGTTTTAAATTCTACAGGGAAAACTTATATAGAAATGATAGGAGACATGGCTTCAGCTATGAATAAACCTTTTGAGCAAGCAGTAGAAGCTCTTGCTGACAGTAAAACAGGAGAGTTAGAAAGACTTAAAGAATTTGGAATAACAAAAGATATGATTGGAGATTATGGAAAAGATCAAGGATATGGAGATCTTTTTAATAATAAAGGTCAAATAAAAGATATGAAACTTTTTAATAAAGTTTTATTTGAGTTAATGGATTCTAAATTTGGTGGAGCTATGGAAAAGCAAGCAAGAACTTTTAAAGGAGCTATTTCTACAATAAAAGGAATTTTTAAATCAGGTCTTTCTACTTTGGCAGGAATGGATGAATTTGGAAATGTGATAGAAAATTCTCCATTTCAAATTATTAGAGATAAAGTTTTAATTCCTCTTGCAGATCTACTAATAAAATGGCAAGAGGATGGAACTTTTACAAAATGGGCAGAGAAATTGGCTGGGAGTATAAAGAAAGTTGTTAGTGTAGGAAGTAAGATTATATCTTTTTGTATTAAATGGAAAGAAGTTCTAATTCCTGTTGCTTCAGCTTTTGCAGGATTATTTATTATAAATAAAGTTGCTTACATGATAGGAGCATTCAAAGTAGCTCTTGCTGCTATAAGTTTCAACCCTATTGTAATGGGAGTAGGACTTGCAATAGCTGCTGGAGTAGCACTATATAGAAACTGGGATAAAGTAATAGAAATATTAAAAGGTGTTTTTAGTGTTTTTAAAGGTGTTTTAATAGGTATTAAAGATGGAGTGAAAGACTTATTTTCAAAATTTTCTGAATATAGTGGTATATTTAATTTCCTTATACCAGGGAAAATGGTTTTTGATGGAATATTAGCTTTTTGGAGAACTTGGGATAGTAATTTAGGAATAATAGAAAATGTAAAAAACTCTTTCTCTGCTTTTTTTACAAGTCTAAAAGAGAGTATCCAATCAGCTATTGATAGTTTTAAAAATCTAGGAGAAAAAATAAGTAATTTATCTTTAGTAAAAAAGGTAAAAGGATTTTTCAATTTTGGAGAAGAGCCTGAAACAGAGATAGAAGGAAGTCATAGAACAGGACTATCTTATGTTCCACATGATAATTATGTAGCTAATTTACATGAAGGAGAAAGGGTATTAACTAAAAAAGAAAATGAAAATTATTCGAAAGTAAGGACAAATAGAGGGAATGTCTATAATTTAAACTTTAATATAAATAATTCTAATAATGAAATTGATTGGAATAAAATTGGAGAGATGATAGTTAGTAAGATTAAAAAATTTGAAGAAGAAAGGGAAATAGCAGAGGGGCTGGTATAAGTGGCTTTTTCAATTAAAAGTTTAATGTCAAATATAACAGAAAAAATAGAACCTGTAAAAAAATATTTAACATCACAAACAGTTATTTTAGAAGATATTCCTTTAGAATTAACAAATGAATTTACTGAAGATTTATCAAGTGAAATTCCTGTAACTAGATTAGATGATGGTTCAAATAAAACAGATAACATCTCTAATAATCCCTCTTCATTTTCAATAAAAGTTCAAATAACAGGAGATGATAAAGATAGAATTTATGAAAAAATTATATCTTTAGTAAAGAAAAGACAACCAGTAAGTTTATATGTAGATAAGTTATATAGTAATTTAGGGATAACAAGTATCAATAAAACAATATCAACATATACATATATAGAATTGGCTATATCTTTTACTCAAATGGAATATACGTATATAGAATTTATTCCAGCACCATCTCCTGCTGCCAAACCTCTTGTTTCAGAAAAAACAGAGATAAGAACAGGTAAACAAGATTGGGAAGGGGAGTTAGCAAGTGAAAGTATTAAATTAAGAGGAGAATAGCATGAATTTTAAATTTAATATTATAAAAGGTTCGATACCTTATCGAACTTCAATAGTAATAAATAAAAAAGAATTTATTTTTGATTTTAAAATGAACTCTTATGATAGGAGGATTTATATAGATTTATATGATAATCAATTAAATCCTATTTGTTATGCTGAGCCTGTAAGTTTTGGGATACCTTTATGGTTTAATAAATTAGCTGACGAGAGAGGAAATTTTAATGAGAAATTTCCAAAGGCTTATATAATTCCTAATACCAAAGACCGAATTTATAAAAAAATAACTTATGATAATATAGATGAAATAGAAATGCTTGTAAAGGAGGTTTAAGATGCAGAGAATAACAGCTTTAAGACCTCTTTTTCCTAGAAATTCTTTTATCATGATAAATGGTAAAAGAATTAATGATGAGAATAATGGAGGATTAAAATTCCAAGCAGAAATAAAGTCAGGAAATGATAAAAAAATAGGTGTTGGAAGATTTTATATTTATAATTTATCACAAGATATTGCAGTAGGCAGTGAAGTAAAATTAAACTTTGGTTATGCAGATGATGTAGGAGAATATGGAATTTATGAGGTTATAAAAACAAATAAATATAGAAATGGTGGAGATATTGTGAAAGAACTTCTTTGTTCTGAGAGAAGTAAAAATACAAGTCAAATAATATCTCTTTCTATTGATGGGAATGTGAGAATATCAGATGCTTTAAAAAAAGTTTGTCAATCAGCAGGGATAAATATCATAAATATGGAACTTTTAAACGACAAAATTTATACAAATGGTTATACCTGTTATAATAAAGCCTTTCAGGAAATAAAAGAACTCGTAGAAGATGCCGAAAGTAAAATGATATTAAAATCAAATGATTTATATATTTATCATAAAGAACTTAAAGAAAAAATTATAAGTTTGAGTTTTGGAAGTGGATTTATTGAAAATCCTACATTTTCAGAGAAACTTGTAAATGAATCTGAAATAGATGTAGCAAGTGATAATAAAGAAGGAAATGTTGAATGGATAAGTAAAAAGCCACAACTTAAAGCAACAACAACTAAAGAATATGATTATGATGTAAAGTGTTTTCCAATTCATTATATAAAAAAGGGAGATACTGTAAACATTGTAAGTGATACTTTTACAGGGATAGCACAAGTAAGAGAAATTGAAATTGATCTAAAAGATAGTTGGATAATGAAGTTGAAGGTTAAGGTACTATAAATGGAAAATATAAATATTATTTTATGTGAAGTTCAATCTGTAAGGAAAAATAGATTTGTGGATCTCAAGCCTTTATTTAAACCAAATGGAATCTCCCTTCCAGTTCTTCGTAATGTTCCAGTATGTATGTTTGGAGATAATATAAATTATATAGATTGGAAGATAAATATTGGAAATATTATTCCAGTATTTGTAACTACATATGATATTTCTTCATATATAAGTCAAGGAAATAAAGAAAAAATGGATAGTATAAAGAGAAACTCTTTAAATAGTTGTTTTGCTTTGCCTTTTACTATACCAAGTATGCAGGATATAAGATCTTTTCCTGATGCAATAAAGATTATAGGAAATAGGCTTGAAGAAGGAGAAATAAACCAAATAGGTAATATCACAAGAACAGGTAATACTAATACCAAAGGAGATATTAATATCACTGGAAATTTAACAGTAACTCAAAAGATAACTGCTAAGGTAGTAAATATTTTAGAAAGTTTAGCTTCCAAAGTAGCAACTATTGGAGGAATAGACTTTGCTGGACATAAACATACAGATGCAGAAGGTAGAGATACATCAGGAGCGAAATAATGAAAAGTTTAAAAATGAAAGATGGAGATATTCAATTAGAAGAAAAGGTTACAGGAATGGAAGAGTTTTTACAAAGATGGATAAATTCTTTAAAAATATATAGTAATGAATGTTATTATAATGAAAATTTAGGATTGAATATCAATATTATAGATGGGATAGATGATGCTAAATATAAAATGGAACATATAAAAGAAAGGACTCTTCTTTGGTATGGATCAGAGTTAGATGACTTGTATTATGAGATAGTTTCTGAAAAAAATAGAATCATAAAAGCTATATTTTATTTTCAACATAAAAAATATAAAACTATACAACAGGAGGTGTTATTGTGAATAAATTAGAAACTAAAGGCTTTAAAGGACTAATGGAAATGGCTCAAGAAAAGGCAAAAAGTAAAGAGTGCTGGGGAGAAAAGTTTAATGCTTCAGAAACATCAGATTATTATAAAATAGTAGCTCCATTTATAACAGTAGCATCTTATTTAGAAGATAAAATAATATCTTTGATGAAAGGGTTAAATTTATATAATGCTCAAGGAAACGAACTGGATGATTTATTAGATAGATTTCCTAGACGGCAAGGATCTTATGCTTTTGTTAATTGTGAAATAACTGCAAATAGTTATGTAAGTGTAAATGAGAAAGATATTCTTGTAGAGACATCTAATGGAATTCAATTTGAAAATATACAACAATTTGATATAGATGCAAGTAAAAAGAAAACTATTTTATTTAAAGCTCTTTTAACAGGAGAAGAGGGAAATATTAAGTCAAGTTCTATAACTAAAGTTTTATCCGCTCCAGGAGGAATTATCAATGTTCAAAATACTGCTGAAGGAGAAGGTGGACTTACCCAAGAAAATGATTATGACTACTTAAATAGATATCTTACAGGAAACACAGAGGGAGAGTGGGCATTGGAACCTGTTATAGCAGCTGTGAGAGCTCTTGCTGGGGTAAAAAGTTGCAATGGTATTAGAAATAATACTATGAAAACAGATAGTAATGGATTAGAACCAAAGAGTATATGGCTTGTAGTAGATGGAGGCATAAAAGAAGAAATAGCTGAAGCTATTTATAAACATATTCATACTCCTGATACAAAGGGAAGTGTAAGTGTAGAAGTTCCTACATCTGTTTCAGGCAAAACAGAGACTATAAGATTTGATCGTCCTGTTGATGTTGTTGTTGATTATCAATTAATAATTGAAAGTCCTGATGAAGTAGCTATAAAAGAGCTTTTAAAAGAGTATATTAATAATGCTGGTTTAGGAGTAAAACTGAGTACAGGAGTATTTATATCTGATTGGATTTGTGGAAAAGGGTATAAATATTATGATTTTGATTTGAAATTTAAGAAAAGTACTGAAGAGGATTATAAGACATCTTTACAACTTGCTTTTAATGAACGTTCGAAAGCAAGGGAGTGATACAATGATTAATGAAATAATAAAGGGACTTCCTTTACATTTTCAAAAAGAAAATAATATAAAAATATATAAAAGTCTTGAACCTGTTGTTGACTACTTAAATGACTTAATTGAATGCTTAAAAGGGCAAACTTCATTAGTAAAAGCTAATGGAATATTCTTAGATTTTCTAGGTGTTAGATATCAAGAGAAAAGAAATGGAAGAGATGATGAACAATATAGGAAAGCTCTTATTTCAAAAAGAATGGCTGTTTCAGGACTTCCTACTACAGAATTTTTGCTAGATATTGCAAGACAACTTTCAGGAGCAGAAGTAATAGACTTTAAAACTAGATGTAAAGGAGAAGTAGCTAGTCAGTATTTTAAAGTTGATGTGAATATGGATTTTTCTAAAATAAATAAATTTCCAAACCTTAATAAAATTTGTGAGGCTGGGGCAAGGATGTATTGGGATCTAGAACTTTCAAATGAAGAAATTAGTTATAATTTTGGCAGCATATTTAATACAGAAAAAATCTTAACTATCTTTTCAGAATTTGAAATAGATCAAACTTTGAGAATAAAAAATAATTTTAATTTTGGTGGAGTAATAGGATTTACTAAAACAATAGGAATAGGAGAGGAAACAAAATGAGTTATTTTCCAGGGCTAAAATTAACAAAACAAGGAGAACAACTTCTTGCTAAAGTTAATGGTAACTTAAATGAAACTATAACTTTTAAAAGGGCTGAATTAGGTTCAGGAACTATAGTATCTGATGATGAAATTAGATTTTTAACAAAGCTGAAAGAAAAATGGAAAGATGTTTCTATTAGTGACTGCAAAATTATAGGAGAAGAGCAAACACAAGTACAAATAGAGTTACAGTTTGATAATGGAGATATGGAAATAGAAAAAATATTTAGAGAGATAGGAATATATGCAGCAGCTAAAGATGGAACAGAAATCTTATTTGCATATAGTAATGCTAAAGAAAATTATGATTATATTCCTCCTACAGCTGATAATCCACAATCTTTTATTATTAATATTTTAATAGCAATAACTTCAAATGTTAAGATAAATGCTGAAATAGATTTAAACAGTTATGTCACTATAAGAAAATTTAATGAAGAAATAAAAAAAATTAATGATGAACTAAATAAAATAGCAACTCCAACAGAACTAGGAAGAATCAAAGTTGGAAATAATTTAACTATCACAGAAGATGGAGTATTAAATGTTTTAGTAGCTTCACCTGATAGTCTACCACCTATTGTTGAAAAATACAAAGGAGCTGGTGCTTGATGAAGGAGATGCTTGTAAGTTGGGATATTTTAAGAAATGCTAATTTCTCCCCTATCTTTTTCTTACAAGGTGATTTTGGTATTGGAAATCTTAAAGTAGTTTTAAGAAGTCTTAATAAAGATTTTCAAGGAAATATTAGAGCTACATTTTGTAATTCTAGTACCCCAACAGAGCCTTATATAGTTGAAAAAGATATTGAAGGTACAAGCATTGATATTAAAATACCTGATGAGGTTTTACAGAGATTTGGAAAAGTCTTTTGTAGATTAATTTTAAGAAGCCAAGATAAAACTAAGATACTTGGAAGTATTCAAGAGATATATTTTCATGTAGTTGAGAAAAAAGACTGGGAGTTATTAGAGCCATTGCTTCCAAGTGATGAAAAGCAATATGTACAGGATGTAGTAGATGAACTATATGAGATTTTAGCAAACTCAAAAGAGGAGCTAAAAGCATATGTAGATAGTTTAAAAGAGGATTTAACTATTAATGTAATGTCTTTAGATGATGCTAAAAAGATAATTGAAAAATATAAGAATAGAAAAGGAGAAGAGAAAATATGACAAAAGATCAAATGGAATTTTTACAAAAACTTTCAACTGGAAAAATAGTTGATGAAGTTGCTTATGAAGAGCTTGTTAAAGTTGTATTTGAAGAGTTAAAGAAAAAAGCACTTCAAGAAACAACATATACAAAAGAGGAAGTAAATAATCTATTAGGACAAGCTAGCAAATTTACTGTTCAAGTAGTAGAGACTCTTCCAGAAACAGGTAAAGAATATGTTCTATACTTTGTAACTGACCCTAAGGGAAAAGATAAGAATATTAAACTTGAGTACATGTGGATAGATAATAAGTTTGAGCTTATTGGAAGCACACAACTTGAGCCTACAACTATATTTAAAACTGAAAAAACAGATTTAACTACTGCTGATGCTGATGTAATTAAAAAATATTTTACTGATAATGCTGGACAAGTAGCTAAAGCTGGAGATGTTTTCTTAATAACAACAGTTGTAGATAAAAAAGTATATGAACAATCATCATATATTTATAGTGGAACAGCTTGGGAAGCAATAACAGGTAATGTGGATGCAGATAAGGTTATTTTGAGAGAAGATTTTCTTGGTTCTGGAAATTGGACTCAATTTGGAAACTATACAAAATCACAGACTGGTACTGTAGATATTAAAGGAAAAGGGATGTCAGTTCAAGCATGGTTAAAAGGTGCTGTATCTAAAGAAGAACAACCAAAAATTACTGCTCAACCAGCAGTTTCAGGATTTAGTTTAAATGAAGCTAAAGCTGTGGAGGTTGGAACAAAAATATCAGAGGCATCATTTGGAACTGCTAATTTATCTTCAGGATCATATACTTATGGACCAGCTACAGGAGTAGTTGCTCAATCATTTAAAGTAGATAGAATTGCACAGCCTACAAGTTTTAATAAAGAGAGTGTAGCTACTACAGCGAATGGAACTGATAATAATGATGGAAATGGATTTATTATTGGAGATGGGACAGAAGCAAATGTAGTTAGTTCATTAGCATATAAAGTGACTGTAGCTCATAATGAGGGAGTTCAAGCCTTGACTAACTGGAAAAACCCTTCTAACCCTCCTATTAAAATAGCAGCTGGAAGTAAAACACAACAAACATCTGCATATACAGGATTTAGAAAATATTTCTATGGTGGAACAACTGATATTTCTGAGATAAACAGTGCCTATATCAGAAAATTAACAAATTCTACTGGGGCATATAGAGCACAAACATTAACATTAATAGTTCCAGCAGGTTCAAAAAGAGTTGTTGTTGCTTGTCTAGCTACTGTTAAAGGAGTTGCTAAAGTAATTAATAAGAGTGCTATGAATGCTGATATTACTTCTGCTTTTGTTAAATCAACTGTAAATGTTGAGGGAGCAAATGGGTATACTGCTAAAGAATATAATGCTTTTGTATTTGAACCAGCTGTAGCATTTGAACAACAAGCTATTTTAGAGATTACTTTAGGTTAATTAGGAGGTAGAAATATATGAGTACAATAAATAAAAATGCACCATTTATGGAGTTACCATTAGGTATAAGTAGACAAGTAGGAGCTCCTATTGAAAGATTTGAGGTGTTTTATTCTCTTGAAGAGGCACAGAATTATGCAAAAACAAGTCCTCTTGCATATGTGGGTCAAACAATAAAGGTAGTTGATGAGAAATTAAAAACAGTAACACTTTATAATATTGGATTTGATGGAGTACTTGAAAAAGGTTCAGGAGAAATTTCGACACTTACAGAAACTGAAGCCCAAGGAATAATTGATAAATATTTAAAATAGGAGTGATGGAAAATGACAGATAAAGAGTTAATGATGAGAGTAGCAAGTGGAAAATTAATAGATGAGGTAGCTTATGAACTTTTAGTAAAAGAATTAACAGCAGTAATTAAAACAAAGGCTGAATTAAACCATGTACATGATGCTGATGCTATAACAGATGGAGCAACTAAATCAGTTCCTACTAAAACAAAACAAGCTGAATGGGATAAGAAAGTAACTACAGAACAGTTAAATGCGGCAGTAAATGCTTTTGCTAGTGGCTTAGCTTGGAAAGGTGTTCATACAACACTTGCAGAACTTGCAAAAGCTATTCCTGAGCCAAAAGAAGGATATTTTGTAATTGTTACTCAAGAACCTACTTACAATAACAAAAATACTCTTTTAATATATGAAGCTGAAACAGTAAATAAATGGCAGACTGCTGGAGAACTTATGATGCCAGGAAAAGCTACGCAAACTCAAGATGGTCTGATGTCAAAAGAGGACAAAAAGAAGTTGGATGGATTGCAAAATTATGAACATCCTGCTTCTCACCCAGCTGCTATGATTACAGAAGATGAAACACATAAATTTGTTACGGCTACTGAAAAAACTAATATTACAACTGCTTTAAACACAGCTAATGCAGCTAAAGAGGCAGCAGCAACAGCAGATGGAAAAGCAGTGGCAGCTCAAAATACTGCAAATACAGCAAAATCAACAGCAGATGATGCTTTAGCTAAAGCAAATGCACTTGAAGGAAAATTTGTATATTTAACAACAGAAGAAGCACAAGAAATAATTAATAAATATAAGGCATAGGAGATGATATTCTATGAATTTTCAAGCAAAATTAAAGCAAATAAGAGAGTTGGCAGGATTAGATGAAAATGTAAAATCATTACTAGAGAAGATGACAGGAAAAGAATTAGTAAGTTATGAGGGTATTGATGCCCTTGTAGCTGCTCTTATGACTTTTTACAATGGTGAATTAAAAAAGAAAATTTCAGTAACTGAATTTAATGAGAAATTTAAAAATTTCTGTCCTTATGCAGTGGGTGATATCTACATAACTACCAACTCCTCTAACCCTTCAACTAAGTTTTTAGGTACTACTTGGAGCAAGATAGAGGGTAGATTCTTACTCGGTACTTCTAGCAGTCAAGCTTCTAAGCTGACTGGTGGAAGTATGAACAAGAATATCTCACAAGTTAATTTGCCTAACGTCAAATTAACTGTTGATAGTTTTTCTCTTTCAACTACGTCTCATTATCATTTGATAGCTTATAATCAAAATAACTATGGAGCACTTACTGCAAATAATTATATTTCTAATGCTGCACATATCGGAGACCATCAATCGTATGAATTCAAAGGAAGTATAAACATTCCTAATGTTGGAAAAACAAAAGATGCTGGTGGTGGAAACACCTCAACAGCAAGTCCACAAACATCAGCATTAGGAAGTGGTCAAGCATTAGATATAACTCCAAGCTACTATACAGCTCATATGTGGCTAAGAACTAGCTAGTTCTTTTCCAAAATTTTAAGGTGATGAATTCAGGCTGTATAGTGATAGCATTTCCACTACCAAGAGCTTCGGTTGAAGGAGATGCAGTTCCTGTATTTTGTCCTCCACTTTTTCCAGTTCGAGCTGTATTAGTATTTGAACATCCTGCTCCTGCTGTGGAGAATGTGGTTCCATTAGGATGATCATCGTTCCATCCATCTCCCCAGTAAACTGTTGCAGGGTGATCATGTTGTTGAGTTGTTAAACTAAAGCTATCTACTTTTAACTTAATATTAGGAAGATTAGCTTTTTGAATACTTATAGAGTTATTACCACCAGTTTGAAGTGCTCTATCGCCTGTTTTCACATATTTATCAGCTGAAATAAGTTCCCAAGTAGTCCCAAGGTACAGGCTTGTAGGGTTAGTTTCATTCCACATTTGCAGCACTGAGCCCACAGGGAATGGACAGAAATTTTTAAATTTATTACATTAAACCTGCATTCTTTCTCATTAGAAATATACGATTTTGCTGATCAACAGATGATTTATGTTGTATATAATGTTCCTCTGTAACTTTTGTAGAGCTATGACCTGCAAATTCACTAGCAGTTTTAGTGTCAGATAAATTATTTATCTGATTAATAGCTGTTTTCCTCAAACTATGAGGGTATAGTTGTGGAATCCCTATTAAAGTTCCCATTTTCCTTACTCTTCTTCTAATAGCAGTTTGACTCATTTGAGCAAACTTATTATTATATCTAACTGTAAATAAATAATCTAATTCTATCCCTTTAGCTTTTCTCTCTTCTAAAAGTTGTAAAATTAATTTTTTAGTAGTTGAGAAAAAGAATAGATCTCTAACTTTACCCATCTTTTCTGTTACTCCTCTAAACATATTGTTTTCAAGATCTAATTGAGAAACTTTTAAGCTATGAACTGCACTTATTCTAAATCCACTATCTAAGAATAATTCCCAAAGCAACCTTGACTTGGTATCAAATTTTTTAGGATCTAGTTCCATCAATAAACTAACAGTAAAAATTTGTTTCCAAGTTAAAAAGTAACTTTCTCTTCTTTTATCTTGCTCTGTTACTTTTAACCTGTCTAACTTGTCTCTGAAAGGATGATGTTTAATTAAATCCCTTCTTACAGCCCATTTATAAAAACTACTTATAGCAGTTATTTTTCCATTTATCGTCCTGTTATTATTCCCTAAACCTCTACAATAAATAATATATCTTTCTAGCACTTCTATTATTCTTTTAAGGGTATCATCTGATAATAAATATCTATTTCCTTCATATTTATGTAAATACTCCATAAAGTTTACCATACTATTTTTATAAGTCCTGTAAGTTGTTTCCTTAGTTGCTGAATTTACAGCTATTTTACTATCTAAATACATTTGATAAATTATTTGATTTTTTTCTGATATTTTCATTTAAAGCCTCCTGCATAATTGATACTTCAACTATACAAGAGGCATAAATTACTTACTAGAAAAATTTATTAAATCTATCTTTAAACTTTTCCAGTGCATTTGATGGCTTAGGAAGTTCTATTCTTCCCTCTATTTTATTTTCAGCTAACATTGATATATCTTCTATTGTTACAGCATCATTTGATAGAAATTCCTCACACTCTTTCATAAATTTTAAATAATCATCCAACACACATTCTTTTCTCATTTTTTCAAAGTTTCTAGGTGTATCAAATTTCTTATACTCCTCATATTTTTTTCTTGTTGCTTTTATTCCTGTTTCTCTTTCAAATATCTCTCTCATGATTTCTAATTCTGTTCTAGTTAGCATATTTAATCATCTCCTTATTTTATTAAATTAAACTTTTCTTTAAATTTTTGTAATGTTTCACTTGGTTTTGGTATATTTATTAAACTGTATGTTGTAGAAGTACTTAAAGTATAGATAAGCCCTCTAAGTTCTATCATCATATTCAAATACTCTGTAGCTAAAGCTTCATCTTGTAATTTCATCTCTTGTATTGTTGAAGGAGTATCCATTCCCTCATACTCACTATATTGAGCTTCTACTCTATCTAAATCAGTAGTTAAATCTTTCCAAGTGTGTGTTACTTTATCCCATTCTCTTTTTAAATATTCCTCTGGACATGGAACAATTATAACCTCATCAGCTTCAACATATTGACCATCACTCAAAGAAACTATTTCTTTTTTAGTTTCTAAAACTACCTCATTCTCTTCAAGCTTTCTCTGAAATCTTTTATATTTCTCATACTCTGTTGCTTCTCTTACAACACTATCTTCAACTGTGATGTAGTAAGGAATATCTTTTTCATAATGCTGATATACTTCTTTTTGAAAATATTCAGCAGGTTTTTTAAGAGGTTGTTCAAATACGGCTATAATTTTAGATTTAAAGAATCTATCTGCATACTCTTTATCTATATAGAAGTATTGTTTTTCACTATCTATTTCTACACTCTCATCAAAATCGCTCTCATGCTCTATAACATCTTCAGATAGAGTTTGAGAAGGATCTTCAATTACTTCAATAAACTCTTCAATAGTATTTAAACTCTCATTAAATTTAAACTTATGAGGGATATCATTTCCCTCATAAATTAGAACTTCTTTAACTTGAAAATATTCTTTTCTCTCTTCAAGTTCTATTTCATTAATCATTTTTTCAGATAAAGCTATACATTTAGCTATACCTTGTTTTACTAACTCTTTATCTAAATAAAAAAGCATTTTGAAACTCCTTTCATTTATTTGATATATATTTTTAGATATTTATTTTTTAATTAATTTTTGCTAAATAATGTCAGCAATTTAAAAAATATTATCAATTATTGGGATGATAGTGAATCTGGAGCTACTCTTAGTTTAAGATGGTTTGAAGAATTACAAAATTTTGATTCAGAAAAAATAAGTAATTTTGAAAAAATTAAGGAGTTTACTAATATAGTCAAATTATGGGATATTTTTCAATGGGCAAAGTTACCAGAGGATTCACTAGAGAGAAGAGGGGCTTTAATGGTAAATGCTTTTGAAAAAATATTTTCTCCTAAATTTTTATATAAAAAATTAAGTGAAAGAGATTTTGAATTAGATAAAATTGAAGAGTTAATGGAGATATCTTTTGAAATATACAATGAAGATTATAATAGATATGCTAAAGGAAATATGAATAGATCCTTTGATTATAAATATGATGGAAAATATATAAAGATATTTTATGGATTTGAAAGAAAATATCAATCACTATTTAGCCACGAGATTTTATCTAAAGATGAAGCAGATATAGTTGTTTTTATAAACCCCTATGGGACAGTGAGCTTTAGAAGTAGAGAAGATATAGATGTAGGAGATATTGCAAAGTCTCTTGGTGAGATCAGCAACCTTTCTGGTGGTGGACATAAAACTGCTGCTAATTACAAGATGATAGAGCAAGAAAAAATAGTTCAATCAATGGTAGAAAAATTTGTAGAGGATTTAAAAATATTAGCTGAAAAGGAAAATAGAGAGTTTATCAATTATAGATTTTAATCCTATTGTTTCCATTAAATTTTTAATTTTAATATAAATTGAAAAAAAGTACTTGCTTTTTTCAAAAAATGTATCATACTCATATTAAGCATGTTATAAAGAGATAAAGAAGGGAAAGAAAATGAGACTAAAAATAGAGTGTATCTTAGAGGAGAATTTTGTTTGCTTAGATTATAGAAGAAGTATACTGAGTTTTATAAAAAAATCTTTAGAAAATTATAGTGAAGAGATAAAGAAAAAATATTATGATGAATATAAAGCAAAGGATATGACCTTTGCTTGTTATTTTCCAATAGAAAAAATTGAAAATAATCAAATTAATTTAACTAATAATATCTTTGCTATTTTTTTGAGTTTTGATTCTATCATAGATGGAGTTCATTTTTATAATGCTTTTAACATTGCTAAAAGAAATCATATACAATTTAATTTAGGCAAAAATATATTTCAAATAAAAAATATTGTAAAATTACAAGAAAAAGAGATCAAAGAGGATATAGCAACTTTTAAAACTCTCTCTCCAATAGTAATAAGGGAGCAAATTGAAGAGGGAGAGAAGAAAAAAGAGTGGTTCCATGAATTAGATGAAAAGGGAATTGAAGTTTTAAAGAGAAATCTTTGTTACTCTTTAAAGGACAAATTTTCAATTAAAGAGTTAGAAAATATTGAAATAGAGGTAGAGAAGTCTAAAACAAGTATAATATCCTTTTATAAAATTAAATTTCCTGCAACAAATGGAAGAATCACTATAAAGGGAGATAAAAAAATATTAAATTACTTTTATAGAGCAGGAATTGCTTCAAAGTGTCCTAGTGGATTTGGAATGCTAGACTTAGATTAAACAAGGGGGGTGAGATTTTGGAAATAAGAGTAGAGATTAACAATTGGCAATATAATGCAGGGGTAGTAGGACTTTATAATATTTTAGAAAATAGTAAAAGTCCATCTCTAAGAGTAGATTCTGAAGCTATCTATTTTGACTCTAAGGAATTGGAAAATTTTGAAGAGAAATATTTTAACTATTTGATTAAAGTTTATGAAAAAACTCTTTCTTGGTATAAAATCACATCTTTTTCAAATAGATTGGAATATTTTAAAAATAAAGAGATAGATGAAAAGGATTTAGCTGAGATAAATGATTATATAAAAGAGGTTTTAAAAAAATATCTAAAAAGCAATAGTTATGTAGCAGCATATGACTTTATTTCTGGAAATATTGATCCTATTGAAGAGGAAAAAAACTTAAAAACTATAACTCTAAAGAAAAAAGAAAAAATAGAGGACAGATTAGAAGAGATAAAAGAAACTTTAAATAAGATAGAAAAAATTATAGAGTATTTTAACTCTCCAAGTGGAAAAAAATATGTTGGGGGAAAAAATATTATATACAATATTATA
>OGRS01000491.1_pt1 | contig 37160 bp, 29 predicted proteins | sample 1553561 | NCBI WGS metagenome assembly OGRS01 (sample SAMEA2580103, study PRJEB22360) | human gut metagenome | biome: human gut; feature: human-associated habitat; material: faeces | place: Denmark | collected 2008/2010
TATTAGAAAAAAATGTTATAAAATAAAAAAATAAATAACGCATATAAATTATATAATTTTATTTTTTTATTAAAAAAAGATAAAATAAAAAACAAAGATATTGTAAAAAAGTATAAAAGATAGTATAATGAAAAAAGTATTTTAATTATTCGAGATTTGGAGGGATAAAATGAAATTTTCATTAGAAAGTGATTACGCAGTAAGGATAGTTCTACAATTATATATTTCACCTAACAAAAGAGAAAAATCAAGCCAAGTATTGGAAGAGTGTCGTATTCCTCCAAAGCTAGGTCAGAGGACAATAACAAAACTTGTAAAAGCAAATGTACTTCGCTCCATAAGAGGAAATACAGGAGGAGTGGAAGTTATAAAAAAACCAGAGGATCTTTCATTGTATGAAGTAATAAGTGCAGTGGAAGATTTGACGATAAAGAAATGTATAGATAACCCAGAGAATTGCCGTTGGAAATGTGTGGATTGCTCTTTATATAAAAATGTTGTTAGAATCAAAAAAAGATTTCTACAAGATTTAAAAGATGTAAAGTTTAAAGATTTAATAGAACAGATGTAATTTAATTAAGAATAAAATACTTAAAAAAGAACAAAAAAAAATAAAAAAAACCTTGACAAACTAAATGGGGGGGGGGTATAATTGTACCAGTTAAATTCTACCGTGATAGTAGAAAAAGAAATTGGGAGATTATATCCCCCTTTTATGTTGTAAAATTGGATTATTAGAAATGAATAATAGAAAAAATAAGATTTTGAGGTGGGAGTTATGTTTACTAAGAGAAAAATATTTTTAACTTTTTTATTTTTTATGATTTGGGTATGTAGTTTTTCATATATAAATATTTCTCCAACAACATTGGATAAAAATATAAAAGCTGGAGCTTATCAAGAATTTACATTTTATAATGATACAACTATACCATTTCGTTATAAAATAACTCCTGTAGCAATGACGGATAATAAACTTGTAAAAGATATGAGTAAATGGGTTGAAGTTTATCCTAAGATAGTAACTGTAAATCCTACTGAATCAAAAAAATTTAAAGTATATGTAAAAGCTGATAAAAATGCTGAGACTGGAGATTATGGAACTTTCTTAAATATTAGACAGATGTCAGCACCAAAGTTAAAGGGAGAGGAAGAACAAAACATAGGTGCTGGAATGGTAATAATGGTAAATCTTAATATGGGGATTTATGGATATGTAGGAGATAGAGAGCCTAAGATAGAAACAACAGAGCCAACTGTATATAAAAAAGGTGAGAAAAGTTTTCTAAAAATGAAACTTGCAAATAAAACAAATAGACTTGTAAGACTAAAAATAGAAGTAGAGGGAAAAAGAAATTATTTTTATACAATAGGAGAAACAAGAGCTTTTAAAGGACAAACTTTAGAGTTTGACCACGAGATAAATAGAATAGGAAAAAGTAAAGCTAGTAAAGTAATAATCACTGATGTAGAAACTGACAAAGTAATAAAAGAGATAAAAATAAAAAAATAGCCTAAAAATAGCTCTTATATAAGAACTATAAACTATAAAAAACGTATATAAAAAAATAGGAGGGATTTTTATGAAAAAATTATTATTTGTAACAGCATTATTAGCTATGGGAACTATGGCAATGGGAGTAGATCCTAGTTCTGGAGCAGAATCAAAAGCAGAGGTATTAGTAAAAGCTGAAATAGTTGACGACTTCTTTAAAATTACTGATATTGATGGGAATCCATTAGTATTAGATTTTAAAAGATTACCAAAAATGGATTATAGCAAAAATATTGCTAAAGCATCAGTAGAGTACAAAGTTACAGCTAAAGAAGCAATAGTAGATAGCGCAGTAGAATTAGCAATGTCATTAACATCTTTTGAAAACCCTGAAAGCAAAGATGGAGTAAGTAAAGTAATACTAAAAAATGAAGATAGTACAGCAGCTCAACAAGATCCAATAGAAAATGACCCTAATAGAATAGAGGCAAACTTAGGACTAGACAAAGCAACTAAAAAAATGGAAATTAATCAAACAACAGTAGTAGGAAAAATTAACGGAACAATAAACACTGATCTTTCTGCTAAAAATACAGGAGATTATTCTGGTAAAGTTTTCTTAGTTGCAACAGTTAAATAATAAAAAATAAAATAAACTATAAAAGGGGCTATTGCTTATAGCCCTTTTCTATTAAAAATATAAAAAATAATTAATGGAGAATTTTATGAAGAAGATAATCACGATTTTATTTTTATTGTTAAGTTCTCTTACATTTGCTAGTAACCTCGGTGGAACGAAACTAGCATATGATGGGGTAGAATTTTTTATAAGTGATGAGGAAGAAAGAATAGGGGCTTATACCTTAGAATTAAAAGGGATACCTTATAGTTATACATATACAGTAATAAAGGAAGGGGATGAGTATTTTTTCCCTCTTTTTGAATTTATAAGAGCAGTTGGAGTTGAGAACTATAAATATGATAGAGGAGTTCTTACTATTTTTTTTAATGCTAATGAAGATAAAAGAGTAATAGACTTAAGAAAATTAGATGAAAGTTCTTATAGATTTGAAGACAATGATTATTTTATCTGTGAAAAATTATTTAAAGAATATTTTTTCCAAGAGTTTAGAATTGATGAAGAGAACTTTACAATAAAAACAAATCCAAACTTTATTTTACCAAAAGAGATGAAATATATTTTGGATAATAAAACTAGAGAGCTAAAAGAGGAACTTAATAAAGAGATTTTGCTTTATAAGGGAGAAAGAGAACTTTTTGATATAGGAAACTTAAGAATAAACCTTGAAAAAGAGATGATAAAATCTTCTGATGGTGGAGGAAGAAAATATGACTGGTCAGGTTCTTTAGAGTATAGTGGATCACTTTTATTTGGAAACTTTATAACAGAGTATGATTTAAAAGAGAAAAAATTTAAAGATTTTGAATTGAACTACTATGGAATAAAAGAGGATTATGAATTAAGTATCGGAGTTTATGGAGAGGACAGAGAAAAACAACTGACTTTTAGAAAAGATAGAGGATATTCTCTTAACGATGGTAGAGAATATATAATTGAAGAAAGAGTGCCAGTTGGAAGTAAGGTAGAACTTATCTATGGACTATTCCCAATAGATGTACAAGATGAAGTAGGAGGAAAGGTTACTTTCGTCAATAGCCTTATTAAATCAGGTAGAGAGTTTATTTTAAAAATCTATGAACCTAATGGAAAAATTTGGGAAAAACTTGTAAAAATAAACGAAGACTATAACCAACAGAAAAAAGGTGAATTTGGTTATGATATTTCCATAAGAGAGGATAAAGAATCTAAAAGAAATGACGCTGACTTAAATATCTATTATGGATATACAGATAATTTGACTATGGGATTTTCTTGGAGACAATATCCAGAGATGTTTAATGATGATTGGACATATATCAAAGAGATGGGGACAGAACTTATCTATTCAAACTCAATAGACGGAAATCCTTATACACTTTCTTATGAATATACTAGAGGAATAAATAAAGATGAATCTGAAACTGATAGTCTAAAAGGAAAATATAAACATAGATATTTCTTAGATACAGATATAAAAAACTTTGGAATTACTTATGAGCAATTTGATAATGGACGTTACTATGAAGAAAAAAGAGAAATCTATATAGATGTTGACTATGACCTTACAGAAAATATAACATTGACTGGAAGTTTGGAAGATACTAAGTATCACGAAAAAGATAGAGATGATGAAACAGATTATTATTACGGTTTAGAGTTTAGTAAGAGCTGGAACTCACTTTTGGCAAGTTATGAGATAGAAAATAATAAAAAAGGTGAGACAAGACATAGTTTAGATTTTTATTATACAGGATTTAAAGATTTTACGGTAAGACTTGAAAATACTTTAGATGAGGATAATAAATATGAGGGAGAATTAAAAATAAATAATACAAGATGGATGGATAATCTTGATTTCTCTATGGGAATGAGATATTCAGAGGACAAACGGGCTGAATATATGGTTGAATTTACATTGAAGTTTGACAACTGGTTAGAATTTGGAAGTTCCGCTGAGAAAAATGGAGATAAGAGAACTTATGTAGGAATTGATAGAGTAATAAGTCTTAAAAACCCATTACAAAATATGAACTCTCTTGAAAATACAACTATAAAAACAATAGCTTTCTTAGACAGAAATGATAATAATAAAATTGATAAAGATGAAGAAAAATTATCAGATGTAGAAGTAAGTCTTGGAGAAAAGAAAGTAGTAACAGATGAAGATGGAGAGGCATATATCTATGGTATCCCAAGTTATACTGATTACGAAATAACAGCTTTAAGTAGAAGACCAAGCCACGACGGAAAAGCTACAAAAATAAAAGTAAGAGGAATGGGAAGTTCTGAAGTAAAAGCCTATATTCCTATAAAACCTTTGATTACTTTTATAGGAGAAGTTAAATTTGATAAAGATCAATCAATATTATCTGATACAAGAATAAAACTTAATAAAATTTCAACAAAAGAAACTGGAAAAATAATTCCAGTTGAATCAAATGGAGAGTTCTATATAGATAGCTTGACTGCTGGAAAATACATGATAGAGGTTGAATATCTAGGAGAGGACTACAATATAAAAAGATATAAAAGACAGATAGATTTAACTTATACAGATGAAAATGCTGGAGATAACTATTATTTATTTGAATTAGAGGAGGTAAAGAAATGATGAAAAAATTTATTGGAATATTTTTTCTGATTTTTAATATAGGTCTATATGCAGAGGGAGAAAATATAATAGTACCAATGATACCTTTACTTCCAAGTATGCCTGCAAATCCTGAGGCAGAGGGAAAACCAGTGCCTCTTGAAACAAAAACAATAATAATGAAGATGGAAACAGAGATAGAAGTACCATTAGAAATAATATCTGATACAGAGATACAAGCTTTGATAATAGATGATCAAAGAGCTGTTGTTCCCTTTGAAATAGAGATGAATAAAGAGCCTGATAAAAAAGATTATTATAAGCTAAACTATAGTGAAACAGAGATAGATATTGATGAAGATGGAGAAGTTGATACTAAAATTTATTCAAATGAATTTATAAATTCAAAGATAGAAAAAGAAAATTATGTTGTTATAGAGGGAAAAAATATTTCAAAAGAGGGGTATCACGAAAAAATTATATATTTAACAGTGGAAACTCACGATTAATTAGGAGGAAAAATGAGAAAGTCAATTTTAACTATGATATTTTTACTTATCACAACATTTTCTTATTCAGAGATAAAAGTATCTGTTTTTGAAAATATGAAATTTGAAAATATGAATACTAAAAATATGAGAAATAGTATAGTTGGAAGAGGAATTTTGGAAATCCAAGCTGATGAGGAAGATTTTGGAAAAATAATAGAGCTTACATTTGTTGAGAAAAGTTTGATGACAAATGGAAAAAATCCTGTGATGATAAGAAAAATAGAGGTAGAAGATAAATATAAAAAATTTGTTTTAAACTCTAAGATAACACATATAGAGTTTACAGCAGTTCTTAATCAAAGAAGAATAAAAGCCGAAAGTAAACCAGCTGATGTTGTAGAGGGAAAATATGTAGGAGGAATCCCTATTATGATATCAGTGTATAAGGGAGAAAATACTAACGAAAAACAAGAGGCAAAAAATAGGGTGATAAAATAATGAAAGGGCTAAAAAAATTTTTATTTTTCTTTTTAATTCTATTTGCTTTTGGATTTTCTAATGAGAATAAAGATTCAAAAGTTGTACTTGATAAAGTAAGAGAAACATCACAATTAAAAATAGGTGTAACTAAAATAAAATCAAAAGAATTACCAATGGAATTTGATGTAGAGAGTAAAAAAGTCTATGGAGAGATAGAAATAACTGATAATGATCTTGTATTTGTATCTGAAACTTTAGATGAGATACCCTCTGTTTCAACTACTAATGGTAGAAGAGTGATAAATAATATAAATAAATATCTTACAAAAAATATAAAAGAATCTCCAAAATTTAATTACCAAATCGTAAGTGGAAAAAATGAGAATGGTGAGGAGAATGGGAAAAAATACCTTTTGATAGATTGTAAAGAACAACTATCTAGTGTGTATGTCTATGTTTTGGAGAAGGGAACTTATAAGATTAAGAATGTTTATAAAGGGGCTTTTAAACAACTTTATGCTGTACAAAGTCGTACAAAAGATTATGGAAGTATAAATTTAACAAAAGCTCATACTTTAAACCCAAGTTCAACAATTATAACATTTGATAATGGAGTGTTAAAAGTAAATAATAAAGAAGAAAGTTTTGCAACAGTAACTGGAGAATATCCTAAAAAATCTTTTTATGGAGATTTATCAACATTTGGAAAACCAACTACTAGGTATAGAGTAAGAATTAAAAATCTAGATAATAATTCTGAAATAATCTATCCTTCAGGAGATCCGGTGAGATTGGAAGAGCCTGATTGTAATATTATGAGAACAGCTAAAATAGAGTTGAAAAATAAAATAGGAGAAAAAGCAGGAACTTTGGAAATATCTTCCTCTAAAGAAAGTGAATATTTAACACTAAATTTAGAATTAGATTATCCTTATGAAAATATTAATAATAAAATAGAAATAGATTATGGAAAAGCTGATTCGTTTGGAAATAGATTTGAAGTAATTCATACTGATTCTTTTGAATTACATATAGAGAAAAAAGATAATTTAGGTTTTCCTTTACCAACAAAGGGAGAAATAGTAATTAGTGAAAGAGAAAAAATTTGGAGTGGAATTTCTACAATATCAGTAGATGATAATGGAGAAGTAAAGTTAAATGGAGAAAATCCAGAATATTTTACTTTTGAAGGTAAGTTTATAAAAAAAATAGAAATAGAAAAATCTAATTTTGATAATAAAGAAAAAATATTAAAAATAGATGTAGAAAGTAGAAAGGGAACAGGTAGTGGAGAGATAGAATTACCAGATTTAGATGGAGAACCTTATACAAGTAAAGAAATAAATGTATATGATGTTTTTGGAAAAGTATCAGGAAAAATAAGGGTTTATTCTGAAAATGATAGTCCATATTTAAAACTAGATTTTTCTAACGACCAAGGTAAAGGTTTTGAAGGAGCATATGATATAGATGCTAAAATATCATTAAAATATATCGGACGTGAAAAAGATGTAGAAGATGAAATTTTTAAGGAAGATATATTATATTTTAGAACTGTATCTTTAAAGGAAAGTATTCCTACTAATACAAGAGGAACTTTATTAATAACAGATCCGACAGATTTATATGGAATAGATTTATTTTTAAATTCAACAGGAAATTTAGAACAGAAAAAAAATGGTAAAAGAGTTACAAATTCTGACTTTAATCCTAAAACTCAAACTATAGTTAATGGAATATTACCAAAACCATTTCCTTCAAACTATAATGAACCGGGAAAAGAGGGAAATAGAGTAAACTGGGGAACAAATTATAGATTAAGATTAGAGGGGAAAAATATTCCAGATAATTATGAGGCATATGATCCAGAAGACATTGAAAAAGATAGATTTAATTATAAAACTGGACATATGACAAGTCAGGGCGAAAATGATGGTTGGATAATTTTAGAAAATCAAAAAAATGAGAAAGTGGGTTATATATTTTTTAGTTATAATAGGAAAGATACAGATAAACAAAGTATAAAAATAGGTTTCTGTGGAGTTAGTGTAGGAGGTGGTTTTGACCTTGATCTTAATAATTCAATAGTAAGTGAAACTTATAAATTTTATTATGAGGCACAACTTAATGGAAAATGGGTAACTAAAAAAATAGATGTTTTAGACCTTGTAATACAATCAGCTCTTCCTAATAGTAAGGCAACAATAGATGTAGAAACTCCGATTGTTTACTATGATTATAAGAGCAGTTCAGCTATGAGTAATGTTGTACACAATAGAAGAGTACATCTTTTAGGAAATGAAGCAACAACTTTGACAAGTAGTGGAAATAAATTTGAAAAAAATAAAAATTTATTAGGATATGATTGGATAAATGTAACTGATATTCCTTCTTATGAATGGGATAGATGGAAAAAACATAAAATTACTATTGTTCAAGGAGTAGAAAACGAAGTAATAAAAACAACAGATGAAAATGGTAGAACAAATTCTTCTACATTTATAAGCGGAAATGAGAGAAAAAATGGACATAAAAATCAAGTGATGTTTTCTTATGACGGTAGTGATAACCATTTGAATTTTGGAATTTCAAAATATAATTTTGAAAAAGAAGAGATAGATGTAATAATAACTCATTATGCTAATAATAATTCTTCTATTCAAAGTATAGGAAGTTATAAAATAAAAATACCAGAATTTAAAGGGATTCATTATGTAAATCCTAATTATAATATAAAACCAAGACAAAGTTATATAAAAAATCACGAATTTAATCATGAAATTGGTAATAATTTTACAACAATAGATTATGGGACAGTTGGTTTTAGAGATTTGGATACTAGAATAACAGAACAAGCTGGTGGAAACGGAATAGAGATAAGAGCTTATAAAGATGTTATTCTTAAAAGTGAGAGTAATCCAGAATATATAATAACAGGAGCAAAACTTTATTTTGAGGATAATATTAGTGATGATGGTGGAAAAACAACTCTATTTAAAGGAGAAAATGAAAAAGCCACTTATAAAATGCTTAAATTAGATATTCCTACTCAAGAAACATTAATACCAAAAGGAAGAATGAAAATACTTACTAATGAAGCTAAACCAACTTATCCATTGAAGGTTGGTGTTGTAGTAGATGGAAGTAATGATAAATATAAATATTTTACTCAAATTGATGATGAAGGAGTGGGAGAAGAAGGAAATAACCTTTACATAGATCTTGTAGAAAATCGTTTCGTAGAAACTAAGATAGAATTTGAAAATCCAAATTTAAGTAAAATAGATGCTAGCGGAAATCAAACAACTAAAATTAACTGGATAAGACTAAATAATAAAGATTATTATGGTGGAAAATTATCAACATCAATAGGAAATTCAGACCTTTGGGGAAGAGTAAAAGGGGATATAATAGATATTCCTTTAAAAGGAAAAAATAATAATGATTTTGATTTACGATTAAAAGTTTTCCAAAAAGATAACTCTGGAAAAGAATCTGAACTTTTAACTGATTTAGTAAATAATACTTTAGAAATTCCTATTCCGGGAACAACAGAGGCAGACAATAGAAATTTTGTTATGAAGTATAATAAAGGAAATGATTATATAGAATTTTCTCTTAATAATGGATATGATAAAAATCTTGATAAAGGAAAAGAAATTGAGTTCTATATAAGATATTATGATAAAATAACAGATAAATTTTTATTTGACCAGAGATTTAAAATTACATTTAAAGAGGAAACAATCTATTTAGGAGATACAACAGTTGTATTTAAAAATCCTACAATGTTAAAAGAAGGAAGTTCCGAAAATGGAATGATTAAAATTTTTGGAAGAGGGGAGTCTTTAGGTAGTGATAATAATAGTGACCAATCTTTTGATAGAGAAAAATGGTGGGATATTCAAAATGCAATAACTTATCCTGAAAGTACAAGTTATACCTTAAAAAATATAGATACAAAAAATGATTATCCTAAAAATAATATAAAATATGAAAATAATTTGTTAAATTTAGGACTTCCAGAAATTAAAAAAGAATTAGAAACTATATTTAATCTTACAGAATATTTTGATGGAAAATCTGTAGAAAGATCATATTCTTTAAAATTAGCAACATCTGAAGGAGAAAAAAATTATAGAGTAAATTTATTGTTAGAAGAATTTGATCCAAGATATTATGGAAAGGTTTATCCAAGTACAATAAAACAAAATAGAGGAGAAGAATATAGAGAGATAAATCAAGTAGGGGAAGGAGAAGTGGATCTTAGAAAATATGATCCAAGTGAAAAAGTATATATTGATTTAAAAACAAAATATAGAGATTATTCAAGATATCCAAGTATAATAGAGTCACTTAAAGGTAAATTAAAAGTCGGTGTAGAAAATAATAGTTATGTAGAAGTTTTGGCAAAAGACAATGGAGAAGCACCTGTTGTAAAAGGAAAATTAGTATTTACTAAGGGAGATATTAATTATTCTGAAAAAGAAGTTAAATCAATAGGAAATGGTTTGAATTTAGGAGCTGAACCAGAAAATTATGATTTAAGATTGGAGCTAGAACAAAAGGAATACAAAAAGTTAAAACCTTATACAACATATGAATTATTTATAAATGGAGATCCGAATATAATTTCTATAGGTATTTTAGGAGATGAAAAGTTATCATCAAAAATTCTTTTGGCCAGACCATTGAACTTTAGAACACAAGGGCCAAGTATAGAAATAATTCCTGAAATTCTTAATTTTGGACAAATAAAACCAAAAGAACATTCAGAACCTTTGATAGTAAAATCAGCAGAGGCAAAGATAAATGTAATTATAGAAGATGAATTAGCAGAGGAATTTAAAACAAGTTTAGTCCCTAGTACCGAAGAAATATGGATAAAAGAAAAAAATGCAAATGGTATAATAAATGAAGGCGGAGAAAAATTAAAAGTAAGAAGTATTACTGTAAGTAAAGTAAAGCAAAATGGTATTTCTGAAACAGGAAAACGTCAAGATGAGTTTAAAATATCTGGAGTATTAGAAATTCCTAATAAAACAGAACCTAAAAGAGCTGAATATGGTGGATATGTAGAGGTAACATTTACATATTATTAATGAAAACCACATAGGGGGAAAAATGTTATTTAAAAATAAATTAATAATTTTAACTTTAATGTTGAATAGTTTTTTTTATACTACATCACAAGCATTAAATAGAGCCAACTCTGAATTAATTGTAAGCGGAGAAGATATGCTAGAGAGAGTGGATTACTCTCTCTCTTCATGCCCAGAAGATGTAGATCACAAGACTGATAATGGAGATGTACCAATGAAACATACTATATGGGCAGACGGTGGAAGTCAAGTTCATAATATAGGGAATATCTATACCAAAAGACAAAATTATGATACACAAGCAGGAGGAGTTCTGTTTGGTTGGCCTAATAATGCTTTAAATAAACAAGATGATATGATTGTTTTAAGAGGAAAAAGAGATGGGCTAGGAAATTTAACTGAAACAGTTTTTACAAATGATGGACTGGTTGATATGGGAATAACTTATCATAAAATAGATATTGTTTTAGATGTACTAGATTTAGTTTTTTATAAAGAATATTCTAACTATATAAAAAATGTAATAAACTCAGTTGATTCTAAAATCATAAATAATGGTACTATTCAATCTCAAGGAGACAGACTTTACTTTAGAACTGATGTACAAGTTGGGTTATTGCAATGGAATAATACAGATTATAAAAAAAATATAGTTTTAATGGATGGAGGAGAATTAGAAAATACTGGAATTGTTCAAGCAGAAAGAGATAGAAATGCCGAAGTAGTTTCTATAGTAGGAGTAGGATTACTTAATTTAGGACTTCATTATAATAGAGAAGTATCTGCCATAAATAGTGTAGATTCAACTATTGTAAATAATGTTGGAGGGAAAATATTTGTTGGAGGAGATTTACTAGAAAAACGTGATTATAATGGAATAAATCTTGATGTAATAGGAGCTGACTTTGTAGGGAATCATTATAAATACGGAGTAAAAGCAAATGGTGGAACAGTGATAAACTCTGGATTAATAGAAGTTGAAAGAGATTATGCAAAAGCATTAGATGAGCATAATAATATATTAGATCTTTATTTAATATATGGAAGTATTCTTGAATTAGGACTTCTATCTTTTAAAAATATGAACGAAAGTAGTATAGGAGTTTATTTAGAAAATGGAGGAGAATTTTATAATAATGGTGGAACTATTACTGTAGGAGCAAATAATCAACAACACGCTTTACAACTTTTAGATTCTTCAGCCATAGGAGTAGTTGCTAAAGATTCTAATGTATATTTTAATGCTAAAAAAGATGAAACTACAGGTCTTTTAACAAGCACAGGAGAAACAAGTATAATAAATTTAGAAGGAAAAAGTTCTTACGCAACTAGTCTTTGGGGAAATTCTAATGTTATTTTTGATGGAATAACAGAAATAAATTATGTAGTTCCAAAAGGAATAGAAGAAAGTAAAAAAGATGAATATCTTCAAGGCGTAAATAAGGAGATATTTCATTGTGATGAAAATGCCACAGGAGGACATTTTGTAAAAGGAATAGTTAAAGTAAATGGAGATTTAGATATAACTAATGCAAGTAATGTTACTGTAGAAGCGGGCGGAAAAATTGAAGCTAATAATCCTCCTTGGGGAAAAATTCAAAGTACAGGGCAAATAAAACTAGATGGAGATGTAAAGGTAGCTACTAACAAACTTATAGGTTTATCAGATAAAAAACTAGAAGATTTTGAAAATAGTAGTGTTTTAACAGCCGATAAAGGAATAATAGGAGCTGGAAATTTAAAATCAGACAGCTATCTTTTTGATATTGAAAGTAATAAAAATAATAGAAAAGATATAGTTAATGATTTAATAATAACAGATATTACTAGAAAAAATTTTAATACAATAGTAGAAAATAAGGAATTAGGAAATATATTAGAAAATTCTTATGAAAATACAGATGGAAAAGCATTGGAGTTCTATAAATATATAGCTCAGGGATATGACCATAAAAGTTTTAATCAAAGGTTAAATGAAATAACAGGAATTGATAATGTGACAACTTTAATGGCTCAAACTTTTGATATTTCAAAAGATTTAAACTTACAGTACAGAAATTTTATAAAATCCAATACAGATGAGGGAGTTGTATTTAGTTATATAAATAGTAAATCTGAAATAGGAGAAAAAGGAAAATATCAAGGATTTGAAAGAAAAAGTAATGGAATAATGACAGGATATAATAAATTCTTATCAGATAAACAAAGAGTTGGACTTGGATTTTCTTATATGGATTCAAGCATAGATTATTCTTCAAATAGTTCAAATGATATAAAAACTTGGAATTTTAGAGCTTATTCAGATTACTCTTTTGAAAAGTTTAATATTTTAAATGATATTTCATTTGGATATAATAATTCAGAAAATAAAAGAGTTGTAGGTGGAGTTACTAATGAGGGAGAAATAGATATTTATACTTGTAGTATTGATAGTATAATTTATAAAAATTATGATATAAATGATAAATTGAGAGTTTCTCCTAACTTTAATTTTGAGGTATTATATGCTCATCAAGATAAATATGATGAAAAAGGAGAAATTTCTCCAATAATGGCGGATAAAAATAGAGGAATTTATAGCAATATTGGTTTGGGAATGGATTTTGATTATGATATTTTCTCAAAAGATAAAGTGAAAGTTTCTTTAGTAGGTGGAGCAAAATATTCTTATGATATTTATCAAGATATAGAGGATATTGATATACTTATAAAAGATATAACTAATAATGAAAAAATAAAAGAAAAAAGTAGAGAGTTAGACAAAGAATCTTTTATTTGTAAAATAGGAGTAAATTTAAACTATGATGAAGTTTATAACATTGGTTTGGATTATTCAAAAGAAATGATAAATGATGTTGATAATGATAAAATAGGATTAAGTTTTTCTTATAGATTTTAATGAACTCATAAATATTTGGAGGAATTATGAAAGAGTTAAAAAATTTTAAATTCATAAAATTAGTAGGAATAGTTTCCTTTATCTTCTTCACTGGTTGTGGAGGAGGTGGAGGTGGCGGAGGAGGAAATGTTACAGTTCGTCCAACTATTCCAAATCCTCCAAGTATAAATATACCTAATGTAGAAGATCCAAATAGTGGTTATAGTGTAGCTACCCCTGAAGCTATAAAAAAAGGAGAAGTTTCTGGAAGTAAAGTAATTGGAATTAAAGGGAAATATGTAGTGTTTTCAGGAGATGTAAAAATAAAAGATACTTCAGAAGTAAAGGTAAAATCTACAAACAATTTAGATGGGTATTCTTTTGGAGTTTTTTCAAAAGGTGGTAATGTTGGAAATACAGGAAAAATATCTTTACAAGGAGATAAAATAGTAGGAATATTTTCTGAAAACTCTAAAGTATCAAATAATAGTGAAATTAATACAGAATTTGATAGAAAAAATAATTTATATCTAGCTAATGATGTAGTAGGAATATTTGCTAAGGATACTGGAAGTAAATTGATACAAAACAATGGAAGAATAGATATTTATGGAAAAAATAGTTCAAAAGGAATGTATCTTTATAATTCAACAGGCTTAAATAATGGAATTATAAATACTACCTCTGATATAGAAGCCGTAGGTATGTATACAATAGGAAGTAATTCTAGTGCTATAAATAACCAAGAAATAACTATTAACAGTAAAAATCTTGGTTATGGAATGGTAGCAGGATATGGAGCAACAGCGAAAAATAATGGAACTATCAATATTAAAAATAAAGGATATGGAATGTATGCTTTCTCAGGAGGATATGCCTTAAATGGAGAGGGAGCAGTGATAAATCTATCTTCAGTAGCTGATGGAGCAATGTTAGCTGATGGAAATGGTTCAATAGTAGAAAATAGAGGAACTATCAATATAGATAAAGATAATACTATTATAAAAAAAGGCGAAGAATTAAAAGCTATAAATGGCGGAAGAATAATTAATAAAGGTGTTATCAATAAAAATGGAGATTTGTTTTTATCTATGGATAGAGGATTTTACCAAATAGGAACATCAGAAAATGGAAGTTATGGAAAGATAAAAAGTAACAACTTAAATATAGCTGGAAACTTAGAGATAGATTCTACTATAACTAAAGGAAGTTACAAAGAGGAGTATCTGTTAGAAGATGTTTTTGAAGCAGAAAAATTAACTTTAGATAAAAATACAAATGTCTTGTCGAATTCTATTTTATATGATGCTTTATTAGAAAAAAATTCCTTTGGAAATATAGATGGAAAGCTAGTAAGAAATGGTAAAGAGTTAAAAGATTTTGTCAAAAATGATTTAGATCCAACTGCTAATATTTTTAATAAATATTATAATGAAGAAAATTACTTAGCTTTAGATGAGGCGTCTAAAAATATTTTAGATAGAATAGATTTATCAAATAGCAAGGGATTGGAAAAAAGTTTAGAAGAGTTAACACCTAGAATTTATGGAAATATCCAAAAGGAGATTTTGGATATAAATAGTTTATTTGAAGAAAATAGAATTAATTCTCTTGAAAACATTGGGAATAAAGAGAATAATTTTGTATTGCTAGAAAATTATCAAAAAGTTGAGCCAGATAGAAATATTTTAGGTTATAAAAATTTAACATCAGGATTTTTGGGGACAAAATCTCTGGGAAAAGATAGTTATCTATCAGTGGGATATGGATATTCAAATATTGATTACGATAATGATGATGATTCTAAAATTCACTCTGTTAATGTAGGAATAGATAAAATTATAGAAGAAAATGATACTATATTTAAAGTTGGGTTTGGCGGACTATATAACTATCATAAAAATACTAGAAAGTATGGAAGTCAAGAGATTAAATCTAAATTTAATTCCTATGGGATAAATTCTTATTTTGAAATTTCTAAAATTTTTGAAAATAAAAATATAGATTTTGTGCCTTTTGTAGGAGCTAGTTTAGGTTATTATTCTTCAGAAAGTTTTGATGAAAATATAAATAATTTTATATTGGATATAGAAAAACAAGACTTTATATCTTGTGAGCCTAGATTGGGATTTGAAGTTAGAAAAAGTATAAAAGATTTTAAAGTGTTTTCTAAATTATCATATTCTTATGAATTAGGAAATATAGATAAAAATTTGGATTACACTTATAGAAATCTAAATGAGAAAAATAGGCTAGAAAATTATCAAGAGAAGGATAGTCTAGATTTAAAAGTAGGAGCTAAATATTCTAAGGAAAATATTTGGATAGTTACTAATATAGGAAAAGATTTTACAGAAAAAGACAGCAAATATATAGAGTTTAACTTTGGATATAGATTTTAACTAGAATATTAAATAAATTTGCAAGGGTCAAATTGTCCCCTAAAAAATGCTAAAAAGTATAAAAAGCATTGAAATTCCAAAGATAAAATGGTATAATGTAGAAAATAAAAAGGCGGTGTACCCTACCAGTAAGTGGGAATTAAAAAAAGCGGTGTACCCTACCAGTAAGTGGGAGCTAAAAAAGCGGTGTACCCTACCAGCAAGTGGGAGCTAAAAAAGCGGTGTACCCTACCAGCAAGTGGGAGCTAAAAAAGTTATGTAAAGGAGTGTTTATAAACACTCCTTTATTATATATGGAGGGATATTTTGGATAATAAAAAATTAAAATTTTATACAGTTACTGAAGAGTATATGATTTATTTAAAAAAATATGATGAAAAAGTAATGGATAATAGAGGAGTAAAAAATAAAAGACCATATATAGGAGTATTATTTGAAATTGATAGAAAAAAATACCTTGCTCCACTTTCATCTCCTAAGCCAAAACATCTGACAATGAAAAATAGTTTAGATTTTGTAAAAATAAACCAAGGAAAATTTGGAGTTATAAACCTTAATAATATGTTTCCTGTTATTGAAGAGGTAATCATAGAAAAAAATATTAATTTGGAAGAAGATAATAAATATAAAGAACTTTTGGTCAATCAACTTGATTGGTGTAATAAAATGGAGAATAGAGATAATATTTATAGAAAAGCTGAAAAATTATATAAAGAAATTTTAAATAAGAAAGAGCAGAATAGATTTTGGAATAGATGTTGTAATTTTTCTTTACTAGAAGAAAAAGCCATAGAGTTTATATCTTTAGAAGTAAATATTGATTAAGACTTGATAAAAACCGTTGTATAAATTTTCTGAATTTGATATAATGTAGCGATTAAAAATTTTAAAGAGGGGGAAAACACAAATGAAAGAAATGAGTATTGAAAAGGAAGCTGTAATAGATAGTGAATATTCATTATCAAAAGTTCCACAAGAAAAGAAAACACAAGATATTTTAGCGGCAATGGTTGTCTTAGTAGGATTTACATTTTTTACGCCTAGTATGACAGCAGGAGGAAATTTAGGCATTGGTTTAAGCTTAAAAGAGTTTACAATATCAGTTATTGTTGGAAATGCATTTTTAGGAATTTATTGTGGAACATTAGCTTATATAGGACAAAAAACAGGATTAACTTTGGATTTATTAGGGCGTCATTCTTTTGGAAATGTAGGTTCATATATTCCATCATCATTAATTAGTTTTACACAAGTAGGTTGGTTTGGAGTTGGAGTGGCAATGTTTGCTATCCCAGTTTCCAAAATGACAGGAGTACCTGTATGGATATTAATTATTATAACAGGAATAATAATGACAGTTACAGCTTATAAAGGTATAAAGGCTTTAGCTATATTAGGTTCAATAGCCGTTCCTCTTATTGCAATATTAGGAAGTTATTCAGTAAACTGGGGAGTAGATAAAATGGGAGGATTTTTCAAAATATTTAGTGAAAATCCAGCAAACTCTTTAACATTATCTTCAGGAATAGCGATAGTTGTAGGTTCTTTTATATCTGGTGGAACAGCTACTCCTAACTTTACACGTTTTACAAAAGATGCTAAAAAAGCTGTAATAGCCACAATTGTAGCATTTTTTATAGGAAACTCTATTATGATGGTTTTTGGAGCTGTTGGTGGAGCAGTTACAGGAGTTCCAGATATATTTGATATTTTAATTTTACAAGGTTTGGCTATACCAGCAACAATTACTTTAGGATTGAACATTTGGACAACAAATAATAATGCACTTTACACAGCAGGATTAGGAATATCAAATATAACAAAAATAAATATGAAACCGATGGTATTAGTTGGTGGAGGAGTAGGAACTGTACTAGCAATATGGCTATATTATAATTTTGTTGGATTTTTAAATCTTTTAAGTGGAATGATACCACCAGTTGGAGCAGTTATAATACTTCATTATATTTTGCATAAAGAAGAATATAATTCAACAGATTACATAAAAGATATTAATATGAGTGGAATTTTATCAGTCGTAGTAGGAGCATTAATTGGAATATTTATGCCAATTGGTATAAAACCTATCAATTCACTTATTAGTTCAGGGATAGTTTTTATAATCTTAGATAGATTTATGAAAGGAGATAAATAATGTTAATAAAAAATATTTTTATAGAAAATAGTCAAGAACCGCAAGATATTAGAATAGAAAATGGAATTTTTACAAAAATATCTAAAGATTTAGAGCCACTTCTAAATGAAGAAATTATAGACTGTACTGGAAAATCAGCTTTTCCTCCTTTTATAGAAAGTCACGTTCATTTAGATACTTGTCTTACAGCAGGAGACCCAGTTTGGAATATGTCTGGAACTCTTTTTGAGGGAATAGAATGTTGGGCAAAAAGAAAAGAAAAATTAACAAAAGAAGATGTAAAAGATAGAGCTAGACGTGCTATAAAAATGCAAGTGGCAAATGGAATCCAACATATCCGTACTCACGTAGATGTTACAGATCCCACTCTTATTGCTATGGAAGGAATGATAGAGTTAAAAGAGGAGCTAAAAGATATAGTTAATATTCAAATCGTAGCTTTCCCACAAGAGGGGATTTTAAGTTATCCAAATGGTAAAGAACTTTTAGAAAATGCTGTAAAAATGGGGGCAGATTGTGTAGGAGCAATTCCACACTTTGAATTTACTCGTGAATACGCAGTTGAAAGTGTTAATTTCTGTATAGAACTTGCAAAAAAATATAATAAACTTGTAGATGTACATTGTGACGAAATTGATGATGAACAATCAAAAGGTTTGGAAGTTTTAGCTTGCCGTGCATTAGAAAGTGGATTAAAAGGAAAAGTTACAGCAAGTCATACAACAGCTATGCATAGTTACAATAATGCTTATTGTAGTAAATTATTCCGTTTACTAGCTATGAGTGATATTAATTTTGTAGCAAATCCTTTAGTAAATACTCATCTTCAAGGAAGATTTGACACTTATCCAAAACGTCGTGGAATAACAAGAGTAAAAGAGTTACTTGCAAATGGAAATAATGTTTCATTTGGTCATGATGATATATTTGACCCTTGGTATCCATTAGGGCAAGGAGATATGATGACAGTTACTCATATGGGATTACACGTTTGTCAAATGATGGGATATGAAGAAATAATGAATAGTTATAAAATGATAACTTATAATGCAGCAAAAACTTTAAATCTTGGAGATTCTTATGGAATTAAAGAGGGAAATCCAGCAAGTTTTATAGTTTTAAATAGTGATAATTTCTACAACGCTTTAAATCAAAGAAGTGAAGTTTTATATAACTTCAACAGAGGAAAATTAATCTCTACAACAACACCAGCTGTAAAAAAAGTTTTATTCTAATAAAGAAGGCTACCTCGAAAGGTAGCCTTTTATAATTTCTATTTTCTGATTAATTCTACAAGAAGTTTAGTAGTATTTACTAAGTTATCAATAGTGATTTGTTCGTTAACTGTGTGAACTTTATCCATTCCACAACCAAGGTTAACAGCTAAAACTCCTTTTTCAACCATATTGTTAACGTCACTTCCTCCTCCACTTACAGCAAGTTCTGGAGTAAGACCAGCAGCCACACAAGCAGCTTTTAAGTCTTTTATGAAAGCGTCGTCTTCTGTGTATTTATATCCAGAGTAAGAGTGAGTTAATTCTCCCTCAAATGTTCCACCAAATTTTTCGCAAGCATCTTGGATACATTTCATCATATGTTCTCCTTGAGCTTTTAATTTAGCATTATCTCTACTACGAGCCTCTCCAAATATAGTAACTTTTTCAGGAACAATGTTAGTAGCATAGTTAGCTGTGATAGTTCCGATGTTTGCAGTAGTTTCTTCATCAATACGAAGAAGTTTCATATTAGAAATAGCGTGAGCAGCTATTTGGATAGCACTGATACCTTTTTCAGGAGCAACACCAGCGTGAGCACCTTTTCCGATGAAAGTTCCAGTTAATTTTAATTGTCCTGGAGCAGCAGCTATTATTTTTCCAGCATCTCCACCACTGTCAAGAACAACTCCTTTTTTAGCAGTTATTCTAGAGTAGTCAAGATTTTGAGAACCTTTTAATCCTATTTCTTCAGCTATAGTAAATACAGCCTCGATAGGTGGGTGGTTGATACCATTTTCTTTAGCATAACGTAAAGCCTCAAGTATACAAACTATTCCAGATTTATCGTCAGAACCTAAAACTGTAGTTCCGTCAGTTTTTATTATATTTCCCTCAATGATAGGTTTAATTCCTTTTCCAGGTTTAACAGTGTCCATATGAGCAGACATAAGGATTGGCTCTAAGCTAGAGTCTCCAGCAAGTTTACAATATAGGTTTCCTACATTTCCCCCTATAACTTCTCCAGCATTGTCAAAAGATACACAAGCTCCAAGAGCTTTAAAATCTTCAGCTACTTTTAGGGCGAAATCTTTTTCTTCTAAACTTTCACTGTCTATTTGTACATAAGTTAGAAAAGTATTTACAAGTCTTTCTTGATTTATCATCAGATCACTCCTTTTTATTAGTTTATACCAACTATATTATATTATAAAATGTTAATAAAATAAAGTATTTTTTGAAAAAAATGTATTAATATTAATCAAAAAACTAAAAAATTATTGAACTGTTGCAGTAAAATTAGCTAAAATTTTCTCCCATAACCCTTGGTCTTTAAGGATTTTTTCTAAGATTTCACGGACAGCTCCGTTACCTCCAGCCTTAGAAGATACAAAGTCAGAGATTTCTATAATCTCGGCTACAGAATCACTTGGACAAGCTGAAAATCCACAAAGTTTCATTGGTTTTAAATCTATTAAATCATCGCCTATATAGGCAGTCTCTTCATAGGTTATATTGTATTTTTCAAGGATTTTTTCCAAATCTTTTATCTTGTCACGACTTCCTTGTACAATATCAGTAATACCAAGTTCTGTTCCTCTTCTTTCTACTATTTTAGAAGTTTTACCAGTGATTATGGCAAATTTTATCCCAGCTTTTATACTTTGAGAGATAGCAAGACCGTCTTTTACATCAAAGGCTTTCATCTCATTCCCAAAGTTATCAATATATAGTTTTCCGTCAGTTAAAGTTCCGTCTACATCAAGAACTACTAATTTTATCATAACGACCTCCCTAGTTTTAAATCTATTTTATTATACCATATTTTTTAAGGTAAAATTTATTAAAGTTTTATTACTAAAAAGTGAGATTTGTGGTATAATTAATATTATTTAAAAAATAAAAGGTGAATCAGTGAAAGTAGAAAATAATAGTATTTATTATGAAAAAAATCAAGTTGATAAAGAACTTAATTTGGAAAGATTGACTGTTGAGATAAAATCAAAAAGAAGATATATATTTTTCTTGGTTGGAACTTTGATGGTTATATCTTTGATTAATTTATATAGTGTATCTGATTATGAGGGAAAACTTTTTAGTCTTCCAATGACTCTGCTTTTTATGTTTGTTGGATCTACTGTTGGTTTTTTTGTAAGTACACTAGATTATCGAAAGTTTAATAAAAATCTGTTTTTTAGATTTATATATTTTGGCTCTCTAGGTCTTTTGGCTTTTATGGTAATAGCTGGAAGATTTTTTAATGGGCTAGGGATAGTCCGTGAGATAAATGGTGCTTATGGTTGGATAAGAATTGGAGGATTAGGGATACAGCCAGCTGAGATATTAAAACTTGCTTTTATAATAACTCTTTCTATGGTTTTAGCCAAAGCAGAAACTTTAAAAGAAGGTGTTTGGGTAAGAATAAGAAATAGTTCTGTTGTGTTAATTCCATTTATACTTCTTATTATTTTTCAAAATGACTTAGGGACAGCAATACATTATATGGCTATCTATATGATTTTGCTTTTCTTTACAAATATAAAATTAAAAGTGGTATTCTCTGTCATTGGAGGTTTTGGAGCTTTAGGTTTTGGACTTCTTACTTTTATTTATAAGTATGGAGAAAAGATTGGTGGAGGATACAAAGCGAGAAGAATAATAATGTATGTTGACGGAATAATAAACGACGGATATACAGGAAATATCGATATAGGTTATCAAGTGGCACAGTCACTTTTGGCTTTTGGAAACGGTGGACTTTTTGGAGTGGGATATGGTAACGGAGTACAAAAGTTTAGCTATCTGCCAGAGATTCATACAGACTTTATAATGGCGTTATTTGGAGAGGAGTTTGGACTTTTTGGAGTTATGCTTATTGTGGCTATGTATCTTATTCTTTATAATATATCAATGAATATAGCTATGACTTCAAAGGATTATTTTGGAAAATATCTAGTAGTAGGTGTAGCAGGAATGATAATAACACAAGTCCTTATAAATCTTTTTGTAGCAGTGGGACTTTTACCAGTTTTTGGAATACCTATGCCACTTTTTAGTTATGGGGGTAGTTCAATAATAACTATACTAACTGGAATCGGAATAGTACTGAGTGTAAATAATTATACAGCCTCTAAATAATTGACAAAAGTGAAAATAAACTGTATAATTATTTCATTGAGATTGGAGGAAAAATAGAAAATGGAAATGAAAGATATAATAACAAAAGTAAATTATTTTTCAAAGCTTTCTAAAGAAAGAGAACTTACAGTGGAAGAGAAAGCAGAGAGAGAAAAATATAGAAAACTTTATTTAGAAAAATTTAGAGCTCAAGTAAGAGGGCATTTAGATAGTATAAAAATTGTAGACAGTAAAGATAAATTAAATTAGGGGGCAGTATGAAAGTAACAGTTAGAGAACTTTACAGAAAAGAAAAAGAACTACTAGGAAAAGAGATTGAAATTTCTGGTTGGGTAAGAAAGTTAAGAGACCAAAAGAATTTCGGATTTATAGAAGTAAATGATGGTTCTTTCTTTAAAGGAATACAAGTAGTATATGGAGCAGAATTAGAAAACTTTGAAGAAATATCTCACTTATCTATCTCTTCATCAATAAGAGTTTGTGGAGTATTTAAAGAATCTGAAGGAAAAGGACAATCATCTGAAATTATTGCAACAAAAATAGATGTTATCCAAAAAGCAAGCTTAGATTATCCACTACAAAACAAAAGACAAACATTTGAATATTTAAGAGATATTGCACACTTAAGACCAAGAACAAATACTTTCTCAGCAGTATTTAGAGTAAGATCAGTTCTAGCTTATGCAATACATAAATTTTTCCAAGAACAAAACTTCATATATGTACATACTCCAATTATAACTTCTTCTGACTGTGAGGGAGCTGGAGAAATGTTTAGAGTTACAACTCTAGACCTTAACAAACTTCCTAAAAAAGAAGATGGAAAAGTTGATGACTCAAAAGACTTCTTTGGAAAAACAACTAGCTTAACAGTTAGTGGACAATTAAATGCTGAAACTTATTGTTCAGCATTTAGAAATATCTATACATTTGGACCAACATTCAGAGCTGAAAACTCTAATACATCAAGACACGCTGCTGAATTCTGGATGATAGAACCTGAAATCGCTTTTGCTGACTTAACAGCTAATATGGATTTAGCTGAGGCTATGGTAAAATATATCATAAAATATGTAATGGACAACTGTCCTGAAGAAATCGCTTTCTTCAACCAATTTATAGAAAAAGGTTTAATCGACAAATTAAACAACGTATTAAACAACGAATTTGCAAGAGTAACTTATACAGAGGCAATAGATATACTACTAGCATCTGGACAAAAATTCGACTATCCAGTTAAATGGGGAATCGACTTACAAAGTGAACACGAAAGATTCTTAGCAGAAAAACACTTTGGAAAACCAGTATTCTTAGTAGACTATCCAAAAGAAATAAAAGCATTCTATATGAAACTTAACGAAGATGGAAAAACTGTAAGAGCTATGGATTTATTAGCACCAGGAATCGGAGAAATCATCGGAGGTTCTCAAAGAGAAGACGACGTTGAAATCCTAGAAAGAAAAATGGACGAATGTGGACTTAGCAAAGAGGATTACAAATTCTATCTTGACTTAAGAAGATTTGGAAGTTTCCCTCACTCTGGATATGGTTTAGGATTTGAAAGAATGATGATGTACATTACAGGTATGACAAATATCCGTGACGTAATCCCATTCCCAAGAACTCCAGGTAATGCTGAATTCTAATAAAAATTAAAAATATTTTGAAAGGAGATAAAATTATGTTAAAACTTGTAATAAGTGGGCTATTCTTTTGTCTCCTTTTTTATTTATATAAAACAAGGGACGAAGTAGCTGAAAAAAGACTAAAGAGAAAATTGGCTCGTGTAAAGGGCTATGAAGAGATAACCTGTGTAAAAGAGTATAAAAAACACGTAAAAAATTATTCTCTTACAAAACAAGATAATAGAATGAAGATAGAAGAGAGATTTTTAAAATCTCCTCACGTTAAAGAAAAAATGCGTTATCTTCTTATAACTCCAATAGATGAAAGTTTGGAAAACCTACCAGTCCTTATACTTTTCCACGGTATAAGAGATTATTCTGAGGACTGGATAACAAGGGGACATTTGCTAGAAAATTATCTTGAACTTATTGATAAAAAAATCATAAAACCTATGATATTTGTAGTGGCTGACTCTGGTTTTGATAGACAGAGCTGGTATAGTAATTTCTATAAGGATAAAGACCATAAATATGAAAACTATATTACAGACACACTATATAATGAAGTAAAGAAAATATCTCCTAATGGAAAGATTGGTATAGCTGGATTTTCAATGGGAGGTTACGCAGCTCTAAAGATAGGACTTAAATATATAGAAAAATTTGATGTGATTGGAAGTTTTTCTGGGGCTGTAAGTATTATAAGAATGAGCCTTAATAGACGTGTCTTAAGACTTATGAGATACTTGTATATTCCTAGATTTTTATTTAAGAAAAATCAAGATAAAATAAATTTCTTGAGAATCTTTAGCCCTTGGGGTTGGAGAATATTAAAACAAGACCCCTATACAATTATAAAAAGAATGAACCCTGAGAAGTTTGTGGGAAAATATATCTATATAAGTGTTGGGGAAGAGGATAAAGAACCATATCTTATGTTACAACAATGGACTGATATTGTTGGAAGATTAAAAAGATACAAGGTTGATTTTAAGGGATATATCTATAAAAACGAGTATCATACTTGGGAATATATATCTAAAGATATTGGAACTTTCTTAAGATATTTTAGTGATAAAGTGAACTAAAAAGAGGTCAAAATGAAAAAAATAGTTTTATTTGTTGTAGTTTCTTTGATGTTTTCCTCTTGTACTGTGATGAGATATTATGAGCAATATGAATTTTTGATAAAATATGATGAGCTTGTAAGAGATTTTAACAAAACTTTAGAAGAACCTATGACAAAAAGAGATTTGAAAAAGTTGGACAAGAGATTTGTTATCTTTGAAAGACAACTTTATGAGAGAAATGAAAATTATAAAAGGCTTGATAAAAATATTGTAGATAGATATTCTAAAGAGATAAGATACTATCGTGGAATTATAAATGATTTGAAAGATTAAGGAGATGTTATGAATATATTAATGGCTCTTTCTCAACTGGAAGTAACAGGGGCTGAGGTTTACGGTGTAACTTTGGCTGATGAGCTTATAAAAAGAGGAAACAAAGTATATATTGTTTCGGATACTTTGACAAAACCAACTGATGCTGAGTATTTTAAAATAGAATTTAATAAGAGAAGTCTTGGGCAAAGAGTAGACCAAGTAAAAAAACTTTTGAAAATTATAAGAGAAAAAGATATTCAAGTGGTACACGCCCATTCTAGAGCATCTTCTTGGAGTTCGGCTATAGCTTGTAAAATAGCTGGTATCCCCCTTGTAACTACTACTCACGGTAGACAACCGATACATTTTAGTAGAAAAGTTATAAAAGGTTTTGGGGATTTTGGGATAACTGTCTGCGAAAATATATATAATCAGCTTGTGGAATGTCTAGGAGTTAAAGAGGATAAACTTTGTGTATTGAGAAATCCTGTGGGCTTAGAAGAATATAGTTTTTCTAGTATGCCAAAAAATAATAAAAAAATAATATCAATCATAGGTAGACTGTCTGGACCTAAAGGTGATGTATGCTATGACTTACTTGAAAAAATCTGTGTTGATGATAGTTACATAGTACAAGTAATCGGTGGGAAAGAGATACCTGAAAGTTTTAAAAAATTTGAAAATAAAGTTAATTTCTTGGGGTATGTAAATAATGTCCCTCTGGAGATAAAAAAATCAGATTTAATAATCGGTGCTGGTAGAGTGGCTATCGAGGGGATTTTATCTGGAAGACCTGTTATAGCTGTGGGAGAGCAAGAATATCTTGGACTTGTAACAAGGGAAACTATCGGAAAATCTTTGGCTAGTAACTTTGGAGACGTTAATCCTAAAGCAAAAGGTGTAGATGTAAGCGGTGTTTTAAAAGATATAGAAAAATCTTTTGAGATGGAAGAGGGAGAACTTTTAGAACTAAGAGGAATAATCGAAGAAAACTTTTCTTTTGATAAAATAATTGATGAGATTGAAAAGATATATGCAAGACAATACGTACTAAAGAAAAAATATGATATTCCTGTTATTATGTATCATAGAATCATAAGAGAAAACGATGTAAAAGGTGTCCACGGAATCTATGTATTGGATAAAGTTTTTGATGAACAGATGAAATATCTAAAAGAGAGTGGTTATCAAACTATAACTTTTGAAGATATTAAAAATGGAAAATGGAGAGATAGATTTAATAAGGGAAATAAATGGATAATGATAACCTTTGATGATGGTTATACAGATAACTATGAGGTGGCTTTCCCAATCCTTAAAAAATATGGATTTAAGGCAACTATCTATCTTTTGGGAGAGGTAAAATATAATAAGTGGGACGTTGATGTAAAAGAAAATCCTGAAGAGAGATTTGAGCTTATGAGTGATGAACAAATTCTTGAGATGCAGGACTATGGAATAGAGTTTGGGGGACATACTCTAACTCACCCTAAATTAGCTGAGCTTGAGATTTCAGATGCTAGACGTGAGATACTAGAATCAAAAGAGATTTTAGATAAAAAGCTTGGAAGAAAGATGAATGTCTTTGCTTATCCTTACGGAAGTCTTAATGAAGATGTAAAATCTGTTGTAAAAGAGGCTGGTTATCAGTTTGCTGTGGCAACAGATAGCGGAAGTTTATCTTTTTCTGAAGATTTATTCCAAATAAGAAGAATAGCTATCTTCCCTAAAAATAATATGTTTAGCTTTAAGAGAAAGGTTAGCGGTAAATATAATTTCGTTAAGGTAAAGAGAGAGAAGAGAAAGAAATAAGATATTAAAATTTTAAATTTTATGATATAATATAAGAAAAGTAATTTAAGAAAGGAGTTGAGAAATATGGCAACATCATCTTTTACTAGAAAAATAGTTGTAACAGGTAAAGAGGCTGTAGATACAATAATAGATGCTTTAGTGTCAGATACTCCTAAGAAAGATATAGAAGAGGTTTATAAAAGAAGAGAATCTTTTGAAGAAAATAGAAAAAGGGGGAGAGAATTATTAGTACAGTTTGCCTCTCACTACAAGAAATAATAGAATTTGTTCCAGAAGAGGTAATAAAAAAACTTATTGATGATTTTTCTTGTGCTCAAGATAAAGATATTGAGTTTTTCTTAAAAAATAAATCTTTATTATTTCAAAAGAAAAATAAAGTAAGAAATTATTTTATTTTAGATGAAGAAAAATTATCAAAAGGAGAGTTTGAGATTTTAGCCTATTTTGCTCTTTCTACAAAAGTTCTTTATTTACCTGAGGAGTTATCTAAAAATCAAAGAAAAAAAATAGATGGATTGTATAATGGAGTTTCAGAGGTATCCACTTTTTTAATTGGACAGATTGGAAAAAATGATAAAAATAGAGATAAAATTTCTGGAGCAAAGATTTTACAGTATGCTTGTGATTATATAGAAGAGGCTAGTGAAATTATAGCTGGACGTGTGATTTTAGTCGAATTAAAAGACAATCCTAAATTAATAAATTTTTATAGAAATAACAATTTTAAATTATTAAAAAATAGTACAGAAAATGAAGAGAAATTGTTACAGATGATAAGAATTATATAATATAATTTACAAAATAAAAAAATAATGATATAATAATTATAGAAACAAACCCAAAGGGTTTCTATAAGTTGTATTAAAAAGGTCAGAATATCAGCCACAATTTAATTATTGTGGCTTTTATTTTTTTTGAAAAAATTTTACTATATTCTAATCCTAAAGAAATTTTTATGATGTTGGAAACTTTATATTCTTTTAATAAAAATTTTATTAAAAAGATAAAAATTTTACTTGATTTTTTGTGAAATTTATGTTAAATTTATATTAGTTAACAATAATAATGTTTTAAAAATAATTTTTAAATCATAAAACATACAAAAACAACTAAAAAAATATTTTATTTTAGTAAAAATTTTATTAAGGAGAGTGGGCGAATTGATATTTGTTAATCTAGCAAATAAAGAGTTTCATTTGCAAGGTAAAAATTTAAGTTATATTTTTAATGTAATGCAAAATGGACAACTAGGGCAGCTTTATTTTGGTAAAAAAATAAAACATAGAGATTGTTTTAAACATTTCTTTTTTAAACCAGAAGTTGGTGTTGGAATAATAGCACATTATGAGGAAGATCCAGGGTTTTCTCTTGAATATTTTAAACAAGAATACCCATCTTATGGGACAACTGATTTCCGTAAACCTGCTTTTGAAATAGAATCAGAAAATGGAAGTAGAATAACAAACTTTATTTATAAATCTCATAGGATATATAAAGGAAAAGAAAAGTTAGAAGGACTTCCATCTACATATTGTATTAACAATGATGAAGCAGATACTTTAGAGATTGTACTAGAAGATGAAATAATAAAATGTAGATTATATCTTGTTTATACTGTTTTTAATGATAGAGATATTATCACAAGAAATGCTAGATTTGAAAATTATGGAACTGAAAAGATAAAAATTAATAGGGCGATGAGTTTATCTTTAGACCTTCCAGATTATAATTATGAGATGTTGCATTTTTCTGGAGCTTGGGCAAGAGAACGTTTTGTAAAAACTAGAAAATTAGAAGTAGGTTGTCAATATATTGATAGCACAAGGGGAGCTAGTAGTGCCCACCAAAATCCATTTATTATATTAAAAAGACCTGAAACTAATGAAGATATGGGAGAGGCAATGGGATTTGCTCTTGTTTATTCAGGAAATTTCCTTGCTCACATAGAGGTAGACCATTTTGATGCTACAAGAGTTACTTTAGGGATAAATCCTTTTGACTTTTCTTGGGGATTAGAAAAGGGAGAAAGTTTCCAAACTCCTGAAGCAATTATTTCATATTCTTGTGAAGGGCTTAACTCTTTAAGTGGAAACTTCCATTCTATTTTTAAAGAAAGATTAATGAGAGGAGAATGGAAAGAAAAAGAAAGACCAGTTCTTGTAAATAACTGGGAGGCTACATATTTTGACTTTAATGAAGAAAAAATTCTTAATATGGTAAGAAAAGCTAAAAAATTAGGATTTGAACTTTTTGTTCTTGATGATGGTTGGTATGGAAAAAGAAATGATGATAAAACATCTTTAGGAGATTGGTATCCAAATCCAGATAAATTACCTAATGGGATAAAAGGTTTAGGAGAAAAAATAGTCAAAGAGGGAATGAGATTTGGACTTTGGTTTGAACCAGAGATGATAAGTCGTGACAGTAACCTTTATTCTAAACATCCTGACTGGGTTTTAGGTGTAAAAAATAGAAAACTTTCTCTTGGAAGAAATCAATATATCTTAGATTTATCAAGAGAAGAAGTGCAAAATTATATCATAGATATTTTATCAGAAAGATTTTCAGAAGCTCCAATTTCCTATGTAAAATGGGATATGAATAGAAATATGACAGAGATAACTTATCGTGATTTACCACATAAATATATTCTAGGACTTTATAAGATATTGGAAACTTTAACTTCTAAATTTCCACATATTCTCTTTGAAGGGTGTGCTGCTGGAGGAGGAAGATTTGACGCAGGAATACTTCATTATATGCCACAAATCTGGACAAGTGATGATACAGATGCAATCGAAAGAATAAAAATTCAACACGGAACATCAATGGGATATCCAACTCTTGCTATGGGAGCTCACGTATCAGATATTCCAAACCATCAAACAGCAAGAAATACTAATTTTGATATAAGAAATTATGTAGCATATTTCGGGGCATTTGGTTATGAACTTAACCTTTTGAACTTTACTGAAGAAATGGATAGAAAGGTTATGGAGCATATAAAATTCTATAAAGAAAATAGAAAACTTTTACAATTTGGTGATTTTCATAGAATAGATAGTCCATTTAATGGAAATACTGCATCTTGGATAATAGTAAATAAAGATAAAACAGAAGCAATAGCAGTACATTTCCAAATATTAGCTGAGCCGAATCCAGGATACAATAAAAAAATTGTATTAAAAGGACTTGACCCTGATAAAAAATATCTTGTAAATAATAATCTTGAAGCTTATGGAGATGAACTTATGAATGTTGGAATAGTATTCCCACAACCTGAGAGATATTTTTCAAAAGACTCTGAAACACAAGATTTTCAAAGTAGAATTTTTAAGATAAAAGAAATTAAAGAATAGGAGGAATTATTATGGTTAATGCAAAAATGAAATTATCATATGGTCTGGGGGCACTTGGTAAAGACTATGCTTGTGCGATTGTTTATTTATTTTTAATGTATTATTTAACTGATGTGGTTGGACTTGTACCAGCTTTTGTAGGAACACTTTTCCTTGTGGCAAGAATGTGGGATGCTATAAATGACCCAATGATGGGAATGATTGTTGATAATACAAGAAGCAGATGGGGAAAATTTAGACCTTGGATTTTTATAGGAACAGTTCTTAATGCTATTATATTAGTTGGTTTATTTTTTATACCTAGTGGTATGAGTCAAAAAGCTTTATATGCTTATGTTGCTATTGTTTATATTTTATGGGGAATGTCATATACTGTAATGGATATTCCTTTTTGGTCAATGATTCCTGTTCTTTCAAGTGATAAAAAAGAAAGAGAAAAAATAGCAGTTGTTCCAAGAATATTTGCAAGTATATCTTGGCTTACTTTAGGTAGCTTTGGTCTTTGGATTATTTCTAGATTTGGAAAAGGAAATGAAGAAAGAGGATTTTTCCTTGTAGCATTAGGAATAGCAACACTTTTCATTTTTACTTCTTTTATCTGTGTAACTAACGTAAAAGAAGAAATTGTAAGTGATACTAAAGCTCCAAAAATTAATTTAAAAGATGCTTTCAGACTTATTCTGAAAAATGACCAATTGGTTGCTTTGATTGGAGCTGTTCTTGCATTTAACCTTGTAACTCAAACTTTTGGGGGAGTTGCGATATATTATTTTAAATATGTAATTGGAAATGAAAATTTCTTTTCAGTTTTCACAGGATTTGCGGGAATAGCTGAAATCTCTGGGCTTGTTCTTTTCCCTATACTTTCTGGTAAAATAGGAAGAAAGAAAACATTTTTCTTAGCTTGTATTATTCCTGTGATAGGTTTACTTCTTTTATTAATATCAGGAACAGTAGCTCCAGAAAATACAACTTTAGTGGCTTTATCAGGATTTTTAGCTAAACTAGGAATTGGACTTTCTCTTGGAATTTCTACAGTTATGCTTGCAGACGTAGTTGATTATGGAGAATTTAAGTTTGGAAGTAGAAATGAAAGTGTTATTTTCTCTGTACAAACTCTTTTAGTAAAATCAGCTTCAGCTGTAAGTGGTTGGCTTATAGGAGTAGGACTTTCTTTAGTAGGATATGTGGCAAATGCAGAACAAACACCAACTGCTATATCAGGAATAAGAACTCTTATGATATACTTCCCAATGATAATATCTATTCTAGGTTATGTAATTTATAAAAAATATTACAAATTAAATGACGAATATTATGATAATGTTATGAAAGAGTTAGAAGAAAGAAGAAAAGAAAATATATAGAATTAAAGGAGAAAAATTATGTTATTAGGAGTAGATTATTATCCTGAACAATGGGATATATCCATAATGGAAGAAGACTTGGCAAATATAAAGGAACTTGGTAGTAATGTTATACGTATAGGAGAATTTGCGTGGCATCTTATGGAAAAAGAAGAAGGTAAATATGATTTTTCTTTCTTTGATACAGTTATAAAAAAAGCTAATGAATATGGCTTAAAAGTTATATTTGGAACACCAACAGCAACTATACCTGCTTGGTTAGTAAAAAAATATCCTGAAATTCTTTCTGAATTTGAAAATGGAGAAAAAAGAACTTTTGGTGGAAGGCATATATATTGTTTTAATAGTGAAGTCTTTTATAAATACTCTGAAAAAATAATAAGAGAACTTGCTAACCACTATAAAGATGAAAAAAATATAGTTGCTTGGCAAATAGATAATGAGTTTGGTCACGAAGGTAGTGATGAATGTTATTGTCCAAAATGTCATAGAGCTTTCCAAGAGTTTTTAAGAAATAAATTTAATAACTCTATAGATGAACTTAATAAAACTTATGGGACAACTTTTTGGTCTCAGGAATACAATAGTTTTGAGGAAATACCTGTTCCTAAAAAAACTATTACAACACATAACCCAGCTTTACGTCTTGACTGGGAAAGATTTAGAAGTAAAAGTATAGTTGATTATTCTAACTTTCAAGTGGAACTTTTAAAAAGTATCATACCAGATTGTGTAGTAATTCACGATTTCCCTGGAGGAGGTCTAGATAAACACGTAGATTATTCTAAGGTTGCCCAAAAATTAAATGTGGTTGCATTTAATAATTATCCTGTATGGGGAGGACAAAAAGAACCAATTCCTCCCCACGAAATAGCTTTTGGACTTGATTACATAAGAGGACTAAAAAGAGAAAATTTTTGGATAACAGAAGCCATAATGGGAGCTCAAGGACACGATATTACAGGATTTCTTCCAAGACCTAATCAAGCAAAAATGTGGTCTTGTCAAGGAATGGCGAGAGGTTGTTCCTCTCTTATATATTTCCGTTATCGTGGAGCAACTAAAGGGGCGGAACAATTCTGTTATGGAATTTTAGATGCAGATAATAAAAAAAGAAGAAAATTTTATGAAGTAAAAGATTTTTTCCATAATATAATAAAATATGAAGATATATTAGAACACCCAATAAAATCTAAAGTTGCAATAGTATATGACTATGATTCTTTAGCTTCATTTAGAATACAAAAGCAAAGTATTCTTTTGGACTGTCATCAAGAGATGAAAAAATTCTATAAACCTTTTTATGATTCAAATATTATGGTAGATATTATATCTGAAGATAAAGATTTTTCTGAGTATAAAATTCTTATTCTTCCAGTTATGATAATCTGGAAAAAGGAACTTACTGAAAAAGTCAAAGAGTTTGCTAAAAATGGTGGAATTGTTGTTATGACATATCGTACTGCTGTAAAAGATATAGATAATAATCTTACTTTAGGAGAGATGTTACCAGTAGGTTATAACGATTTTGTAGGAGCTTATGTAGAAGAAACAGAAAGTCTTCAAGAATATAACTCTCTTGATTTAGAGGGAAAAGGGTTTTTTAATGGAATAAAAGGAAAAGGTGGAATATTTAGAGATATGCTTGTTTCTAAAGGGGCAGAAGTATTATTTAGATATAATGATAAATTCTACGATACTTTTTCCGCTGTTACAAAAAATTCTTATGGAAAAGGAAAAGTTTACTATATAGGTTGCTCTCCAGAAGAGGCTATTCTTAAACTTATAGTTGATGATATTTTAAATAGTGCTGAACTACAAAAAACTTTATCACCAGATAATGTAGAGATAGTAGTGAGAGGAAATAGAGATAAACAGATAAAAATTTATATTAACCACAATGATTATGAAGTTAAAATGGAAAATATCTGTTTAAAACCTTTTGAATATAAAATAATAAATTTACCATAAATAAAATTCATAATAAATTTTACCTTAATTAATTTTATCTTGTTAGAAAAGAGCAACAGCTACTTAATAGTAGTTTGTTGCTCTTTTTATATTAAAATTAAATTATTTTTTTTACACTTTCCCTTTCTACAATGTTACAAGGAATCACTATTTTTTTTACTCCGTGGTCTCCTTCCCATAACTCAGACATAACTCTTAAAGCTGCTTTTACATTTTCTTTCATAAAAACTTTTATTGATGAAAGAGGTGGAGAGGCAAACTCTGAAAGATTGGTATCATTAAATGTTATGATACTTACATCATCAGGGATATTTATATTAAACTCTTTAAAAGCTCTTAATATACCAGGAGCTATTGAGTCTGAAGATATAAAAAATCCTGTTGGCATCTCTTTTTTTGATTTAATAAATTTTATAATATTTTCATAACCGCTTTTTGCATTCATCTCTGTTTCTATAAAGTAATCTTCGTTATACAATTTATATTCAGTTAAAAAACTTACAAAATAACTATATCTAGCGTCAACTTTTATCTCTTTTGTATCTCCAAAGGTGTATTTACTTCCTATAAATCCTATTTTTTTATGACCATTTTTCATAAAAGTATCCAAAGCTATTTTTACACCGAGCTGATAGTTTGGAATTATACTAAAGTATGTAAGTTCATCTGGAGATGAGTCTATAAAAACAATATTTTCAGTGTATTTTTCAAAACTTTCTATCTCTGCTACAGTAAAACGTCCTATAGCAAAAATTCCATCTAATTTTCCGTTGTCATTTTTTATAAACTTTCTTTTTTCATTTCTAAAAAGAGGAATAATCTGGATATCATTTAGTAAACAAATTTCTTCTAATACATTTTTCATAAGAATATAATAAATATCGTTAAGTTGTTCCTCAGCTTCAAACATCTGTGCTATTCCTACTCTGTATTTTTTCTTTGTTTCGTTTTTGTACCTTTGACCTATTGTTTTGTAATTAAGTTCTTTTGCTATCTTTAAAACTTTTTCCCTTGTTTCAGGTGTCACAACGAGCTTAACATCATTATTCAAAATTCTTGATACTGTAGAATAGGAAACATGTGCTTTTTCAGCTATATCTTTTAAAGTTGCCATATCTTGCGTCTCCTTTTCAAATTTCTTAAAATAATTTATTATAACATCTATTTACAAATATAGCAATGTTTTAAATAAATATTTATATAATAGATGGTTTATATGGGACTTTTGGTAGATATATAAAAAGTAAAAAAGACAAGGATTTTTTATCCCTGTCTCTTATTTTTCTTTTTTTAATCATCTAAATCTACTATATTTAATATACTTTTAGTAAGAACTACCTTTCTAGATCCTAGCTTAAAGGCAACAAGTTTTTTATCTTCGATACAGTAATATATAATTCTTGGGCTAACTCCTAGATATTCAGCCAACTTAGCAACAGAAGTATTATCTCCAAGTCTATTTATTGCATCTTTTAAAAATCCAGCCTCTAAAGAATTTTTAGGTTTGGCGAGTTCCATTATTTGTTCCTTTGATAAAAAATCAAAGTTTATATCTCTATTTTTATTTATTTTAGCCATTATGCTACCTCCTTTTATTAGAAAATTTTCTATCTTAATTAAAATTTTAATTAGCTTATATTGACATATATTAGCTTTTATGCTATTATAAAAGTATAAAAAAAGATACTTGGAAATTAAATATCTAAAATATCATTAATAGCTTTGATACTATTATAATAGAAAATTTGCTAAAAGTCAAGCGTTTTTTATAAAATTATAAATGAGATTATTTTAAAATGAAAAAATATTAAGGGAATGATAAAAAATATTATATGGGAGTGAAGTATGAAGAGAACTATTTATGAGAGAATTAATGATTTGTGTATGAAGAAAAATATTACAATTGCAGAGCTTGAGAGAAGAGCAAATTTAGGAAATGGAACTATAAGACGTTGGGACAAATCTTATCCGAGTTTGGATAAAGCTTATCGTGTAGCAGATATTTTGGAAATATCAGTGGACTATCTATACAAGGGAGAGGAAAACAAACGTACTACTGTGGCAGCTAGAGATGTATCTAGTCTTTCAGAGGAAGAGATAAAGACTATTAACGATATAATAGATTATTATATTTTTAAGAGAAATCTAAATAACAAATAAGTAAGATGAGGTGAAATTATGTCAGACTACGAAGAAGTATGGACATCAGAGAGTTTTGAAGATATTATTCCTATGGATAATAACTACCAAGAGCGTTATATATACAGTGATTATGATGAAGAATATAGAGAGGCTTATAGAATGGCATCGGAGTTTTTAGAGGGAGAGATTTGGCGTAAATATTGGCGTTATCCCCTGTTTTTGTTGGATCAATTAAGATGTGAGATATGTCCCTATGCCAAAAATGATAAAAAATTTTTTGAAGATTGGAAAAACATTATAAAGACAGAAACTTTGGGAGAGGGATATTGTGCCAGAAGAGATGGTGTTACATATATTCTTTATCAACAAGATAATTCTTGTCCAGAGAGAAAGACCTATGTATTTCATCATGAGGGAGGACACGTTATAGGGGTTCACTCGATACTTTATAAAGATATACTTCTTAGTAATGACAAACAAAAAGATAAATTAGAAGATGAGGCTACTATCATTGGGAGAAATGTTTTTTTACCAGCATTTATTATAAAATATCTTCTAAAATCTTTTGATTATGAAACTGTAAAAAAATATTATAATAAAGTTTATCACGTGAGTAAACAATACTTTGATGTGAGGTTTAAGCATTTAGAGAAAGATTTAAGAAATATGATTTACCCAGAGTGTATCAAGGAAGAGGCTGAGAAAGAGTTAAATGATTTAGAGAATTGGTATTTTTTAGAAACTTTGGTATCTTTTTAAGATGTAATAAGTAAAGATTACTTTGAAAAAATTTATATCTTAATAGTATAAAGGTAGTATAAAAAGGGGTTTGTATTTTTTAGAATAGAAGTTAAAAGAAAGTGGGGCTGTTGCATTTTTATTAAAAAGAATATAGATTAAAAATTACGGAAATTATGGAGAAAAATTAG
>OGRS01000501.1_pt1 | contig 36506 bp, 34 predicted proteins | sample 1553561 | NCBI WGS metagenome assembly OGRS01 (sample SAMEA2580103, study PRJEB22360) | human gut metagenome | biome: human gut; feature: human-associated habitat; material: faeces | place: Denmark | collected 2008/2010
CATAAGCCATTCTTCCCATTATATATGAACTGTGTAATGGTTCATCTGGAAGTGCCTGACAAGAAACTATTAATTTTCCTTTAACTTCTTCTAATCTATTCATTGGATTGCCTCCTATATATTATATTCTGTTTAATTTTTTTAATAATAAATATGTGGCTCCGATAAGTCCAGCATCATTTCCTAATTCAGCAAATTTTATTTGAAGGTTTTTCTTATAATTTTCACCGATTTTTCCATCTAGACTTTTATTTATTTTATCAAGAAGATAATCACCTTGTTTTGTTACTCCACCACCAATAACTATAAGAGATGGGTTAAATATATAAGCTAGAGTACCTAGACCATCTGTTAAATAATCTATCCATTTTTCTACAACATCAATTACAACTTGGTTTCCAGAATGATATAGATCAAAGATTTGTTTTCCATTTAGCTCTTCTCCATATTCTTCTTTTACCATTGTAACTAAAGCTGTAGCTGAGGCATATCTTTCATAGCAACCTTTTTTACCACATAGACATTGTCTACCATTTTTTTCTATTTGGATATGTCCAAACTCTCCTGCTACACAAGTATCTCCTCTTAAAAGTTCATCATTTAGAACTATTCCTCCACCGATTCCAGTTCCTATTGTAAGACATAAGAAATCTCTTTTTCCTTTTGCAGCTCCTATCCATTTTTCTCCAAGAGCGGCACAGTTTACGTCATTTTCAAGAACTGCTGGTAGATTAAATTTTTCTTCTAATCTTTCTACTAAATTTGTTCCTATCCAACCGGGAATTATAGGATTTCCTCCTATAACTTTCCCGATGCTTCCATCTATTTGTCCTGTTCCAGATACTGCTATACCAAGGATATCTTCACTTAGATATCCTTCTATAACTTTAGAAATATTTGAGAACAGATTTTCTACACCTTTAGATGCTTCAGTAGGAATCTCTCCTTTTTTTAGGATATCTCCTTCTAAAGAAAGTAAAGCGTATTTTATCATTGTTCCACCGATATCTATTCCTACTATTTTTTTCATTTTAAACCTCACTATTTACCTAATATTAAATATGGTAAGAAAGTAACTACTTCTGGGAATACAGTTATAAATACAAGTGTTAAGAATATTGGTACCAAGAATGGTAGAACACCTTTTGTAACTGTAGAAACTGACATTTTTCCAACTTGAGCAACAACGAATAGAGCCATTCCCATTGGAGGTGTTAAAATACCTATCATCATGTTAAGAGTTGTCATAACTCCAAAGAATATTAAGTCTATTCCAACTTCTGCTGCTACTGGTATTAACATTGGTAATACTAGGAATTGTAGAGCTAAAGCGTCAATGAACATTCCTAAGAATAGAAGTAATAAGTTAATCATTACTAATACTGTTAATGGAGAATGTGCATATTGCATAAAGATCTCAGCTATTTTCATTGCTGTTTGTTCTCTAGCTATCATATCTCCAAAGAATGTAACTGATATGATCATTAAACAAGTAACTCCACTAACTGACATTGCTTCAACACAGTGAGCGAAGAAAGATTTTAAAGTTAATTCTTTATAAATAAATGCTCCTAAGAATACTGAGTAAGCTGCTGCGATTATAGCTGCTTCTGTTGGAGTAAATTTACCAGTGAATATTCCTCCGATTATAATAACTGGAGTAAGTAATGCCCAGAAAGAATCTTTAAAAGCTTGCACTTGTTCTTTGAAAGTTGCTTTTTTAGCTTTTTTGTACCCTCTTTTTTTACAAATAGCGTAACACATTATCATAAGAGCTATAGTAGTTAATACTCCTGGAACAAATCCTGCTAAGAATAATTTAGCGATAGATTGGTTTGCGATAACTCCATAAATAATCATTGAAATACTTGGTGGAACTAATGGTCCGATGATACAAGATGCTGCTGTGATACCTCCACATAAGTCATCATCATATCCTTCATCTCTCATGGCTTTTATTTCAAGTTGTCCAAGTCCTCCAGCATCTGCTATAGCTGATCCTGACATTCCTGAGAAAATAAGAGAAGCTGCAACGTTAACGTGTGCCATTCCACCTGTATAATGTCCTAATAATGCTTTTGCAAAGTTAAATATTTTTTCTGTTATTCCAGCACCATTCATTAATATTCCTGTTAAAATAAAGAATGGAACTGAGATTAAACTGAAACTGTTTAAACTGTCAACAAGTTTTGCTGAAGCAAACATCGCTACATTCCATCTACTCATACTGAAGTATAAGATAGTTGCTATCATTAGAGACCAACCAACTGGAACTCCTACAAACATTATTACTAACCAAGCTATTATTGCTATAACACCAGCATTATCTCCTAAATCAAAGTAGTTTGCTGGGCTTAATGCTCTAAACATACCAGGATTTACAGCAAGTCCTACAAGTATTAATACAAATAAACCAATAAATACTTTTGTTGGGATGAATACTTTTCCTTCTTTATAGTTGTCTGCATAAGCTTGGAAGAAACGAATCATCATTAAGAAAGAGATTGCGTACATTGCTAAATACATCCATCCAGAAGAAACATTAAGAGTTACTATTTCAAATATCCATTTTTTAGCAACCAGATATTTTCCGAACCAACCCATACAAATAATACAAGCAAATATTATTATTTGGCTAATAGTAAATATTACTTTTTGTACTACTGGAGAAAAACGAGTAAATAAAAAATCTATAAAAATATGTTGTTGTTTTCTAATTCCAATACTAATTCCTAACATCGCTACATAAACGAATATTAGTCTAGCTAATTCCTCACTCCACACTAACGGAGTTCTTATAACTTGTCTAAAAAATACTTGCAATACAAGAATCGCAAATATAACTACGAAAAGACTTCCTCCTATATATTCCTCAAGTTTATCAAATTTTTTCATTAACTTTCCCACCTTTTTATTTTTTATCTAATAGTAAATTTCTAGTGACCCCCTAAGAAGCCACTAGAAATATAAATTTAAGTATAAAATTTTATGTTTCTTTTATTATTTTACTAGTGCTGATATTTCGTCAACTGCTTTTTGTCCAACAGCTTTGTTTTTAGCTATATATTTGTCATATGCAGGTTTCATAGCAGCTTTAAATTCGTCTAAGTTAGGTTCTGTAATAGTTACACCTTGTTGTTTGAAGAATTCTTTTAAGCTTGCTTCTTCATCTACGAATAATTTTGTATGATAATCTGCTGCCGCTACTGCTGCGTCTTTTACAACTTGTTGTAAGTCAGCTGGTAAGCTTTCTAAAGTCATGCTTGAAACTATGTATACTTGGTCATTTAAGATATGGTTAGTCATAGCTAAGTATGGTTGTACTTCATAGAATTTTTGAGCTTTAACTGCTGATAATGGGTTTTCTTGTCCATCAACTGAGTTTGTTTGTAGAGCTAAGTAAACTTCAGAGAAAGCCATTGGTGTAGGAGCTGCTCCTGAATATTTAGCATAGTCTAGGTTTGAACTTGCATTAGGAACTCTTAATTTAAGATCTTTCATGTCTTTTATAGAGTTGATTGCTCTGTTAGAAGTTGTTTGTCTTGTTCCGTTATATGCTTGAGCAAGAACTTTAATTCCTAATTGAGAATCGATTTTTTCTAATAAGTCTTTACCAAAGTCTGTTTCGAAAGTTGCTTTATGAACGTGATCAAAGTCTTTTATCATATATGGTAAAGAGAATACTTCTGCTTCTGGGAAGAATAATTGGAATCTTGCCATTTCAGCGAAAGTGAAGTCTAATGCTCCTCCTGATAATTGTTCGATCATACTTCTGTCGTCTCCTAATTGTCCGTCAGCGTATAAAGCTAATTTGATTTGTCCGTTTGATTTTTCTGCTAATTGTTTTGCGAAGAATTCTGCACCTTTATATTCGTTAGATGAAGTTCCTGCAACCATTCCCATTTTTAATTTGTATTCTTTTGCTAGAGCATCAGTTGTCATAACTCCAAATAACATTGCTCCGATACCTAATAATGTAACTGCTTTTTTCATAATCTTTGTCCACCCCTTTATTTTTATTCATCTGCTAAGTTTTCCAAAAATATTATTCTTGGTTTTAAAACTTCCCATTTATTAACTATTTCATAGTTTCTTATAACTTGATCAAATATTTTTTTTCCGGCTGTATATCCTTCTAAAAAAACTTGTTCTTTTACTGTAGCTGTAACCACTTTATTTTTTATTAATTTTTTTATCAAATCGTCCATTCCATTGGTAACTATTTTTTTACCAATCAGTAATTTTTTAGGAATTTTATTTAAACTATCTTGGGCATATCTATTTATATATATCCCCTTAATATTATCTTCTTCACAATATTTCTGAACTATCTCTATTGTACTTTCAACGCTATTTCCTTTAATCGGTCCTATTATGTCTAAATCTGATCCTTTTATTTTGGAAACAAATCCGTCTAGATAAGCCTTCGAAGATACTTTATCGTCTCCATTATCAATAATCAATATTTTTTCTTTATCTCTTAAAATATTACACATTATCTCCCCTGCTATTCTGCCCATCTTTTTATAATCAGGTCCTACATGTAATATATCTTTGTGAAGTCTCATTCCTAAAGAAATAACTTTTAGATTTTCTAAATATGGTTTTAAAATTTTATATATTTTCTCTTTTGCTAGAGGAGTAATTATGAGTCCTCCTATATCGTCTTCTAATAAAATCTCTTTTAATTTTCTTAGTTGAAGTTCTTCGTCATTAATATCTGTTTGAATGATTTTTATAGACATATTGTAAGGTCTAAATTCTTTTTCAGCTTCACAGATTCCATCATATATCCCTTTGGTATAAAACTCATTTTTAGATTTAACCACAAGGGCATATATGACTTTTCTTGTTTTTAATGCTAGTGTACTTCCGATATAGTTCTTCTCATAATTATATTTCTCTACTAGCTCCATTATTTTATCTTTGGTTTCTTTTTTTATAGAAGGACTTCCATTAATAGCTCTTGCCACAGTTGTTCTACTTATTCCTAATTTTTCAGCTATCTCCTTTTGAGTAACCATACCCGTCTCCTTCTATTGTGTTATGCAATTATTTTCTTATGATTGTTCCAGTGAACATTCTATCTGTTCTTACACCTGGTTTGATTTCTCCGTTTATTGAGTAAACTTTATCTCCGATTATTGCTAATCCTTCTCCACATGGAGCGTCAAATGGTATTTCTCCTAAAGTTCTCCATTCGTTTTTAACTGAGTTGTAAACTAGGATATTTCTGTTCCAATTGTATTGGTGAGGTTCTGCTCCAAAGTATCCAGCTTTGTATTCTGCTAATTCTTTTCCTTTTAATGTTCCTAAGAAGTGGTTAGCGTCATTCCATAATTGTCTGTTGAATCCTCCGATTACTAACATTTCAGATTCGTTTAATTTAACTGATCCAGCACCTAATAAACAGATTCCTTCTCCATCTAATTCTACATCAGCAACTCTTGTCCATTCTTTTGAATCGAAGTTATATTTGTATCCATCTGTGTAAGCTACTGAAGAACCTCCACTGAATACATATAATTCTCCGTTTAATATTTGTCCTACAACTTGTGTTCTTTGTTCTGCTCCTGGAACTGGTGCTAATTCTTTAGCTTCTTTTGTAGCTAAGTCATATTCCCAGAATTTGTTGCTTCCTTTTCCGTTTTGTTTTCCAGCATAGATGTAAACTTTTCCGTCTTTTTCAACAGCTCCACCATTTTGTAATGTGAATGGTAAATCTCCTACTTTTTCAACGCTTAATTTTCCATCTACTACTTTTGCTAATAATACGTCGTTATCTGCTTCAGGATTTGTTGATCCTCCAAAGTAGTAAACTCCATCTTTAGTTGTTACAGATGCTCCGTAACCGATTTCATTTTCCCAGTTGATATGATCTACTGTTGTTAATTTAGTTCCATTTGCTTCTAATAAGTAAATATCAGAGTAAGTTTTTTTAGCTCCACCCTTTTCATTTGGTACAAATGGGAAGTTTGCTCCTCCACCAACGATTATATATTTATCGCTTACTACTCCACACATTACTCCTGCTACTCCGTAGTTTTTCTCAAATCCTTTTTGAGCTGGTAAGTTTCCTGCGTGTTCCCAAGTGATTTTTTTCTCTACGTTAGGAGCTTTAACATTTGTACATCCAGTTAAAGCTAAAATAGATATAATTGATACTAAAGCAAATTTTTTCATACAATCCCTCCAATATTTATATATGTTTTTTAACACAAAATTGTTCTCGTGTTCATCTATTTAAAATATACCCTTTTTTTCACAAATTGTCAATAGTTTTTTAAATTTTTTCACATTTTATTTTAAAAAAAAATATTTTTTCTTATTTTAGAACACTGTTTTTAACATTTTTTTGATTTTTTTCTGTTTCTGAAATTATTATTTTATTATTTTTTTGTATAAAAAAACCTGACATATTTTCTATATCAGGTTTAATTTTATAATTATTTTTTGTTTTATTTTCTATCTTGCGTATTCTGTAGCTCTTGTTTCTCTTAAGATAGTTACTTTTATTTGTCCAGGATATTGCATTGTATCTTCGATTTTTTTAGCCATATCTCTAGCCATTATTATAGCTTCATCATCAGAGATTGTTTCAGGATTTACAACAATTCTCATCTCTCTACCAGCTTGGATAGCATAAGAAGATTCTACTCCTTTAAATGAGTTTGCAATCTCTTCAAGAGAAGCAAGTCTCTTTAGGTAAGCAGATAATGTTTCTCTTCTTGAACCTGGTCTTGAAGCTGATACAGCGTCAGCAGCTTGAACAAGAACAGCCTCAACTGTTTTCTTTTCAACTTCGTTATGATGTCCCATAACAGCATTGATAACATCTTCTTTTTCTCCAAATTTTCTTAAAAATTCTCCACCAATTATAGCATGAGAAGATTCTGTTTCGTGGTCTAATACTTTTCCTATATCGTGTAACAGTCCTCCTCTTTTTGCAAGTTTTACATTGCAACCAAGCTCAGCTGCTAATGTTCCACAAAGTTTAGCAACTTCTATTGAGTGAACTAACACGTTTTGTCCATAACTTGTTCTATATTTTAATTTTCCTAAAGTTTTAACAATTTCTGGGTGAAGTCCTTGGATTCCAACTTCTAATAATGCTTGTTCTCCAGCATCTATTATATCTTTTTCTATTTCTTTTCTAGCTTTATTTACAAGCTCTTCTATTTTACCTGGGTGGATTCTTCCATCAGATATTAATTTATCAATTGCTCTTTTTGCAATCTCTCTTTTTACACCATCATAACTTGAAAGTACCACTGCTTCTGGAGTATCATCAATTATTACGTCAACACCAGTAAGTGATTCTATAGTTCTTATATTTCTTCCCTCTCTTCCAATGATTCTTCCTTTCATCTCATCATTAGGAAGATTTACAACAGAAACTGTTGAGTCAACAACATATTCTGATGCAGCTTTTCCAATAGCAGTAGAAATTATTCTCTTTGCCATATCCTCTTTTGTTTCTTGTAATCTTGTTTCATATTCTTTTATAGCTACAGCAGTTTCGTGAGTTAAGCTGTCTTTTAATTTTGAAATAAGAAGTTCTTTGGCTTCATTTTTAGAAAGACCTGATATTTTTTCAAGTTCTTCCTCTTCTTTTAATTTTAAAGCTTCAGCTTCTTGGATTTTTTCTTCTAACAACTCTTCTTTTTTATCAAGTTCTAAAGTTTTTTGTTCTAATTTTTCTAATTTGTTATCAATATTTTCTTCTTTTCTAGTGATTCTTAATTCTTTTTGTAATATTTCATTTTTAGAAGCTTTTATCTCTTTTTCAGCTTCCTCTTTTATTTGATATGCTATCTCTTTAGCTTTTAATTCTATATCTTTTTTTATAATTAAAGACTCAGCTTCAGCATTTTTAATTATTTCTTTTGCTTTTACTTTTCCTTTTAATTGCTCGTCTTCCATATTTTTTAATTCTTCTATTTTTTTATCTATAACAGACTTTTTATAAAGCATTGCAAATACTATACCAAGTCCGATTATTCCTAATCCTACTCCTAATATATAATCCATATCTATCCTTTCTTAAACTCCCTTTTATTTTTTATAGCTTTCTAACGCTCCATTTTCTTCATCATATATTTCAAATAACTCATCTAATCCTATCATCTCAAAAATAGATTTTATATGTTCACTTAGTTTAACTAATTTGATATCTCCTCCTGCTTCTCTTGCAGATTTTAATTTTCCTCTAAGGATTCCTAAAGCTAAACTGTTGATATGTACTACCTCTTCAAAGTTTATGATAAATTTATTTTCTCCATCTTCCATGTCTTGAGATATTTTATCTTTTAATTGAGGAGCAACTAAAGCGTCTAATTCACCACTTACATTGATTATTACTACTCCGTCCTCTCTTTTTTCAACTAAACTAAATTCTGTATTCATTATTTATTTTCCTCCTTCACTCTCTTTTCAACTTTGAATTTTGTTCCATTTACTTTTTTTTCAATTTTAAAATTATCTGACATTTTTTTGGCAATTCTTAACCCCATTCCACCTTCTTCTTTACTAACTTTAGTATCGTCAAAACCAACTCCATTATCCTCTACTACAAGTTTTATAAGATTTTCATCTTTTTCAACTGTGATAATAAGCTCCCCTGGTTTATATTGATACCCATGTTCTACTACGTTGGTAGCCAGCTCATCTGTTATAGTTAAAATCTCCATTATACTACGGTCATCTATCTTGTAACTTGTTAAGTATGCCCTTATTAATGACCTAACAACAGACAAATTTTCTAAGGTAGATGGAACTAGAATTTTTATTTCATTTTTTAAAAATTCTCTACTCTCCACCCTTCAATCCTCCATTTACTCTCTTTTAGTTTGTACTCAACTGATAAATACATTACTTGATCTAAATACACTAGCCCTATCACATTAGACGCAGTATTTTTATAAAATTTTGGCTTTCCAATAATAATTTTATGATAAGAAAAATCATTTTCTTTCAAAATTTTTATAAGTTCTCTATTTTTTATTGTATTTGCAAAATCTTTTTCAATCCTGTCAATTCTATGTGTTTTAATAGAAACCTCTATTTTATTAAGCAAAGTTTCTAAATCTTTTTTAGCTTGATTTTTAACTAGTAGATCTTTATTTAATTCATCTGCTAATTCTTTGTTATACGTGTGGATTTCTTGGATTTTATATTCTAAATCACTTAATTTCCAGTTATCTAGGTATTGTTTAGAAATCGCAATATCATTTTTTTGATTTTTATTTATTTGTGTATTAGAACACCCCATAAAAATCAAAACTACAACTAAAAATAGTAATTTCTTCATATTTTCCTCCCAAAATCTCATTCTATAATATACCATAACTCGCTGGTTTTATCAAGTTAATTATTATTTTAATTCTTTTAAGTATAAATTTTTTATAGATTCCAATATTTCATTTTCACTATCTTTATCTAAATCAAACCAGATATAATCCTTTTGATTTCTAAACCAAGTAAGTTGTCTTTTAGCATAGTGTCTTGAATTTTTCTTTATATCGTCTACTGCCTTTTCTAAGCTTATTCTTCCCTCAAAATAATCAATAAGCTCTGAATAACCTATTATATTTATTTTTTTTAGAGTTTCACTACCATATTTCTTGAAAAGCTCCTCTGCCTCTTTAAGAAGTCCTACCTCCATCATAATATCCACTCTTTTATTTATTCTCTCGTAAAGATGTTCTCTATCTCTCATAAGACAAATTTTCAAAAAAGAATAGTTATTATTTTTTATATTTTTTTTAGAAAGCTCTGAAAATTTTTGATTTGTAATCAAACAAACCTCCAAAGCTCTCTCAACTCTTTTTCTATTATTTATATGGATAGTTTTTGCACTCTCTGGGTCAAGCTCTTTTAATTTTTCAAAAAGCTCCTCTATTGGCATTTCACTTAATTTATTTCTTAAAATTTCATCTGCTGATGGTAAATCTGATAACCCATCTGTTATTGAGTTGATGTACAACCCTGTTCCACCTGTAAGAATAACATTTTTATTCTCTTTTTCTAAATTTTTTAGGATTTCATCAACATCTTTTTGATAATCTCCAACACTATATTTTTTTATCGGCTCTAGTACATCAAGCATATGGTGTTTTATTCCCATCATTTCAGACTCAGATATTTTAGCAGTTCCAATATCCATTCCTTTATATACTTGAGCTGAGTCAGCAGAAATTATCTCACAACCTAAAGTTTCAGCTAATTTTAAAGACAAATCTGTTTTTCCAACTCCAGTTGGACCTGCAATAACTATCCCTTTCATAAAAACTCCTATTCTTATTCTACATACTCAAATTCTACGTCTATAATTCTAACTGTATCTCCGTCAACAGCTCCAGCCTCTCTTAAAGCCTCTTCCATTCCAAGATTTTTTAACATATGAACAAAAGTGATAACTGATTCTTCGTCGTAAGTGATAACATATTTTGATAATACTCCGTCAACCATAGCTCCTTCAACTTGGAATACTCCATCTTCATCTTGAGTGATAATAAATGGAGCTTTGTCAGTTTTTTGAGCTCTTATTACTTTTAATACATCTTCCTCTTCTTCTAAAGGTTCTCTTTCTATTTTTTCAAGTAGATTATAAGTGTCTCCTATAACTTCTTTGATACCATCTCCTAAGATTACAGAGATTGGATAAACTTTCGCTCCTCTTTCTTCTACATATTTTTTGAACTCTTCATATTTTTCCATTTCCCATAATAAGTCCATTTTGTTAGCAAGAACGATTTGTTTTTTGTTAGCTAATTTTTCACTGAATTTTCTTAATTCTTCGTTGATTTTGTTGTAATCATCTATAGGATCTCTTCCTTCAATTCCAGCCACGTCAACTATATGATAAATCATTTTACATCTTTCAATGTGTCTTAAGAATTTATCTCCAAGTCCAACTCCTTCACTTGCTCCCTCTATAAGTCCTGGGATATCAGCAATAACGAAAGATTTTCCCTCTGCCATTCTGATTACTCCAAGTTTTGGTTCTAGAGTTGTAAAGTGATAAGCTCCAACTTTTGATTTTGCAGCTGATACTTTGTTGATAAAACTTGATTTTCCAACTGATGGATATCCAACTAATGCCACATCAGCTAAAAGTTTTAACTCAAGTTTTACTTTTACTTCTGCTCCCTCTCTACCTTTTTCTGCCATTTTTGGAGCTTTTCTTATAGAGTTTTTAAAGTGTTCGTTACCAAATCCACCTTTTCCTCCTCTTAAGAAAACTCTTGTTTGGTTAGGAGTGTTCATATCAAGTAAAAGTTTTCCACTTTCTAGGTCTCTAACTTGAGTACCAACTGGAACTTTTATTACTAAGTCCTCTCCATTTTTACCAAAACATCTTTTTTTAGCTCCGTTTCCACCATTTTCAGCAGCAAATTTCTTTTTAAATTTGAAGTCAATAAGAGTATTGATATTTGGGTCAGCTAAAAATATAACGTCTCCACCTTTTCCTCCATCTCCTCCATCTGGTCCACCAAATTGGATATACTTTTCTCTTCTGAAAGTGGCAGCTCCATCTCCACCATTTCCAGCTTTTACTGTAATAATTATTTCATCTATAAACATCTATTTTATCTACCTCAACTTTCTTTGTTTTTTTACAGATTTTATCTATTTTATTATATCATCTTTTGAAATAAAAAAAAAGTCCATTAACGGACTTTTTTTATTTATTATTTTTCTAATTCTTTTGCAATAATCCCTTTTATTTTTTCAGCAAACTCTTCATAAGAAAGATTTTCGTCTGGATAAACTTTTTCTAAGAATTTAACACTTAATTTTCCTGAGTGAGGATATTTTGCACTAGGTGGATATAAATCATAAGCTCCATCTATTACAAAAGGTACAACAGGGATATTTAATTCTTTTGATAATATAGCAAAGAATTTTTTAAATGTTCCCATTTTTCCATCTCTTGTTCTTGTTCCTTCTGGGAAAATAACTATATTGTATCCCATTTTGAAAGCTTTTCCTAAAAGTTGCATAGAGTTTACAAGATTTTTATTTATATCAACAAGGATAATATTTGAGTTTTCTCCCATAAATTTCATATAACCTTTTTGGAAATGTTTAGATTTTGCAAAGAAACAAGTTCTGTCTAAAACTCTATTTGGTAAACTTTGGTTTACAATAAATCCATCTAAGAAACTTTGATGGTTTCCAACAAAAATAACTGGCTCTTTGTTTTCTATATTTTTTAGACCTTTTTTGTCCATTCTTATATAGAATGTAAATACAAGTTTTAAAACTGCTTTTACTATTTTTCCAATTGTATTAGATTTTGGGAAACCTGTTGTATCTACATCGGCTGTTAATAAATCTTTCCATTTCACATTTGAGTGAGTAACCTCTTTTGAACCATTTGCCACATACTCAGCTAGATCTTTTATTGTAGCGTGTTCCACTAAAGTTTTTTCATCTATTTTTACACCAAATGTACTTTCGATAAATGTTAAAAGCTCTACAACTTCTAGTGAGTCAAGTCCTAAGTCAAGCTCTAAATGAGCTGTTGGAAGAACTGGTTTATTTTTTAGAGTTTTTATATATTTTGCAATCTCTTTATATTCCTCTATTGTAGGTTCGTCTATTTTTTGTTGTACCTCTTCTTTTTTATTTTCTAGTAAATCCTTAAGCATAAATCTTCTAATTTTACCGATTTTTGTTTTTGGAAACTCCTCTTTTACTATCTTAACATCTAAAACTTTTTTATAACTTGGAGCTTGTCTGTTGTATTCGTCTATAACTCCCATTTTAAATGTTTCTAAAATATTTGTTACACCTTTTTCGTGAAGTTTATAAAAATCTGGGTAGATTAAAGCTGTAAGTTTATTTTCATAATCTATTATAGCTATCTCTTTCATAAGGTCAGTTTTCGCACTTATCCATTGTTCTATCTCAACAGGGTTGATATTTTTTCCGTTAGATAAAACTATCATCTCTTTTTTTCTTCCAGTAACATAAAGATTTTTTCCTTCAACACGTCCAAGGTCTCCAGTGTGGAACCAACCATCTTTGATTACTTCTACTGTTGCCTCAGGTTTATTGTAGTAACCTTTCATTACGTTTCTACCTTTTACTAAAATCTCTCCGTCTTCACCAATTTTAACTTCTACGTCGTTTATTATCTCTCCAGCACAACCAGGGATAACTCTATTTATCGGAGTAAAACTTACCATTGGTGCTGTTTCTGTAAGTCCATATCCTTCACATACATCTATACCTAAAGTCAAAAAATCTCTTGAAACAACAGAGTCTAATTTTGAACCTCCAGCAACGAAGAAACGAACTGCTCCTCCGAAACCTTCGTGAACTTTTTTAAATACAATTTTACTAAATGATTTGCTATTTATTTTTTCAGCAAGTTTAAAGATTCCTCTTGTTAAACCACTTCCATTTATTTTTTCCATTATTTTTTTGTGGAGCATTTCCCAAAGTTTTGGAACTCCTATAATGATTGTAATCTTATATTTTTTTAGAGCATCAACAAGAGCTTGTGATGAAAGTTCTTTTAAAAATACCAAAGTACAACCATGAACTATTGGAAGTAATCCTGACCCTAAAAGAGGTAGGATATGGTGCATTGGAAGTATTCCTAAAACTCTATCTTCTGAGTTAAACATTTTATACTTCATAAGACCTTCTAAGTTTACTAAAAGGTTGTCAAAAGTAAGCATTACCCCTTTTGGATTTCCTGTTGTTCCAGAAGTATAAAGGATAAACATAACTTTATCTTTTTCTGTTTTCTCATCTAATTCCACAACCATATTTTCTCCGTTATAGTCAAGTGGAATATCCTCTCCAACTAATATTTCTACATTAATTCCAGCAAGTTCTACACCTTTTTTAGCTGTTTCATAATTTTTTCTTGATGTAATAATATATTTTGGTGTACAGTCTGTAAGATAATATACAAGCTCTTCACTTGTAAAACTTCCGTCTAAGTTTACAGAGATTCCTCTTTTATCAAATATAGCTAATAAACCATATAAAATCTCAGGTCTATTTTCCATAAAGACTACAATTTTGTCATCTCTTTGGATATTTAATCTTTCAGCAAAACTTTTTGCCCCTCTAGTAAGTTCTGTATAAGTTATTTTTTTATCGTCATATATTATAGCTGTCTTTTCGCTTTCCTTTAAAAAAATCACAATATTTCTCCTTTTTATATAACAGTCGTTATTAATGATTCATTATATCACAGTAGTTTTATTTTATCAATAATCTATTTTAAAAATTTACTTTTTTTAAAATATTTTTCCTCTTCTCCGTAGATAAAAAGCACTGTATTGTCTGGAATTTTTTCCATTATCTCCCTTGAAATACTAAGTGGAAGAGCTGGACACCCTTCGGTTCTTCCTAAAAATCCATATCTTTCAATATATTTTTCCTCTGCCTCTTTTGAACCGTGAATTACAATTCCCCTTATAATAGCGTTTGAATTAAACTCCTCTTCTAAACCTTTAAGTCTTATGGAATATCCATATGCTCCATTATAATGACTTCTCGTTAAAAAAAATCCTATTGAACTTTTATATGAGTTTGGGTGGTTAGAAAAACTTACAGCTTTTTCAGCTCCACTGTTTTTTCCGTGAGTAACATAAGTTTTATATCTTATTTTTCCATTTTCTAAATCTATAAAATAAAATCTTTTTTCTATTGAGTCCTTTGAAAAATCTATTATGATAATATTATCATCATTTTTAACTTTTATTTTTCTATAACCTTTTATAGCCATCTTAAAAACTTTGTAGTCTAAATCTTTTTCATTTAATCTTTTGTAAAATTTATCCTCTCCAAGCTCCTTAAGAGAAGTTTTTTCTATTTTTATTTTCTCTCTATCTACCCTCTTTATATTTTTTTTACCCTCTCCATTAGCTATAATTCCAAGACTTATAAAAAGCATTGCTATGATTAATTTTTTCATTATATTATCCTTTCAAAAAATTATTTTGAATTTTTTCTATTTATATTGTAATATTAACATATAGTGAAAAATAAATCAAAATTTATTATAAAATGGAGGGGCATATGAAACTAAAATTGATTTCTATAAGAAATTGGAGAAAAATAAAAAAAATGGATATCCATTTTAATGAGCTTATGCTTTTTTTAGGTCAAAGTATCGAGGGAACTAATAATGTTACTTCTGCTCTATCCTTTGCTTTTAATAAAAGTCCATTGGATATATCTGATATAGCTAAAGGCTCAGATTATGCTCAGCTAAAACTGATTTTTATAAAAAATAAACTTTCATATAAATTAAAAATCTTAATCTATAATGATATGAATGTAAAATATCTTTTGAAAACTAAAAACGAGTGGGAAGAAATAACCCACAGAGATTATATAAACTTTATAGAAGAAGTACCTTTTGTACATATCCACGGAAGAAGAGGGGGAGATTTTAAAGATGTGGCATCTTTTTTCTACAAACTTCTTATAAAAAATCCTGAAAAATCCAAAGAGATTGAAGAAGACCTCGCTAATCTTTATCACGAAATAAATCTTGGTCATACTAATAGTGAGATTTACCGTTATCTTTTCTTTGAATTTATCAAAAAAATAGCTTTAGATTCTTTAGACAAAAATAGAACTTTACTGGGAGATGCCACTATTTTATTTGAAGAGCCAGAGCTTTATCTAAATCCACAGAAACAAAGAGAGCTTTATAACTATTTTATAAAACTTTCAAATAGAGGGGTTAATATATATTTAAAAACTTTCTCTAGTTGTTTTGTGGGACTAAAACAATATAAATCTATCTGTATAACAAAGCAAAAAGATGAAAAAATCTATCTTTTCCAAACAAATAAAAATATATTTGAAGATGATGCTATAAAAGCCTTTAATATGAACTACTGGATAAATCCAGACCGTGCTGAGCTTTTCTTTGCAAAAAAAGTTATATTAGTAGAGGGACAAACTGATAAAATCGTTATCTCTTTCCTTGGAAAACTTTTAAATGTCTTTAAATATGATTATTCTATTATTGAGTGTGGTAGCAAAAGTACAATCCCACAATTTATCACTCTTTTAAATAATTTTAGTATTCCATATGTGGCTGTTTATGACAAAGATAACCACTCTTGGAGAACTGAAGAGGAGATTTTTAACTCTAACAAGAAAAATAAACAAATAAACTCTCTTATAAAAGAAAATTTAGGTTTTGCTCTTCCTTTTGAAAACGATATCGAAGAGGAAATCTATGAATCACACAGAGATAGAGGTTCTTATAAAAATAAACCTTTTACAGCTTTAAAATATATATCTGAGCCAGAATTTAAAATTTCGGCTAATTTAAAATCAAAAATAGAAAAGATATATGAATAATTTTTCATATACGGAATTATTTTCTAAGAAAAATTTTTATTTTTTAGATTTTCAAGGTATAATTAAGGTATCATAAATATATGGAGGGGTTTTGATGATAGTTGGTAAAATAAAAGATATAGAAATGTACAAAGGACTTTCTAAAAATTTAGATACTGCAATCGATAGTATCAAAAGAGGAGATTACAAAAATGGTACTCTTGGAAGAAATGAAGTAGACGGAGACAAAGTATTCTTTAATTTCCAAGAATTAGAATCTACTAAAGATTTTGAAGAGGCTTTATTTGAAACTCACAAAAAATATATAGACATTCAAGTTATCGTTGAAGGTGTTGAAAACTATGGAGTTTTACTTTCTGATGAAGGGTTAGAAGTGGCTGAGCCATTTAATGAAGAGGGAGATTTTGGACTTTTCAAAAAATATCCAGAAACTGTATTTACTCTTACTCCAGAGGATTTTATAATATTCTTCACTGATGAACCACATATGCCTTGTTTAAAAGTTGGAGAGAAAAAATCTTTAAGAAAAGCTGTTTATAAAATAGCAAAATAATTTAAAAATTAATATAGCTGTTGCAAATCTATAAAAAAATAATTTATATAAATTGCAACAGCTTTTTTATTTCCTAAATTTAATCTAAGATGTCGTTACATCTCTTCATTGGGCATAAATCTCCACACATTGTACAAACTTTTTCTTCTACAAGTGGCATTGAAGATGCTCTGTACTCTTTTGCTTTTTCTGGATCAATACATTCTTTAAATTGTCCTTCCCAATCAAGTTCTCCTCTGTATTTACTCATTCTGTTGTCCCAATCTCTAGCACCTTTTAGACCTTTAGCTATATCAGCTGCGTGTCCAGCTATTCTTGATGCCATTATTCCATCTTTCATATCTTGTAAAGTTGGAAGTCTTAAGTGTTCTGCTGGAGTTACATAACAAAGGAAGTCTGCTCCAGATGAGGCTGCGATAGCTCCTCCGATTGCTGCTGTAATGTGGTCATATCCTGGAGCTATATCAGTTACTAATGGTCCTAATACATAGAAAGGAGCGTTGTGGCATAATTTTTTTTCTAATTGCATATTTGTAACAATCTCGTGCATTGGAACGTGTCCAGGTCCTTCAATCATAACTTGTACATCTTTTTCCCAAGCTCTTTTTGTAAGTTCTCCTAAAATTATTAATTCTTGGATTTGTGGACCATCTGTTGAATCTTTTATACTTCCAGGTCTTAATCCGTCTCCTAAACTTAAAGTTACATCATATTTTCTACAAATTTCTAAAAGTCTGTCGTAGTGTTCATAGAAAGGATTTTCTCTGTCGTTTAATATCATCCATTGGAAAAGAATTGATCCTCCACGGCTAACTATTTTTGTAAGTCTTTTTGTATTTCTAAGTCTGTCTACACAAGCTCTATTAAGTCCAGCGTGGATTGTTAAAAAGTCTATTCCATCTTCACAATGTTCTTCAACAACTTTGAATAGATCTTCAACAGTCATATCTTTTATATTTTTTCCAAGTTTTGCAACAGCGTCGTACATTGGTACTGTACCTAACATAACTGAAGATTTTTCTACTAACTCTCTTCTAAATTTTTTAGTATCTCCAAATGTACTTAAATCCATTATAGCGTCTGTTCCGTACTCGATAGCTTTTTGAACTTTTACCATCTCTCCACAGTAGTCACAGCAGTCTTCTGAAACTCCAAGGTTTACGTTTACTTTTGTTCTTGTTCCCTCTCCTACTGCTCTTGGGTAGATATTTTTATGATTTTTATTAGCTGGGATTACTATTGAACCTTTAGCTAATTTTTCCATAAGTTCCTCTTTTGTCATTTGCTCATCTCTTGCTACAATTTCCATTTCCTTTGTGAAAATCCCTTTTTTTGCAGCTTCCATTTGTGTTGAATACATACTTCCTCCTTAAAATCTGTAATAAAAAAAGCCCTGTACCAAAGTACAGAGCTAAATATTTTTTTCTTATCTTAGTTATCTTTTTTATTAAATAAGAATTAAAACTTTTGCTTCCCTACGCTGGTATTAACCATATCAGGTTCCAAGGGTCAAGATACATCTTTCTCAGCCTTTCGGCTCCCCTAGCAATCTTTTTTATTAAATTGTGTCTTTATTATATATTATATAGACCTGTCTGTCAATAATTTTCTCTAGAAAAAAAGCTGTCATATTTAAGACAACTTTTTGTATTTAGAACCCCTTCACTTTCAGTTTATTGAAAAACCAAGGTGGTGGAACACCTAAGTTTGTATATATACATTATACCTTTTTTGATTATAAAAGTAAATATGATTTTAATCTAATAGTTCTTTAAAGGCAAAAACTAGTTCGTCTCTTTTTTCTTTAAAGTTTTTAAGTTTTCTTACTGGGAAATCACTTCCATAAAGTTTTACAAATACATTTAGTATCTCTTTTTCGATATTTCCAGCATTTACTTTTCTCTTATCATATAGAGGAGCTCTTTTTTCAACCTCTCCCTCAATGTTAAGAAGTAACATATTTTTTCTAAGTCCTACAATCTCCACTTCTCTACATTTGTCTTGATAAGCACTCTCTAAATTTTGAGCCTTTCTTTTTTCAGCATTTTGTCTTTTATTTTCAGTTCTTTGTTTTATCGCTTTTTCTTCTAATATTCTTTTTTGTTTTCTTTTAGCTTTTATAATTGAATAGTCTTTTCCTTTTGGTTTATCTTTACTTATAATTTCCACTTTATTCACCTCACACAATAGAAAATTTTGGCATAACGATTAATTATATCACATAAATTAAAAAAATTCTATAAATATTTACTAAAAAATTATCTCTACTATGGAAATATTTTGTAAAATATAGTATAATATTGTGTACGAATTTGATAATAATTTTATAGGAGAATATATGAATAAAGAAGTAATTGTTATTGGTGCTGGACTTGCTGGAAGTGAGGCTGCTTACCAATTAGCCGAAAGAGGTATAAAAGTAAAACTTTATGAAATGAGACCAAAACTATCTACTGAGGCTCACAAGACAGAGAATTTTGCAGAACTTGTGTGTAGTAACTCACTTGGTGGAGACCATCTTGGAAATGCCAGTGGACTTATGAAAGAGGAGCTAAGACTTTTTGGTTCTTTACTTATGAAAGTAGCTGACGAATTTAGAGTACCTGCTGGACAAGCCTTAGCTGTTGATAGAAATCTTTTTTCTGAAAAAATTACAAATATTTTGAAAAATCACCCTAATATTGAATTTATAAATGAAGAGTTAAAAGAGATTCCAATGGATAAAATAGTTTTGATTGCAAGTGGACCTTTAACATCTCCTGTTTTATCTGAAAATATAAAAAAACTTACAAAGGATGAGTATCTATATTTCTATGATGCCGCTGCCCCTATTGTAACTTTTGAATCTATCGATAAAGACAAAGTATATTTCCAATCTCGTTATGACAAAGGGGACGGAGAGTATATAAACTGCCCTATGACTGAGGAAGAGTATAACAAATTTTATGAAAATCTAATAAACGCCGAAAGAATCCCTTTAAAGAAATTTGAAGAGGAAAAACTTTTTGAGGCTTGTATGCCTGTTGAGAGAATCGCCTCTCGTGGAATAAAAACTTTATTATTTGGACCACTAAAACCAAAAGGACTTACAAATCCTAGAACTAATGCTAGAGATTATGCAGTTGTACAACTTAGACAAGACGACAAAGAGGGAAAATTATATAACCTTGTAGGATTCCAAACAAATCTAAGATGGGGAGAGCAAAAAAGAGTTTTCTCTATGATTCCGGGGCTTGAAAATGCGGATTTTGTAAGATACGGAGTTATGCACAGAAATACTTTTATAAACTCACCAAAAGTTTTAACAACATCTCTTAATTTAAAAGAGTATGAGAATATATTCTTTGCTGGTCAAATAACTGGTAGTGAGGGATATGTATGTGCTATGGCAACAGGGCTTATGGCAGGGATAAATATTTATAATAAAATAGTTGGAAAAGAACCTTTAGTTCTTGAGGACTTATCATCTATTGGTGCTATTATAAAATATATCACTGAAGAGAAAAAAGATTTCCAACCTATGGGACCAAACTTTGGAATGATAAGAGACCTTGAGGGAAAAAGAATAAGAGATAAAAAAGAGAGATATAACAAAATCTCTGAAAGAGCTATAACTTATTTAAAAGAAAATTTTTCTGAATATATAGGGTAATTTGTGATAAAATATATCTAAGTGAGAGGGGGGATTATTTTGGAGAAACTTATCAAAGATTTTCTTTTTTATTCTGAGTTTACAAAGAGAAAAAAACCAAGCAGTATAAAATCTTTAAAAAAAGATTTGGAGCAACTGAAAACTTATTGTGATGAAAATAGTATCCAAGATATTAAAAAAATATCCTCTACTGACCTTAGAGATTTTTCTATAAAACTTCAAAAGGAAAATATCTCTAAAAGAAGTCTTGGAAGAAAGTTATCCTCTCTTAGAGTTTTCTTTAAATATCTTTTAGAAAATAAAATCATTGAGAGAAACCCAATGTTACATATAAAAACTCCTAATTTTATAGTTGAAATCCCTGAGATTTTATCTATGGAGGAGATTGAAAAATTAAGAGATATTATTGATACAAGTAAATGTAATGGTATTCGTGATAGGCTTATTGTTGAACTTTTGTTTTCATCAGGAATGACACCTAACGAACTTATTATGCTAAGTGAAATGGCGATAAATCTTAATGAAAGAGAGATTATCATTGCAAATGGTAAAGAGATAAGAAGAGTTTTCTTCAGTGAAACTGCTAGAAAATATCTAAAAATGTATTTAGAGGCTAAAAAAATAAAATTTAAAGATAAATATAATGAAAATATTATTTTTGTAAATAGTTCTGCTGATAGATTGAGTGACCGTTCTTTGAGACGGCTTTTAGTAAAATATGGTAAGAGAGCCGAAATCTCTAAGGAGGTAAACCCTTTTATATTTAGGCATACCTTTGGAGCTTATATGCTTTCTCACGGAATGAACATATATTACTTAAAAAAACTTATGGGACATTTAAGTATAGAGACTACTAAAATCTATCAAGAACTTATAAAAAAACCTGTAATTTTAAAAAGTTTGAATATAAATAGCAATTTGTAGAAATGGAGGTACGTTTTCGTGGAAAAAATGAAAGCAACTACAATACTAATTGTAAAAAAAGGTGACGAGGTTGCTATTGCTGGTGATGGGCAAGTAACTTTAGGAGATACAATAGTAAAATCAAAAGCAAGAAAAATCCGTAAAATAAAAGATTATGATGTAGTTTTAGGATTTGCAGGGATAGCTGCTGACGCTTTTGTCTTAGAAGAAAAATTTGAACAATACTTAGATGAGTATAGAGGAAACTTAAAAAAATCTGCTGTTGAACTTGCAAAAGATATAAGAAATGATAAATTTCAAAAGGAGATGGAGGCATCTATCGTTGTTGGAGGAAAAGATGGACTTTTCTCAATCTCTGGAAATGGAGATGTTTTGGAGCCTGAAGAAGATTTGCTAGCAATAGGAAGTGGTGGAAATTACGCCTATTCCGCTGGGCTTGCTCTTTTAAAACACACTGATATGAGTGCCGAAGATATTGCTCGTGAGGCACTTTTAATAGCAAGTTCTATCTGTATTTATACAAGTTCTAATATTATTGTAGAAAAAATATAATTTGGAGGTTAAATGAGTAAATTTTGTGTTGGTTGTGGTATAGAGCTACAAGGAACAGATAAAAATAAAGAGGGGTTTCTTCCTCTTTCAGTTTTGGAAAAAGATGAAAATCAAGGAAAAGATCTGTACTGTCAAAGATGTTTTAAAATAAAAAACTATGGGGAATATCTTCCTATAACTTTATCAAGACTTGATTATAGAAAAGAAGTACACGAGGCTTTAAAAGAGGCTGATGTGGCTGTAGCAATATTTGACGCCATAGATTTTGAGGGGTCTTTTGACTATGAAATCCTTGATATCTTAAGAGAGATGGATTCTATAGTTGTGCTTAATAAAATAGATTTGATACCAGATGATAAACACCCATCAGAAGTGGCTGATTGGATAAAATATCGTCTTGGAGAAGAGGGGATAGCTCCTCTTGATGTGGCTATTGTAAGTAGTAAAAAAGGTTATGGAATAAGTGGAATTTATAAAAAATTAAATCACTTCTTCCCAGACGGTGTAAGAGCTATTGTTCTTGGGGTTACAAATGTAGGTAAATCAAGTATAATAAATAGAATTATCGGTAAAAATATCGCCACTGAATCAAAATATCCTGGAACTACTTTAAAAAGTTCTAAGAAAAAAATCACAAATGGAAATATAACTTTAATTGATACTCCGGGACTAATTCCAGAGGGAAGATTTTCAGATTTAGTCTGTGAAAAATGTAACCTTGATATAGTTCCATCAATGGAGATTTCTAGAAAAACTTATAAAACTGGTAAAGATAGAGTGATATTTATCGGTGGACTTGTTAAGATGAGAGTTCTTAGTGAAAACGAGTTTGACCCTATATTCTCTGTTTATGCGTCAAAAAATATAAGTTATCACGATACAAACTTAGAAAAAGCAAAAGAACTTGAAACTTCTAATAGAAGAGATCTGTTCTATCCACCTTGTGATGATTGTTGGGATTCTCCTGATTTAAAAGATTTAGTTACAGAAGAATTTGTGGTAGAAAGTGGAGAAGAACTTGTGTTTAAAGGACTTTCTTGGGTATCTGTAAAGAGAGGTCCTCTTCATCTTGAGATTACATATCCTAAAAAAGGGGAGATTATAATAAGAAAAGCCTTTATAAAACCAAAAAGATAGGTGAAATAGATGGTTAGATATAAACGTAAACGTATAGATTATTTTTTTGAGATAATTATCATTCTTTCAGTTTTGGGATTTGTTGGTTTTAGATCTATTAAACCATTTTTTCTAGAGCTTACATATTTTAATAAAGCTGAGAGAGTGGAGGCAAGTCTTGTGGAGATTAGGATTGCCCTTGAAAAATACTATCAACTGACAGGTAGTTACCCAGAACTTAACAAAGAGGGAGCGGCAAATGACCTTGCTCTTTTGGACTACACAGATAGAGATGGCAAAAAAATATCTTTTGCTGAGATTTATGGAAAAAATATTTTAGATTTTACAGAGAAAACTGATTCTCTGGCTGAGTCTAACAAAGTAATAGATTCGAATGATTTTAACAAGATAGACGGAAGTGGTGGTTGGATATATGATTTCTCTAATCAAAGTGGAGAGATTCACCCAAACCTACCAACTAATGTATATTTTCAAAATATTAATTGGAGTAAACAATAAATAGGAGGATTAATGAATAAATACGATATTATTTTTCTTGGTGGGGGACAAGCTGGAGTTTTTGGAGCTTATGAGGCTATAACAAAAAATCCTGATTTAAAAGTTTTAGTAATCGACAAAGGAAAGATGTTAAAAAATAGAGTTTGCCCTAAAGAACTTACTGGTAAATGTGCTAACTGCCCTACTTGTGCTATAATCTATGGTGTAAGTGGTGCTGGAGCTTTCTCTGACTCTAAATTTAATATGGATTATAAAGTTGGAGGAGATGTACACAAAGTAACTGGTAAAGAGGTTGTAAACGAAACTATAAAAGATGTTGTACAAATATATAGAGATTTTGGATTTAATGAAGAACCTGCTGGTCTTAAATACAACCAAGCTATGATTGAGATAAAAAGAAAATGTATAGAAAATAGAGTGCAACTTATTGACACTCCTACTATGCACCTTGGAACTGATGGTTCTAGAAAACTTTACACAAAACTTGTAGATTTTCTTTTAGAAAAAGGTGTAGAGTTTAAAGTTGAAAGAGATATAGAAGATTTAATCATAGAAGATGGAAAAATAAAAGGGGCAAAAGTTACTTATAGAGGTCAAGAGGAAGAATATTATTCTGATAATGTCCTACTTGCTATGGGTAGAAGTGGAGCACAAAAGGTAATGGAGATGTGCCACAAATCTGGTGTAAGATGTTCTAACGGAGCTATTGACGTTGGTGTTAGGGTAGAGATTCCAGATATTATTATGAAAGAGATAAATGAAAACTTCTATGAGGCAAAGATGATATATTATTCTAAAACTTACAAAGATAAGATGAGAACTTTCTGTAGTAACCCTAGTGGATTTATAGCTATGGAAAAACACGCTGATGATGTAGTTTTAGCAAATGGACACGCCTATAAACATAAAAAATCTCAAAATACAAACTTGGCATTACTTTGTACAAAAACTTTTACAGAGCCATTTGATAAACCATTTGAGTATGCAACAGCTATTGCTAAAATGTCATCAATGCTTACTGGTGGAAAACTTTTAGTTCAATCTTATGCTGACTTAAAAGAGGGAAAACGTTCTACTGATGAGAAGTTAGAAAGACTTAATATCGTTCCTACTACATCTGATTATGTAGCTGGAGATATCTCTCTTGCTTGTCCAAAGAGAATTTTAGATAATATTATAGAATTTATTGAGGCACACGACAAAATCACTCCAGGATTTGCCTCAGCTGATTTACTTCTTTACTTCCCAGAAATAAAATTTAGAAGTACAAGAATGGATATTGATAAAAATATGATGACAAATATCGACGGACTTTACGCTGCTGGAGATGGATCTGGTTATGGTAGTGGATTAAATATCGCTGCTGTAATGGGGATACTTGCTGTTAGACATATGCTAACTAGAATATAAAAAGGAAGTAAAATTATGTTTTTACCTACTACTTTAGAAGAAGTAAAAAAATTAGGTTGGGATTCTCTAGATGTTATTTTAATATCTGGAGATACCTATATAGATTCTTCATACAATGGTACAGCTCTTATTGGAAAATGGCTTGTGAAAAATGGCTACAAGGTGGGAGTTATTGCCCAGCCTGATATAAATTCTCCTGATGATATCACTCGTCTTGGAGAACCAAATATTTATTGGGCTATATCTGCTGGTTGTGTTGACTCTATGGTGGCGAACTACACTGCTACTAAGAAAAAAAGACATAAAGATGACTTTACCCCTGGGGGAGAAAATAATCGTCGTCCAGATAGAGCATCAATAGTTTATACAGGTTTAATCAGAAGATTTTTTAAAAATAGTAAAATCCCTATTGTTCTTGGTGGGATTGAGGCGAGCCTTAGAAGAATTACCCACTATGATTATTGGTCAAATAATCTTAGACGTTCTCTAATTTTTGACGCTAAAGCTGATATTCTCTCTTATGGAATGGGGGAAAAATCTATGCTTGAACTTGCCAATGCTCTAAAAGGAAATAGAGAATGGAGAAATATCCGTGGACTTGCTTATATTTCCAAAGAGGAAAATAAAAAATATCTGACTGTTCCATCTTATGAAGAGTGCGTTGAGGATAAATATAAATTTATAGAGATGTTTAATACTTTCTATAAAAATTGCGACCCTATAACTGCAAAGGGGCTTAACCAAAAGCACGGAGATAGATGGCTTATACAAAATCCACCATCTGAACTTTTTTCCGAAGAGCTTTTAGACGAAATCTACGGACTTGATTATGAAAGAGATGTTCACCCTTATTATAAAGCTCAGGGAGAAGTCAGAGCTATGGACACTATAAAATATTCTCTTACTACCCATAGAGGTTGTTATGGAGAGTGTAATTTCTGTGCTATTGCTATCCACCAAGGAAGAACTGTAACTTCTAGAAGTGAGGATTCTATCCTTAAAGAGATAAAAGAGATTACAAAAGATAAAAAATTTAAGGGAAATATATCTGATGTAGGTGGTCCAACTGCCAATATGTATCAGATGGAATGTACTAAAAAATTAAAGCTTGGGGCGTGTAGTGATAAAAGATGTCTTTACCCAAATGTTTGCCCAGCTCTAAAGCCTAATCATAAAAAACAAATCTCTCTACTTGAAAAAGTAAGAAGTATAGAGAAGATTAAAAAAGTCTTTATCGCCTCTGGTATAAGATATGATTTGATACTTGGAGATAAAACTTATGGAGATAAATATCTTGAAGAAATAGTGGCTCACCACGTATCTGGTCAGATGAAAATCGCTCCAGAACATACTGAGGATAAGATTTTGGATTTGATGGGAAAACCAGGAAAAGAGGAACTTATCAAATTTAAAAGAAAATTCTATGAACTAAATAAAAAGCTTGATAAAAAGCAATTTTTGACTTATTATTTAATAGCAGCCCACCCAGGTTGTAACGAAAAAGATATGTTAGACCTTAAGATTTTTGCATCAGAGGAGCTTAAGATAAGTCCTGAACAGGTGCAAATCTTTACACCAACTCCATCTACATACGCAACGCTTATGTATTACACAGAGATTAATCCTTTTACAGGTAAGAAAATCTTTGTAGAAAAGGACAATGGTAAAAAGGAAAAACAAAAAAATATTATTATCCCTCGTGAGAATCCGAAAGACTTTTCCCATAAAGCTAGCTTTAATAGAAGTGGGGATAAGGGTAAATCTAACCAAAATAAAAATAGTTTTGGAGATAAAAAATCTAGTAAAAATAAGAATAATAAAAGTAATTTTAAAAAGAAATAACTTAATATATAATTTAGAATATTTAAAAAATTACTTTATACTACATCTTTATAAAGAAAATTAAGAATTACTCCAGACTTCTAGAAATTGATTAACTACGGTTTATCTCTCTAAAATCACAAAACTCGCTACGCTCAAACAGTTGTGATTTTTAGCGTTCGATAAATCCTTGTTACTCTAATTTCTTTCCGTAATTTCCGTAATTCTTAAAATTTTCTTTTATAGATTTATTTTAGTATAATCTTTAATTGTTAAATAATTTTAGAATTTTATCTTGTTAAATCCTGAACCCTTTAGCATAGATAAACAGCTAAATTTTTATAAATTTCTAATTTTTTAAAGGAGGAAATAATGAAACCAATCGTTGCTATTATTGGAAGACCTAACGTTGGAAAATCAACTCTTTTCAATAAACTTGTTGGAGATAGAGTGGCTATCGTTGATGACCAACCTGGTGTTACAAGAGATAGACTTTACAGAGATACTGAATGGAACGGAAGAGAATTTGTTTTAGTTGACACAGGTGGACTAGAACCTAGAAATAATGATTTTATGATGACAAAGATAAAAGAACAAGCTGAGGTTGCTGTAACTGAGGCTGACGTTATAATCTTTGTTGTTGATGGAAAAGCTGGACTTACAGCTCTTGATGAGGAAGTAGCTTACTACCTTAGAAAGAAAACAAAACCTGTTATCCTTTGTGTAAACAAAATCGATAACTTTATGGAACAACAAGATGACCTTATAGACTTCTGGGCTTTAGGATTTGAAGACCTTATCGGAATATCTGGAGAACATAAGATAAACCTTGGGGATATGCTAGACCTTGTAGTTGAAAAAATAAACTCTGTTGAACTTCCAGAAGAGGAAGAAGACGGTTTAAAAATCGCTATCATTGGAAAACCAAATGCTGGAAAATCTTCTTTAGTAAATAAACTTTGTGGAAAAAATAGAGCCATCGTAAGTAATATAGCTGGAACTACTAGAGACGCTATCGACACTCCTGTTATGTTCCAAGATAATAAATATGTACTTATCGACACTGCTGGAATAAGAAGAAAATCTAAAGTTGAAGAATCACTAGAATATTACTCTGTTCTTAAAGCTTTAAAAGCTATAAAGAGAGCTGATGTATGTTTCCTATTATTTGACGGTAAAGAGGGGCTAACTGAACAAGATAAAAGAATAGCTGGTATTGCTCACGAAGAGAAAAAACCTATAGTTATAGTTGTAAATAAATGGGACTTAGTGGAAAAATCAAAAGATACTATGAAAGAAATGAGAGAGGCTCTACTAGCTGAACTTCCATTCCTTTCTTATGCTCCTATTGAATTTATATCTGCTCTTACTGGACAAAGAACTATAAATCTTTTCGGTATAGCTGACCAAATCTATGGAGAATATATAAGAACTATTTCTACTGGACTTCTTAATACTGTTATCAATGAGGCAGTTATTATGAACCCACCACCAACAAGAAAAGGAAGAGTTACAAAAATCAACTACGCTACACAAATCGGTACTGCACCACCAAGATTTGTTTTATTCTGTAACTATCCAGAACTTATGCACTTCTCTTATGCTAGATATATAGAGAATAAATTAAGAGAATCTTTTGGATTTGAGGGTTCTCCTATAGAGATTGTTTTTGAAAAGAAAAACTAATTAAATACAAAATATTGAAAGCTCTCTTTAAAGGGAGCTTTTGTTCTTTACAAAATATTAAAAAAATGATATAATTATCTTAGAAACAAACCCGATGGGTTTTCACAATTTAGAATTTAAAAAGGTCAGAATGGGAGCCACAAAGTATATTTGTGGCTTTTATTCTGCCCTCGACCAAGGGTAGTGATTCTAAATTGTGAAGGAGGTATACTATGAACGTATACATCAATACTATCAATCTTGATACAGGAATTTTTATAATTCTTTGTATTTTTGTCTGGTGGTGGTATAACAGAAAATAGTATCCTCAACCCCTCGGGGTCTTTTTTTATAATTAACTAAAAAGTTTTGCAACTTATAAAAGACAAAACACCAATTTTATAAAAGTTTTGCCACATATAAAAGACAAACTTTTATTTAGACAATGTAGACTAATTTTTTATCTAAGTAATATGCTATAATTTATTTGAGGTGAAAAATGTTAAAGAAAGTTTTAATCATAGAAGATGAAAAAAATCTAGCAAGTGTACTTTATGACACTCTTTGTGATGAGTTTAGTGTAGTGAAAGCATTTGATGGAGAAGAGGGGCTTAGAAAATTTTATGATGTTTCCCCTGATATAGTTTTACTAGATATAAATCTTCCTAAAATCATAGGTTGGGATATATGTAGTGAGATTAGAAAAATATCGGAGATACCAATAATAATTATGACAGCTAGAGACTCGGATATTGACGAATACAAAGGTTTAAAGCTTGGGGCAGATGACTATATTACAAAACCATTTAACTTAAAAATTCTGACTTTAAAGATAAAAAAGCTCTTAAAAATGGAGGGAAACAATAGTTATAGATTTGAAAATCTTTTATTCGACTGTAAAAAAGGAGAGCTTAACATCAATGGTGAGGCTATAGAACTTACTAGACGTGAGATACAGTTTCTTGAGTTTATGTTTAAAAATAAAGGACTTATCTTCTCTCGTGAAAAACTTCTTAACGAGGTGTGGGGATTTGACTTTGAGGGAGACGACAGGGTGGTGGACACTTTGGTCAGAAGAATACGTAAAAAACTTGGGGATTATAGTTATCTTTTGAAGACTGTGAGAGGAATGGGGTATCAATTAGATGAAAATAAAAATTAATCTTTTTAGGAAAATTTCGATTTTTTCCATATTTTTAATTATCTTTACAGTTCTTGTAAGCTATGTCCTAAGTATATTTTTTGCTGATTCTTTCTATATAAAAAGGATAAAAAAGGAGATACTTGCAACTTCTATCCAGACCAAAAACCTTATGAAAAATCCCAATAATTCTACTTTACTTGAGGAATATATTGATAATATAAGAGATAGCAAGGGGATAAATATCTATCTTGGAAATTTACAGCCACAAAAGGCTCTCCACCATAAAAGGTATAAAAATCGTTATGAAAATCTTGATGAGGGGTTTCATATTATCTCTCTACAGAATAATAATATAACTCTTTTGGCATATAAAGAGGTGATTGGAGGAAGAAATCTCCTTGTAATCACCACTTCTCTATCGGTTATGAGTAGCCATAGACACGAGGTCTATCTTCTAAACCTTATAACTTTTATTATAGCAATGGTTGTAAGTATAGTTATATCAAGGATTTTTACTAAAAGAATAACAGATAATATCAAATCTCTTAATAGGGTGGCTCAAAAAATATCTAGGCTTGATTTCTCTGAAAAATCTTCTATAAAAACCAGTGATGAGCTTATGGAACTTAGTCAAAATATAAATACAATGGCAGATAATATCAAAAGTTCTATGGAAAATCTAAATACTTTTGTGTCCAATGCCTCCCACGAACTTAAAACCCCTATTGCTGTTATTAATACCCACGCTCAACTTCTTATGAGTGATAGGTTGGACAAGGACAGCGAGAGAAATTATCATAAGGTTATCTTGAAAGAAAGCAAGTATATGGACACTCTTGTTAAGGATTTGCTTTTACTTTCTAAACTTTCTTCCAATTTTAATCTTGAAAAGGAGGAGTTTAACCTTAAAGATTTATTAAAAGAGAGTATGGAAAAATTTGAATTTTTGGAACTAAAAAAAGATTTGACTTGGGAAATCGATTTAAAAGATATGTCTATAAAAGTCAATAAAAAATTATTTAGGATTGTACTTGATAATCTGGTGCAAAATGCCCTTAAATATTCCCCTGAAAACTCTTTGATAAAGGTTTATTCTAAGGAGGGTAAGATATTTTTTGAAAATCCTATCTATATCGAGGAAGTGGATAGGGAAAAACTTTTTGAGCCTTTCTTTAGAGGGAAAAATGCCACAGAGCTAAATATCGAGGGTAGTGGCTTGGGACTTTCTCTTATAAAAAAGATTTTGGACTTGCATAAGGCAAATTATAATATAGTTATAGAAAATGACAGATTTATTTTTTCTTTTGACATATTGAGGTAACAATCAAAATATATAATCTCTGTAAGAAAAGCAAAAAGGAGGATTATATGAAAAAATTTTTAATAGGTAGTCTAATGGTAGTTGTGGGAATTACAGCTTTTGGAAAAGGGTATCATCATAGAGAGGTTGGAAGACACCATCAACAATGTGAATATTATAGAACAAATGAAAAAAGAGAGTTTAGAGTAAATCCAGAGGTTGAAAAGACAAGGATAGAATTTGCTGAAAAAAGACTTGAGATTAGAAAGGAACTTTTGAAAGACAGTCCAGACTGGGCAAAGGTACAAAAGTTAAATGAGGAGATTGCTCTTAAAAAAGCAGAGTTTAGAACTAATAATATGAAGAGATGCTTTGAGTATAGAAAATCTTTACCTGCTACTAAATAATAAAATAAGGGACAGGGATATAAAATCCTTGTCTTTTTTATTTTTTGTAAAATTTTTTGCAATCTTTGAATAGGATAGTCCTCGGTTTTTCCCCTTTAATATTCTTTATGATACAATAGGTTATAAAGATAAAACAAATAAATTAAAGGAGGTACGGATATGGCATTATCAGTAGAAGAGGCAAAAGTAATCGTTCAAGAATCTTTAGACAAACTTAAGGAGTCTATAAAAAGAGAGGTTGGGTATACTAAGGAGTTAGCTGATGATAAATTAACTCTTAAAACTCTTGAAAAGATGAAAACTGACGGAGAAGAACTTCCTGTTGGTTGTCCTTATGAATCTTTTGATGAATGGATTACTCAAATCAACAAAGAGATAAAATCTAGTGAGCAATCTATAGCAAGAATCGGTAAGGAAAAAGCTGAAATAATGGCTTTTGAATATTACGTCACTAACGGTAAATAGAAATGGATAATTTCTATAAGTACAAGCTAATAGAGATTCTTGCTAAAATCATTGAAAAAATAATAAAAACTATCTTTGGTTAATTTTTTCAGAGGGGATTTCCCCTCTTTTTTTTAATTTTTTGAAAAATTTTTTAAAGTTTGTGGTCAGGAGATGTCAGGAGTGGTCTCTGGTTTTTTATTTTTTATGAATTTTATTTTAAAATATTAATAGAAAAACAAAAATTTTTTGCAATGTTTGAATAAGATATCCTGAGGTTTTTCCAATTTTGGAAAATTTAGCCTAAAATATCTGTATAGAAAATTTTAAAGGAGGAATAATATGACAGAATTAATTAAGGTTCAAGAAAGAGATGGAGAACAACTTGTAAGCGGTAGAGAGTTACATAAGTTTTTGGAGGTAAAAACAAGATTTGATATCTGGTTTGATAGAATGTGTGAGTATGGATTTATTGAAAATAAAGACTTTATAGCATATGTACAAAAAAGTACACTTGCTAATAATAGAGAATATACTAAAACAGACTATCTTATGAAAATATCTATGGCTAAGGAAATCTCAATGTTACAAAGAAATGAGAAAGGCAAAGAGGCTCGTAACTATTTTATAAAATGTGAAGAGGCTTGGAACTCTGATGAAATAGTGATGGCTAGAGCAATACTAATACAAAATAAGAAAATACTTGGGTATAAAGAAAAAATAGATATTTTAGAAAAAAAGATAGAAAATGATGCCCCAAGAGTTTCTTTTGCTGAGACTATCGAAAAAGCCAGTGATTGCTTGTTAGTTAGGGAGTTTTCTAAGTTAATAGCTACTGAGGGGATACACCTTGGAGAGAAAAAACTATATAGATGGTTTAGAGAAAAAGGATTTATCTTAAAAAATTCCACAGAACCAACACAAACAGCAGTACAAAAAGGGCTTTTTAAGGTGGCAGAAAGGGTGGTTAAAGCAGTAACTGGAGATATTATCTCAACAACTACTCGTATCACAGGAAAGGGACAGGTATATTTCTTGAATTTGTTAAAAAAAGAGTTTTTAGCTTAAGGGATAGATAAGTTAAAATAAATAGATATGAGGATTTAGAAAAACTTTAATATTTTGTGGGAGAGAAGAAAGGGGGAGAAAATGAATTATAATTATACAAGACAGGGAAATCAACTTAGATTTAAGTATTGTCCTATATGTGGAAAAGTTAAGGAAAATCCAGACTTTACAATAAATATAGCAGAGGGAGTTTACTTTTGTTTCTCAAATAATATTGGGGGACGTGTAGAGGAATTATCAAAATACGGTTTTGATATTGGGGAGATACCAGAGCTTAGGGGATTTTATAGAGGAAATAAAAATAATAGAGGTTTAGGGGGAGAAATCCCCCAAGATTCTAAAGATGGTTCTTTAGTTGGAGATAAAACTTTATCAAATGGTAGAGCTAATAATTTTACTGATAATAACTCTTTTAATAAAGAGAGATATGGGAGTGTGAAAAAAATTAGTGATGGTAGAGAAATTAAAAAAAATATAGATTTAACCTCTATATTCCTTGCAAGAAAAGATAAATTCTTAAATGATGAATGGATAAAATATCTTTTAAGTCGTGGTATAAGTGATAAATATCTTAAGAAGTTTGCAAGACTTGGAAAAAGTAACACTATGATGATACCACTTACCAACGGCAAAAAAGTGGTTGGTATAAAATATAGAACTATTGATAAAAAAATATTTTCTGAAAGGGAAAGCCAAAGTGATTATCTTTTAGGTTGGCAACTTGTAAAAGATTTTAGCTATATTATTATAGTTGAGGGGGAGATTGATTTATTAAGTGCTTTGGAAGTGGGATTTGAGAGTGTTGTAAGTCTGCCTTTTGGAGCTGGTAACTTAAAATCAATCGAAAATCAAAAAGATTGGCTCTCTAGTTTCGATAAAATTATAATAGCAACTGATAACGACACCCAAGGAAAAAAATCTAAAGATGAGATAATAAAGATTTTATCTAATGTTAAAAGTAATAAAGATAAATTATTTGGGGTAGATTTGGGGATTTATAAAGACTTTAACGAAGTATTGACAAGTGGACTGAAAACTAAATCTACCGATAATCAAGCAAGTAAAAATAACCAAAATAACAAAACTTTAGAAAATCAACCTACTGATAGACAATTAACTAATCAAGATTTAATAAACCTTGGAAAAGAAAGGCTTATAAAAATAATAGATAACCCTATAAAAATTAACTTTAGTGAAGATATTAAAAAGGACTTAAATAAAAAGATTTCCCCTTTTAGTGTAGGAGAGGACGGATATTACTACAACTTAACTACCAAAATAACAGATTTTCTTTTAAGGATTACAAAGTTTTCTGATAACTATATTGGGGGCTTTGTCATAACCAATGGACGTGAGAGGGAGTTTTTTGCTAAGAAAACAGACCTACTTACAAGAAACGGAATCCTTGAAAACTTGGGCTACTTTACAGGAGGCTTAAGCATAATCCCTAGCTTTTGGAGTTGGGTCTTGGAAGAAAATAGTGATAAATATATCAACGAGATAGAACATTATGGAATAATAGACAATAAATACTATGACACTAACTCCGATATTATTTGTGGTAAAAATGATTTAAAAATAAAACCTTTAGAAGAAATCGAGGACTTTACCGAAGAAGAAAAAGAGTGGGCAAGTAAAAATCTAATCTACCTTAGAAAAGATTTTCGTCAAAGTCTCCTTGGAATATGCTGGGCATTGGGAAGATTTCATATAGATAGCTCTTATCCTATACTTGAAGTAAGTGGAACAACTTCCATTGGTAAGACAGAGTATATTGAGTTTATATCTCGTATAATGTTTGGTACAAAAGAAAATATTAAATCTCTAGCAACCTTATCCAACCATCAGATAAGAAGTTTCTCAAGTTGTTCTAATATAACCCCTTGGGCAATAGACGAGGTAAAAATCTCTAGCCGTTATCAAAAAGACAAAGCAATGGATCTATATTCCACAATCCGTTCTGTCTACGACAACAAGACCATAAATCAAGGAAATATAACAGCAAAGCTTACTGAATTTAAACTTTGTACGCCGTTAATCATCTCTGGAGAAACTGAGATACTAGACGTATCTATAAAAAATAGAATGGTTTCGGTAAATCTTAACAATAAAAATAAAAGTGATGATGAGATATTTTTTAAACTTAAAAATGGTTTGTATCTTGAAAAACTTGGTAAGATTGCCCTTAATGATAGACTTTCTAATGGGAAAATAGTTGTTCCGATGGATTTTGTAAAAACTGTTCTAACATCAGTTAAAGACGAGAGACAGCTATATAATGGAAGTTGTATTTTAACAGGTCTTAAGGCTTTTTGTAGAATTTTTAAATTGGATAATGAGATAAAGAAAGATTTTTTGAATTTCTTAAATAGAAAACTTGCTAACACCTTTGATGTAAAGGAAAATTTCTTTGAGCTTTTGGAACTTGTGAGGGAATCTGGGAAAGACACGAGCCTTTTTTATCAGATTAAGGGAGAGAGACATTTTGTGAGATTTTCTTTGCTTTACAAGGCTATATCTGAAGAATGGTCTCTTACAAACTCAACTCTTGAACTTTTGGATATGAGGACTTTGAAGAAACAACTTATAGAAGAGGGGGTTATTATAAATGACAGAGTCCCTGTAAGGTTTCCTAAGAATGATTTTACTATGGATAGGGTATTAACTAGAGCTTGTGAGATTATTCCAAATAATATATTTATAAAAGAATTTCTTCAAGAAGATTAACAGTGCCTATTGTTGCCAGAGATGTTGCCAAAGATAATTTTTCTAAATGTATGAAATATAAGGGTATAAAAAACAATGTGCCTTTTAATAATTTTTTTGGCACACTCTTAACTTTAGATATATTAATTAGTTATATTTAAAAATATAGAAAGTGTGCCATTAAATACACTATATACATATAAGTTTTCTAAATCATATTTTTATTTATCTATTTAGGTTTACATATATAAGTATGTATAATTTTTCACAGCTTTTGGCACAAATCAAAATTTTTAGTTATAACTATATAAAATAAGATATATTAGAGCTGTGCCAACTTGATAAATTTTTGGCAACAAATGGCACACCATTATCATAATTCATTTAATAATATAGTATTATAAAAAATAGTTTTGGCAACACTGTTTTTAAAATATGGCAACATAGAAAATATAATTTCTTAAAGGTTAAGGAGGAAAAATGGATATAAAAAAGCATAAATCATATATGGAGTTTTATTATAGAATTTTGTCTTTTGATGATTTTGGAGAGCTTAAAAGATACCTTAAATTTCATTACTGGTATTATCAGAACTCACCTAGTGAGATAAAAGCACAAATAGAAACAATCTATAAAAGCTTAAAAAATAAAGCTTAAATAGAAAAAAATCTAATTTAAAAAGAAAGGAGCTATTGCAAATTTAAGAAATATAGGATTAAAAATTACTACAGATTACAAAAAATTGATTTATTTAAAGCTCATCTCACTAAAATCACAAAACTCACTCGCAGGCTCGTTCAAACAGTTGTGATTTTTAGCGTTCGATATCGCTTTATAAATCTAATTTTTCTCCATAATTTCCGTAATTTTTAATC
>OGRS01000521.1_pt1 | contig 35326 bp, 36 predicted proteins | sample 1553561 | NCBI WGS metagenome assembly OGRS01 (sample SAMEA2580103, study PRJEB22360) | human gut metagenome | biome: human gut; feature: human-associated habitat; material: faeces | place: Denmark | collected 2008/2010
TCACAAAAAAAAGAGTAAAAATAAAAAAACTAATCGCCAATTTAGCGATTAGTTAGAGGTTTCTACTAAAAATTTACAGGTTACTAAAATTACTATACTTAAAATATAGAGAATATATTTTTTTATTCTACTAAAAATCTATAGGTTATTAAAATAAAAGCTCTACTATCTAAAAGTATTTACAATTTTATTCTACTAAAAATTTACAGGTTACTAAAATCTTTAATGAAGATTTACAAAATCAGATTATGTTTTATTCTACTAAAAATTATCTTTCAAAATCATTAGATTTATCATTAGCTAACTTTTTAGTCCAAGAATTATTATTTTCTTTAAAATTTATTTTTTCTTTAAATTCTTTTAAATCAATTAATTCTTGAGTTTTATTTAATAGTAATTTTGAAAAAAATGAACGTAGATATTTAAAATCAGGAGATATTCCAAGAGTTATATCAGAAAAATTAGATATAACAAGAGCATTTCTAAAAAATAATGAATTTTCTTTAAATAAATCATTATTAACTTCATATCCTTTAGTTCTTAGATATTTTTCTATAAATACTGCTGTTGTTCTTGTATTCCCTTCAACAAATGGATGAACTTGCCATATAGCCGAAGTAAATTTAGAAATTCTTTCTACTTGCTTTTCAGGAGAAAGTTTTGTATAGTTAATATTTTCTTCTTCTCCAAAGTCATATCTTAAATATTCCAATAAATCTTTATGATTTCCATAAATTACAGTTTTTCCATTTAGAATATCTTCTTTTTTGCTTATATTATAATCTCTAAATATTCCAGCATAATCTTTTATATCTCCTTCAAAAACTCCATCAAAAAGATATTTATGAATACTTTTTAAATAAATAGGACTAAAAGTAAAACTTCCATCTTCTAAAAGTTCTGCTATTCTAGTAGACACTATATCACATTCTCTATTTTTTTTGATTTCAATATTTTTCAAATCACTATTTTTATAGTATTTAGATAATTTTTCTTCAATTTCTTTATATGAACTTTTTCCATTTATCGATTCATTTATTAATTCTTTTAGATAAGGAGAAGGAGTAAGTCCATCAACTTTATTCAAACCTATAGCAACTTCCCAGTTATTTTTTTTTATTTCTTTATTTTTTAATTCTTCTATTTTATCATAGGTTTTTGTCATTAAATCCTCCAATGTTTAAAAAAAACTAATTGCTAAATTGACGATTAGTTAAGGGGGTGTTCTACTAAAAATTTACAACTTAATAAAATTTAGATCCATTTCTATTTTGGTTATAATTTGCTTTATTCTATATTTATAGATTATTAAAGTTATTATAAGATGTAGTAACCAATGTCTTTTAATATAGTACAATTTTATCATTTTTTCCTTGAAAAATCAATGATTTTTGAAGTATAATGATAGTTGTTTCTAAAGTAGGAAGGAGTTTAGATTGAAATTTTCCAACAACAAAACAACTAATTTTATATATGATGGAAACCTCAAAGAATGTAGTGTTTCTATTGGAACAAATGTCAAGGATAAAGAAAATGAACTACTACATCCAATAGAAAAAGCAATTCAAGAAGCTGAAAAATTTGTTTATATCATTTCTCCTTATATTTCTGAAAGAATGATAAATAAGCTTATAGAAAAAGAAAATGAAAATATAGATATAAAACTATTATGTTCTTGTAAAACTTCTTCAGGAATAATAGAAAATAGGTATTTAAAAATTTTTGAAAAGTTTATTTTTTATAGAACTTTTACTAGACGTGAAACTGCAAAAAGAGAATGTGAAAAAAAATATGATATGACAGAATATATTGAATTACGTGATAAATATTATAATAAAATTGACAATATAAAGGGTTGGTCAAAGTTTTTCTTTTATTTAATATATTTAATTCCTCTTTTTTTAGTAGGATATGGTTTTTTTTATGATTTCTCTAAGAAAGTTTTAAATTTGGTAGGATTAATTTTCATAGTTTTAGTTATTCTTTGGTTTCTTTTAAAAATAAAAGAATTTAAGATAAGGAAAAATTTAAACAAAGTATTTAATAAAATTTCTAGTCTTCAGAAAGAGAAAATTGGAGAGATGAATAAAATTAAAATTATTCCTCCTGAGGTAAAGTGGAGAAATATAAATTTTAAAGTGGCAAAAAATTTATATAACAAGTTTAAAAATACTTCAAATGTAGATACACCATTAATCCATACTAAACTTTACATAATGGATTGTCCTAGTTTAATAAGTGAATCAGAAGAAAAAAATAAAGCAGGAATAGTAGCGTTTTTGGGGTCAGTTAACTTTACTTATCCTGCTTTTCACGAAAATTATGAATTTTTACTTAAAACAACTGATAGAGAATTTGTTGAAAAATTATTAAAGTATTTTAATAATTTATATAATTCAAATGAAATTTCTTCTTTAACTAAAGAAGAAATTTATCAAGAATTAAAAGATGGTAAAATATTCTCTGATATATAATTATTTAGTTATACTTTAGAAACATACTTTAGAAACAACAATTAATCGCTAAATTGGCGATTAATTAGAGGTTTTATTCTACTAAAAATTTACAGGCTACTAAAACAAGCTCCTTGGAAAAGAGTACAATGATAGGTTTTATTCTACTAAAAATTTACAGGCTACTAAAACTAAATCTCTATACTTTTCTAACATTTTTTCGTTTTATTCTACTAAAAATTTACAGGCTACTAAAACACTAATACTTGTAGTTAATGGTATTCCAATGTTTTATTCTACTAAAATCTTACAGGTTGTTAAAGCCTACTCTCATCATACTTGTAAATCCTAAAAGTTTTTTATAAAAAATAATTTACTTTACTAAAAATTATTTTTCCATTTCATTAGACTTATCATTAGACTTATCATCATTAATTTTATCTTTCCAAGAAGAATTACTTTTTAATGGATCGCCAAATTCAATCTTTTCAGATAAAAATATATCTTTTTTTGAATTTTTAAATTCTGCTTCTAAAATATGTTCTTTTTCATTTAAGTTTAAATTTAATTTTCCATCTTCAAAGTGAAATTTAATTTCTCCATCATTCATAGAAACACGAACTGGTTTTATTTTCTCTGGGAAATATTTATCTTTTAGAGTTTTATATATTCCTTTTTTTTCTTCTTTATCTTCTTTATCTTTATCCTTTTCTTTATCTTTAAGTTTTACAAAAAAAGAATTTGAAGAAACCAATTTTTTTTCTAGATTATAAAATTCAATTTTTAAATTATTATTTTCTTTATCTAAATTAACTTTTAATGTTCCATCAGTTAATGGAACTTCAAGTTTTCCTTCTTCTTTTATGACAAGAGCATATTTGTCTTTTAGATCTTCAAGGGGAGTATTATCTATTCTAAAATCATCATAAACATAGTTGTGATCTAAACAAGCTATAAGAACATCACATAAAAATTCTGTAAAACCTGATTTGTTATTAGATAAAAAAGGATTGTATTCATCTTGATGATAAGTCCAAGCATTCATCATTTTAGTAAAATTTTCAAGGAATTTTTTAATATTTTCATCTTTTAAATTATTAGAATCCAAGTTTTCAGTAACAGGTTCAATTTTTTTATCCATATTTATATCCTCCTAAATTATTTTAGATTTTTTACTAGATGATTTTTTAATATTTTCAAGAATTTTATCAGCTTCTTTTTCACTTTCAGTATCTATTTCATCTTTTGTTTGCTCAGCAGTTTGTTCAATAGAGTTGGAAGCACCTTGTGCCATTGTATTCATTTTTGTTTGAGTTTCAAGTAAAGTTCCAATTTTTAAAAGAATTGCATTTTGTTCCCCAAGTAAATTACTAATTGCTTGTAAAGCTTGTAATTGTCCTTGTGAAGAATTTGCTGAAGATACTAATTTTTGTAGATTTTGTTGATCTTGTTTTAATGTAGCAGAAAAACCAGCATTTCTCATAGCGTCATATACAGCATATTGCTGTTGTTCTCTTATTTTTCTAGCTTCTAATCTTAATTCATCAACAGTTAATCCTTTTAAATTTTCAGAAGTTTTAAAAATATTTTGAAGTTTACCCATCATTTGTTCTTGTTCATACATTATAGATTGTGATTCTTCTTGAAAATTTAAAGCTGAATGAACTAATTTTTGTATAGCATACTCATTTCCAGCTCCAATATCTTTACCTAATTGTTGAGCATTTTGAATTTCATATTTTAACTGATTTGCTAAATTTTCAGTTTGTTTAATAGCTTCTAGAGTATTTCTAACGTGTTCAGATTTACTAGCTGTTTCAACAGCTAATATTTTTAAGAGAACAGCGGTGGAAGCTCCACCACCGCCACCAAATAATGCAAATGCTTTAAAAGAAAAACATAAAACTAAACTTAAGACAGTTAAAATTTTAAAACTTTTTTTCATAATTTACCTCCATAAACTTACATTGTTGAATTTTTATAAGAAGAAACAAGTCCTTTAATACTATTTACCATACCAGGTCCTTGTTTATATGATCTGATAGCTCCTCTCATTCCACGAAGACCGTGATTTTGAACTCCTCCACCATAACTTCCAAAACTTCCAACAATATTTCCATTGAATATTTCATTTACTATGATACTAGTTTCAGACATCATACAATACCATACAAAAATTTTTCCTATGTATAAGATTAAACTCATAATTCCTATTTTTCCTTCAAATTTAAGGCTTTCCCCCATCATATTAATAACAAGAACTATAACCATTAAATTAACGCCTTGTTTAATTAGCATTCCAAGAACTTTTTTTCCTAAATCGGCTGTTACACTAAAAACAGCAAAAGGTAAGAGAATGATACCACAACTAGAAATTATATAAAATTTAGCAAATGACATAATCATAGATACAGCAATTCTTAAAGCCAATCCAATTAAAAATAGAGATAATCCCATAAGTCCAATAGGAATACTTTCTATACCTAAAATATCTAATCCCATTTGTCCAAATTTAGCAGTTGTTAATATAGGGAACAGCCAAACTAAAATATCTGAAACAAGTTTAGTAGGAGAAGTTATAAAATCTGTACTAGTACTTCCTGTTGCAATATAATTTCCTAATTGAATAAATCCTTTAAGAATATAATCATTAACCAAAACAGAATATTGATTTATAAATGTTATATATGCTCCATAGAGCATTATTTTTCTAATAAATTTTAAGAAAATATTTTCATCCGATTGATCAAATAGCATATCTAAAGTCAAATCTATAATCATTAGAGAAAATATAACTCTTAAACAAGTTGGTTGTAATCTTTCTACAATTAGTACTGATTGATCTTTAAATAATTCTACAAAATTTTCTATAAAACTTAAATCTAAATCTGTTGCTGACGCCATAAATTAATTATCAACTCCTTATAAATAAATATTAGTTACAATATGATTTAATATAGGAATAATAAAGATGATTCCTAAAGATAAGTATATAAAAAAATTAATGTTTTCATTTTTCTTTTTTTTCAAATAATAAATAAAAGAAAGAAATATAAAATAATATATGAAAAAACTATTAAAAGGAAAAGGAAGAAAATCAAATTTAGGCAACCCTAAAAAGAAAAACTCTATATAGTACACATATATGAAAATCCATATTTTATATATTAAAACATTAGCTTTTTCTTTACCTATTTTAGAAATTAATAATCTATAGGTAATAAAAGTAATTCCAGTTGGTATAAAAAATATATTTATAACTTTGGAATTAAAAAGACGATAAGCTAAAATTAATCCAACAAAAATTATTAAAAAAAGTAATTGATTATAAAAGGTTATTTTTGCTTTATCAAAAAACTTCATAATTTTCCACCTCCTTATACTAGCAATAAAAAAAGCCTATACGAAAACAGAAGTTTATCCTTAGATAATCTCCATTCGTATAGGCATAGGTTTTTCCTTTTCCTAAATTATTAACTTTTTGTGTATAGTTAATTTTATCATATTTTAAAAAAAAATACAATAATAGACAATGTATTTTAATTGTTAATAAAAAAAGAAGTCCTTTTAAAGACTTCTTTATTCTATTTAACTTTTATTCCATTTATAGGTTCATAGCTGACATCTAAATTAAGAATACTTACAGTATCACTAGTAGACTTATTCATAATATCTAAATCTAAAAGTCCTTGACTATATTCATCTTTTAATTTATTTAAGTCTGTATCTTCAGCAAATGAAACTATTAAAGTTTCTCCTTTATCATTTTTTAAAGTATAATCAGTAACAGCTTTGCTATATAAGATACCTTTTTTTTCAGAAGCGTCTTTCTTTTCAGAAACCTTACCAACAAATTCAAAATCAAAGCTTTCATTAAGTTTATCAGGAGAACACTTGTAATTAGCATTAACTACATAATTATCTCCATCTTTTTTTATACTAATATCAGAAGTAGTTTTAAAACTAGAACCAGTCAAATTGAAAGAATACTCTCCTGATAATTTATCTTTTTCTCCACAAGAAACTAACATCACACCTAAAGCACAAACACTTAAGGCTTTAAAAAATTTTTTCATTTTTCCTCCCTTGTATAATAATTTATGTAATAATTTTTAAATATTAAAGTACTATATTAGTCAGAATAGTAATTATAAAAAGCTTCTTCATTATGACGACGTTCCTCGTAAGTTTTAGGATTTGGTATAAGCTCATAATCTTTATATTCAGAAACATCTTTTTCTTTTTCCTCATCAAAATCTTCATAATATTGAGAATTGTTATTATATCTAGGATATGAATGACGAGAACTACTAGATGTAGGATAGTCATCAGGGGACATTCCAACACCTTTTAAATGATCTATAAATTTCAAAATGGATGGTAAAAAATACCAACCAAAATAGAAAGGAGTAAAATAAAATCTCCAAATATCTTTAGTATAAAATAGATATGCTATAAATAAAGTAATTAATATAAATCTAAATGCTCTATATAGTTTTATACCTAATGTTAATTCCATAATTCCTCCTCAAATTAATCTCTTATATCAAAAGTATATCATTATATGACCGATAAGTCAATATATAATGACATCATTACCAACAGACTATTTTTGTTATTATTATATATCTATATTATAACATAATTTTCAAAAAAACTCCATTAAAACCTTGGTATTATATCAATTATTTTGAAAAAATTTTAAATTATTTAATATTATTTTTTTCCTTTTTTCCATCCTTTAGCTAATGATAAAAAATATGTTTTATCAAAGTCATTTTTAGTTCCAAAATCTAAAATGAAACCAACTAAAATAGAAAGCTCTACATTATCTATACCAGCCATTTCAAATACAGCTCCAATTTTAACCATTCTACTAAATTCTTTTTTAGAAGATTTATTTTCATAAGATACATTTTCATAAAAGTTATTTTTAAAGTTTTCTATTTTTTTTTCTCTAGCAATTTTTTTCTCAGCTAAAACTTGCATACCTCTTATTTTAAATTTATCAAGTATTAATCCTTTTAACTCTTTAAAACTTAGGCAATATCCAAGTAATATATTTTCTTCTTCTAAATCAAATCCAGCACTTTTAATAATGTTTCCTAAAATAAATAAGTGAATTGCTCTTTGTTTTCTTTTTAGTTTATTTTCTTTAATTTCTCTAATACGTTTTTGTCTAATTTTCTTTTTAAGTTTAAGGTCAATATCATTTATTTTTTTGTCTAATTCTACAATTTTTGGCATAAATTTACCTACTTTCTTTAGAAGGAATTACCCTGTTCAAACATATTTTTCTTTCTATTTTTCCATTTGTCTTTATCATCATCTCCGATAGATATTGATCCACCACCGCCACTTTCAGATGAAGTTTCAAAATCTCCTACATTCAAAAATTCATCTAAATAATCATTAGAGAAATCAGTATTAAAACTATAAGTATATTCAGTTTCATTACCTGAATTAACATAAATAGAATTATCAGTTATTGTATCAATTTCTTTAGATAAATAGAAAGCATATTTTTCTTTTGTAGAGTTTTCAAAAGAAATATTTTTTAAATCTTTAAGAGTATTATTTTGTTCTTTTTCAACTTTTAAGAAAGAATTTTTTAAATTATTAAATTCAGAAATATATGTTTCAGATTTGTTTTCTGATAACTCTTTAATTTTAAAATATCTATTAGACATATTTTCTAATTTTTCTTTAATTTCTTTTCTTTCTGTATTAATAGATACCTTTTTATCAATCTCATAAAACTTAAGTCCATTGTATGAATGATTTAATTCATTAAATCTATCAGCTAGAATTTTATAATTTTTAGCTAATAAGAAATACTCTCCTTTAGATAATTTATTAAGAGTTAAATCTTCAATTTTTTTATCATCAATTTTCTTTAAATGGTCCACAACCATTTTTTGAATTTCAACTTTTGAATTTGAGATTAAAGTATGAGCCTTATATTCATTAATAATATTTTTAACTTCTTCTTTAGTTTTTGGAGTAGAAATTATTTTCTTAGATAAAGTTTCTTCTTGAAGTTTTAAAATTTTATAATCAGTCCATACTTTAGCATATAAATCTTTATATTTACTTTCTACATTTCTTGTGATAGTAAGAATTTTTTTCTTGCCATATGTTGATAAATATTTTTTATCAAACTCTTTTTTCACTTCTGTAATTTTGTCTAATTTTATTTTTACTTCATTTAATTTTTTTGAATTTGATAAAAATTCAGAGCCATTCTTTTGAAGTTTATTTAATTTTTCAGAGATAGTGTCAAACTCTTTTTTTAGGGAATTATAACGATTATAAACTTTATTATACTCTCCTTTAGAGTATATATTGATAGCAGTTTTAATAAGTTTATCTTTATCTAAATAATTTTTATAACTATCCATCTTTTTATTTAAAGAAGACATATTAAATCTAATATCAACTAAGTTAGAGTAATTAACATTAAATTCTTGTTCTAATTTTTGTTGGGCAAATTTTTGTTCTCCAATTTCTAATTTAATATCTCTAAATTTATTTTCATAAACTAACTCTTGATTATGAAGATTATCTAGTTTTTTTTCTAATTCATTAGAAAATTCTTGCTTTATAAGATTATAATTTTCATTATATCTTGGATCAGGAAGTGCATTAATACTATCTTGAATATTACTTAATTTTTCTAAATAAATATCTTTTTTATCAGGATTATCTTCATCTAAATATTTAGAAAGAAGTGTATCTTTTTCAATTTCTAAATGATAATAATTAATATCAATCTTTTTAATTGTTTCTAAATGAAGATTGCTATCAGATTGATTATACTCTAATCTAAATTTTTCTTTTTGAAGCATAGCAAAATCGCTTTCAATGTTTTTAAGTTCATTGAAAGTTACTGATTTATTTTTATTAAGAGAATTAATGATAGTATCTGTCTGAGTATTAATTTCTTCCACAGCTTTTTTTGTAAACTGTTTTTCTCTTTCTTCTTTGAATTTAACTTTAGCTATGTCTAAAATATCTTTATTTAGAAGATAGTTATTAAATTCATCTAGCTCATTCTCAGTCATTTTATTAATATCTTTCTTTAGGAGATACCCATTTATATGACAAGGGTTTCTATCGCAAAATTCAGCTTTAACCATATCTCCATCTTTAATGGCTTCTTCTTTTTGTTTAGCAAGAGTTTTACAACTAACTTTCTCAATTCCTTTAACTTCTAAATGTTTATTTAATACATCTTCCCAAGACTGTCTAATTTCAAAAAGTTTTTCTTTTGTTTTCCAACTTGGTTCTTTTCTAGCTCCTCCTTTATGAGGATTATGTCTATTATAATAATTGAAAAATTGTTCTAAAGGTCTATCTATACCATCAATTTTTCTTTCAGAAAACATAAGATGTGCGTGTATGTTATTAATTCCTTTTTCAGAGCTTTCTTTATCGTGAATTACTACTGAATAGTAATAATTAGAGCCTAATTCTTTTTCTATAAACTCATTAATAAGCTCTATATTTTCATCTAAAGAAAGTTCGTGAGGTAAGGTTAATTTATATTCTCTGTATACTCTTGATAATCTATTTCCCATAATAGGTTCATTATTATCAGCTGTCTTCCAAAACACTTCATCACTTACATTGTTAGGCAAGAAATCATAGCTATATACTATTTCATTTTCTTTGTAAGCATACTTATTTTTTCCGTGTATGTAGTCACTATGACTACTACCAGATCCAACAGTACCAGTGCTAGTATTACATCTATATATAGCCATTTTTTCCACCTCCTATAAAAATTTTTATTTTTTGCGAAGCAACACCGACAGGTAAACGAAGTGCCAGGGATTGCAAAGGGAACGTTTGCCACGCAGTGTACTTTTGTTTTAAACAAAAGTACACGTGTAAGCGTGTCCTTTCGGAATTTTAAAAATCGGCGAGCCGATTTTCTATAAATATCATACAAGATTTTTTCTAAAAAATCAACCTTATTTCTACTTTTTTACTGTTTCTGTAAAAAATTAAATATTGACTTTTCTTTACTGTTGTTATATAATTTCTATACAAGATTATAGATAGAAAACTTTTAATAAAAAATTTTGAAAGGTTTCATATTGACAACTTAATAATTTAGGAAAAGGAAAAACCTATGCCTACACAAACGGAGATTATCTGAGGATAAGCTTTTGTTTTTGTGTAGGCTTTTTTTTTATCTTTTTTTCCTAAAAAATCAATAAGAGATTTATATCTCTTAAAAAATAAAAAGTCTATATAAAAAATTATGTAAAAGAATCATTTTAATAAATAAAAAAATCTTTAGTCAAAAAGAAAATAAAAAAATATATGTTAACAATTTAATAATTTAGGAAAAGGAAAAACCTATGCCTATACGAATGGAGATTATCTAAGGATAAACTTCTGTTTTCGTATAGGCTTTTTTTTTATCTTTTTTCCTTAAAAGCAAATAAGAGATTTATATCTCTTAAAAAATAAATTAAGGAGGTCAATATGAAAATATTGAAAGGTATCAAATCATCATTAGTAAAAGGAAAAGCATTAGCATTATTAGCGTTTGTAGCAGTATCAAACTCAGCTCTTGCTTCAAACACTGGATTAGTTTGGGAAAAACCAACAGGAATAATTCAGGAATCAATTTCAGGTCCTATGGCAAAAGCTATATCTATTGTAGTAATAGTTGTATCAGCTTTAGGATGGGCGTTCACTGATGGAGGATCATTCTTAGGAAAAGGAATAAAAATAGTTTGTGCCTTAGCAATTGTTGCAGGAGCAAGTACAGTTTTAACAAATTTATTTGGAAACTTTTCAACATCTTTAGTATTTATGTAAAAACTAAAAATATGGAGTTTGAATTATGGATTTAAAAAAATTATTTAAAAAAAATAATTCATCAGGAACTTTTTTTGTTCCTGATGAAAAAAAGAAAAAAGAATCAAAAGATGAAAGAATATTAGCATATGAAAAAGCTAGAAGAGAATATTTAGATAATACAATGAATCAAGCTAAAGCATTAAATTCTTGGAAAATGTCATTTATGTTAACATTTGTTTTAATGATATTATCAGTTTGCTACTCTTTTTATTTAGCACAAAGATCAACATTAATTCCTTATGTTATAGAAGTGGATCAGACAGGAAATGCTAAAGGAATAAATCCAGCTTATCAAATAAATTATAATCCAACAGAATTATCAAAGGAATACTTTATAAGAGAACTAATTTATAAATCAAGAACTATCACTTTAGACAATGTAACTAATGGAAGTTTTTACTCACAAAATATGTATTTCTTAAGTGATGTTGCGAAAGAAAAATATCACGTATTTTTAAATCAAGATGGATTAACAGAAAAAATAAAAGAAGGAATAACAAGAAAAGTTACAATAAATTCTTTAAATAAAATTGCTGGAACAACAAATTCTTATCAAGCAAGATGGACAGAAGAAAGTTTTGATTCAACAGGAGGACCTGATGGAATGGTAAAAATGTTAGGAACATTTATATTAAAAGTAAATCAACCTATAACATTACAGTCAGCACAATTCAATCCATTAGGAATTATTATAGATGACTATACTATTACAAGAGAAAATTAATAAAAGAGGAGTGAAGTATAAATATGAGAAAAAGTTTAATATTATGTTGTGCTGTACTATCAATGATAGGAACACAATCATTTGCAAATGAGAGTTATGCAGACACTCAAGAAATGTATAACTTTATAACTATTTCAGCAGAACCAGTTATAAAAAAAGGAATAAAAGAAGCTAAGCATAATGTAGCAACAATATTTAATTATCACGAAAATGATAGTTACAGAGTGTATTGTAGAGTAAATAATTTAACAACAATATTCCTACAACCAGGAGAGCAAGTTTTAGGAATAGATGGAGGAGATACATCTCGTTGGAATGTTAAATCAACACAAACAGGAAGTACTCAAGGACCAATAGAAATCATTCAAGTTAAGCCACAATATTTCCAACCTGGAAATCTCTTAAAAACTAACTTAACTGTTACTACAAATAAGAGATTTTATAATATTGAGTTAGTATCTTGTAAGGAGTGGTATAACCCAATAGTTAAGTTTACATATCCAACAGATATTATAAGAGAGCAAATATTTAAGCAATCAACACAAGAAGAAATGACACTTATGAATCCTGAAGAATTGAATTATAAATATTCAGTTTCAACTAAAAAGTACCCATTCTCTCCAACACAAATATTTGATGATGGAAATAAAACTTTTATGTTACTTAGAGAAAAATTACAAGAAATGCCAACTTTCCATATGAAGGAAGGAAAAAAATTATTAATGGTAAATTATAGAGTAAAAGGAAAATACATTATAATTGATAGAACTTTTGAAAAAGGAGTTTTGACACTAGGTAATAAGAAAGTCTACATTAAAAATAAAGGTATAAATAAATAATGATGGGGAGGAATTAAATGGCAGAAGAAGATAAAAAAGATTTAAGCAATGAGATAGAAAAATCTCAAAATAATCAAAATATTAATCAAGAAACACCTGATAATCCTCCTGAAAAAGAAGATAAAAAAGATAATCAAACTGACAATGAAACAGCAAATTCTTCATCAGAAGAGAATGGGAAAGAAGAACAAAAATCTGAAACTACTAATGAAGAGTATGAGAAATCTCAAAATAAAGATTTAAGTAAAATTTATAAGCCTGAAACTCTTTCAAAAATTAAAATCAAAATAGTAGCTACAGTAATAATAGTTCTTTCAGGAATATTTATGTATGGTTTAATAGCAGGAACAGATAATAAACCCAAAGTGGAAAAACCTTTAGAAGAACAGAATGTGGATCTTAATAAAATGGAAAATAAAGGGGATGAAAATCAAATAAGTTTTCCAAGTACTTATGAAAGAAAAACTCCAAAATATGAAGAGTTTGACTTTGAAAATATACCAACTGATAATCAGGGAAGTAAGACTACAAATTTTATATTAAAAAAGGAAGCAGTTAATCCATTAAAAGTAGAGTATTATAATGTACTTTATCAAGAAGAATTAAATGCACGTAAAAGTGAGATAGGATTTAAACAAACCTTTGAACAAGCTAAAGAGGAATTTAAAGCAGAAAATATGTCAAACTATCCACAGCAAACTAATCCTTTTGTAGAGCCTGATTTGAATAGACAAGCTGAAAAGAAAAACTTCTTTAGAAATGAAGAACAAAGAAAAATTTATAACAGTGGTAGAGAGCTTTATGCTGTATCTCCATATGAGGTTAAGGCTGGAACATTTATTCCAGGGGCTTTAATATCAGGAATAAATTCTAATTTACCAGGAGATATGAAAGGTATAGTAAGAGAAGATGTTTATGATACAGTAACAGGAAATCATCTACTTATTCCTAAAGGAACAACATTAATAGGAACATATGATAGTAATGTTACTTTTGGACAAAACAGAGCATTAGTAATATGGCAAAGACTTATATTCCCTAATGGAAAAACAGTATTACTAGACAATATGGGTGGAGTAGATTTAAGCGGATATGCTGGTCTTAAAGATAAAGTAAATAATCATAATTTAGAATTATTTAAAGCAGTAGTATTATCTTCAATTTTAGGAGCTGGAACAGCTATAGTATCAGATGAAGATGATGACGATAATGATTGGAAAGCAGAAGCAGGTCGTGGAGCTGGAGAACAAATTATAACAATAGGAAATAGACTTGCAGATAAATTACTTGCATTACAACCTACAATAGAAATTCGCCCAGGTCAAAGACTTAATATAATGTTACATTCTGATTTAATATTAACTCCATATGAAGGAATGAGATAATATGGAAGAAGTTATCAATAGAATAATTGAAAACAAACAGCTTATACTTTTTTTATTATTAATTTTTTTTATAGGAGTATATATAAAGTTATCTTGGGTAACTATTAAATATAAGTTTAACAATATAATTGAATATTTTAAGAAAATACATACTTGGTATACAAAGTTAGATGATAGAGTAAAAAGATTGATAATTGCTATGGAAATCATAGCAATATCATTCACTTTAGCTTTATGGATTGGTAGCCAAATATTTGCTAAACACTTAAATTATAATTTATATTTTACACCAATGTTTACTATAAAAGGTTACCCAATATATTTTCCATTGTCTTGCTTAGTATGGTATTTAGATTTATCAAAGATAAGTGATTATAGAATTATATTTGCAATGAAAAAAAGCTTAAATGCTTTTTTTAATACGCTATTATTTATAAGCTTGGGGCTTTCAGTTGGAGTATATTTTAAAAGAGAAAAACTTACTTCTCACGGAACTTCAAGATGGATAACTACAAAAGAACTTTTTAAAAGTGGATATTTACATAAAGGAAAAGAACCTTACCCTGATGGCGTTATACTTGGTCGTGATGAAAAAGGAAATACTGTTATAGATAATGAAAAAACACATATTTCCGTTATAGCTCCTACACGTTCAGGTAAAGGGGTTGGGGTAATTGTTCCAACTTTATTAAATTGGCAAGGAAGTACATTAACTTTTGATCCTAAAGGAGAGAACTATGAACTAACATCAGGTTATAGAAAATCTTTGGATCAAATAATTTTAAAATTTTGTCCTTATCAAAAAGAAAGTATTTCTTATAATCCTTTGTCAGAAATAAGAATTAAGACAATGTATGAGTTCCGTGACGCTCAGATTATAGCGGATATATTGACAGAACCAGGAGAAGGAAAACAAAGAGATCACTGGGATTTATCAGCTTCAACATTCCTGGTAGGAATGATATTAAAAACTCTATATGATAATCCAAGAGCTGGATTAGGAGATGTTGTTGACTTTTTAACAGATCCGTCAGCTCCATTAGATAATAGATTAACAAGAATACTTGAAGAAGAGCATACAGATGATGAAAATCTATTTAATGAAATTTATGGAAGTCCAGTAGGAACTTTAAGACACCCTAAAATAGCTCAGACAGTGTCTGAGATATTAAATAAGCCTGATAAAGAAAGAGGTTCAGTAATTTCTTCAGCACTTTCAAAATTAACATTATTTAAAGATCCAATTGTAAGAAACAATACAACAAGAGTAGATTTTAGGATAGAGGATTTAATGTTTTATAAAAAGCCTGTAAATTTATATTGTGTATTTGAACCTGAAGCAATTAAACCATTATCTTCAATAATGGTAATGTTAGTTACTCAAGTAATTGGAAGATTAACAAGGGATTTAGAGGAAAAAGGAAGAAATAATAGACTTTTATTAATGCTAGATGAGTTACCAGCCTTTGGAAAAATAGATTTATTAGAAAAAGGATTAGCATATATAGCAGGATATAAAATAAAGGCAGTTTTAATAGGTCAATCTTTAAATCAGTTAGATAAAACTTATGGGGAAAAGAACTCAGTTCTTGATAACTGTAACACATCAGTGTTCTATGCTCCAAACCCTAATGACGATAAAACACCTAAACTAATTTCTGAAAAATTAGGTAATCAGACGATAGAAGTATCTTCTTTACAAAATAAGCAATTTTCTTTTGAAAATTTAACTATCACAAGAAATAAACAGGCTAGAGCATTAATGACACCTGAAGAAATTAGAACTCTTCCTGAAAATAGAAATATAGTTTTTTTTGGAGGATATGCACCTCTTAAAGGAGTAAAAATTAAGTATTATCAAGAGCCATATTTTGTAGATAAAACAAAATTATATAAAATTCCTCCTCTTGAAACTATGTATGGTTCTATTGAAGATTCAATAAAAGTAGCCAAAAAAGAGAAAGAAAAGTATGAACAACTATTATTGGAAAGAGATATAAAAAGAGCAGAAGATCTGTTTGAATTATATCTTCAGTATAGAGAATATTTAAGTATTTATGAAAAATATGGACCTGATTCAGATGAAATGAAGGGAAAAATTCAAAAATTAAAAGAATTTCATAGAACAATTAGTGATGAAACACCAAGAGTTAAAAATTTCTTAGAAAAGAAATATGTAAAAAGACAAGAAGAAATTAAATTAGCTGAAGAAGAAAGAGTAAGAAGATTTAAAGAAAAAGAAGAACAAAGAAAAAGAGAAAAAGAAAATCAAGAAATGGTTGAAGTAAAAAAATCTAGTGATATGACTGATGAAGAAATAGAAAATTCAATATCAGAAATTATAAAAAATTAAAGGAGGATGAAAATGGCAAAGGAAAACCTTTCTTCTTGCGATAGTAGAATAGAAAAAATGCAAGAAGCCATTAGAAAATTAGAGAATAAAAGAAAAGAAAAAGCTCAATCAATTACAGTAAAAATTTTTGGAAATATTATTGATAATAAGAACAATAGTGAATTAGTATTATTATTAGAAACATATGGTAATGATAAAAACTTTACCAAACATATAGAAAATTCTATTTTAAAAATTTTACAAGATTTAAAAGAAAAAGTAGAAACTGGAGAACTTTCTTTTAAAGACTATTCAAAAAGAAGAAAAAAATCAAAAGTAAATGAAGAAAAAATGGAAGAAAATTAATCACTAATTTAGTGATTAGAAAAGAAGGAGTGTAGAATGTTAAGTTCAAAAGAAAAAATCTATGAATTAAGAAATTTAGAATTTTTTGAGGATAATTTAGGTCAAGAAATATTAAATTTAAAAAAAGATCCTGATGTAATTGAGATTATGTTAAATCCTGATAGAAAATTGTGGGTAGATACTCTTTCTAAAGGAATGTATTTTACTGGAATTTATGTAGAGCCAAGTAAATCAATAAGTATTATTAATCTAGTAGCTAACGCAGTGGGAACAACAGTAGGATTGACAAATCCTAGAATTTCCGCAGAAATACCAGGAGATGGAAGTAGATTTGAAGGAACACTACCTCCTATCGTAGCTAATCCTTCATTTACTATAAGAAAAAAAGCTCTACTTGTGTTTACTCTTGATGATTATGTAAAAAATGGAACTATGACACAAAATCAAAAAGATGTAATTGTTAAAGGTGTTTTAGACAGAAAAAATATGTTAGTGATAGGTGGAACTTCATCAGGTAAAACAACTCTTACTAATGCAATTATAAATGAAATGGTAGTAACAAAACATAGATTACTTATATTAGAAGACACTCAAGAAATTCAATCTAAAGCTGAAAACACAGTTTTTATGAGAACATCTGATTATGCAAATATGCAAGATTTATTAAAAACTTGTATGAGGTATCGCCCTGATAGAATAATAATAGGAGAAATACGTTCAGGAGAAGCTTTAGATTTGCTTACAGCTTGGAACTCAGGACATCCTGGTGGAATATCAACAATTCACTCAGATACTCCTGAGGGTGGCTTAAAACAACTTGAGCAATATATTCAGAGGGTATCAGTGTCAAAACAACAAGAATTAATTGCTATGACAGTAGATTATTTAGTAGTAATAACTAAAGAAAATAATGTAAGAAAAGTTAAATGTATTAAAGAGATGTTAGGATTTAAAAATGGCGAATATATTTTAAAAGATATAGCTTAACCAAGGGGAGAAAATGATTGATAAAAATTTGGAAGAATATAGAAAGAAGTCAAAACATCAAATAGAAATAGAAAATTTGTCTTTAGCTGATTATGTAACTAAGGAAGTTTTAACTGAAAATCAATATAAAGTTATAAAAGAAGAATTTTTAAATAAAAAAAATTTTTTAATTATAGGAAAAACTTATACAGGAAAAAGTACTTTAGTTGAAAAATTTTTAAAAGAAATATTATTTAAAGATTGTATTGTAGTAAAAATGTTTGATGATATTAGTTCAATTAAATCTCTAGAAAATACTAAAGCCACAAATAAAAGAATTATAATTGATGAATTAAGTACCATAAATTTTCCAGTTTTTAGTGATTTATGGGGAAAAGAAAGACATCAAGGTGGAATAGTTGTTGTAAATAGTAGTTCAATACACAACTCAATAAAGTTTATGGAATTATTAAAAAAACAATCTCATTCTAATTTAACTTTAGAAAGAATTTTAGATAGAAATATACATTATATAATTCAACTGGATAGAGATGAGCTGACTAATGAGATAAAAGTTATAAATATGAAAAAAGTAAGTGGTTTTAGAAGTGGATATTATCTTTTTAGACCTATAATATAAGGAGGAAATGAAATGACGGACAAAAAACCTGAAAATTGGAAAGTTCCTGTATGTGAAGCCTTAATAAAGCCTAATTTAATTGCAGGAGTAAGTAGAGAAGCATTTATAATCAATGTTACAATGTGTGTGGTGTTTGTTCTTTCTTTAAAAATATACTGGATGACAATTTTTTTCTTAATCATTCATAAAGTATTAGTAGAGATTTGTAAAAAAGACAGTCAGGCTATTAATATATTTATGAAAAGATATACTAAACAAAGAAACTATTATTACGAGGGGTAAAATTATATGTTAAGAGAATACATAGAGGATAAAAATAAATTAAGTACATACCTTCCGTGGTTATTATTTGTAGATGAAGGAATAATATTAAATAATAATGGAACATTACAAAAAACCATTGAGTACAGAGGATTTGATTTAGATAGAGAAGAATATAATGATTTAATAACAAAAACAAGTCAACTAAATAATATTTTTAAGAGAATAGATGGAGGATGGACAATCTCTATTGATTGTATTCGTTCAAAATCTAAAAAATATATTAAGTCTAATTTTCCTGATAAAGCAGGACAAATGGTTGAAAATAATAGGGAAAAATATTTTAATTCAGGTCATCACTATGAAAGCACTTACTATATAACTTTTATTTATCTAGTTCCAACAGAAGCTAGAAATAAAGTTAATAAGCTAATAATAGATGATATGGAAGTAGAAAATCAATTTAATAGTGATATTATAAAATTCAAGAAAGATTTTGTTAATATATTTGAATTGATAAAAAGTGTATTTTTAAAAGAAAGAATAAGGGAGCTTTCTTCTGAAGAAACTTTAAGTTACTTACATTCTTTAGTAAGTAATACTGAGCAAAAAGTGGTACTTCCTAATCCTCCAATCTATTTATCTAACTTGATAGCAGATACCTATGTTATTGGAGGACTAAAACCAATGCTTGGAAAAAAACATTTGAGAGCAATTTCTATAAATGGTTTTCCAGCTTATACTTTTCCTTCATTTTTAGAAGAACTTAATAAGTTAGATATAGAATATCGTTGGAATACAAGATATATGTTATTAGGAAAACAAGAAAGCTTAGCATTGATGGAGAAAAAAAGAAAAGCTTGGTTTTCAGGAAGAAAAAATCTAATTCAAATTGCAAGTGAGCAAATAACTCACGAAGAAACAAGAAATATAAATAGAGATTCTGAGGAAAAAGCAGAACAAGTAGCAGAAGAAATGGAAGCAGTAAGAGGAGATATAGTATCAGAAGGTTATTATACTTGTACAGTTATAGTAAAAGATGAATCTTTAACTTTATTGGAAGAAAAATTAAAAGCTATAAAAAAAATTTTTATAAATAAAGGTATGACAGTCATAGAGGAAACAGTTAATATTATAGAAGCTTGGTTTGGATCTATGCCAGGTAATATATATAATAATTTAAGAACACCAATAGTAAATAGCTTAACTTTCTCTCATTTAATTCCAAGTTCATCAATATGGGCTGGAGAAAAGTATAATAAACATTTAGATGGACCACCTTTATTATATACTCAAACAGATGGATCAACTCCTTTTAGATTAAATCTACACGTGGGAGATGTAGGTCATACTTTAATTTTAGGACAAACAGGAGGAGGAAAATCAGTTCTTTTAGGAACTCTTGCTTGTCAATGGAGAAAATATATAAATAAGAAAACAGGTATCGAAAAACCAGCAAGAGTTTACTTTTTTGATAAAGGATCATCTTCAAGAGTTCTTACAAATGCAGTAGGTGGTAAATTCTACTTCTTAGGAGAAGATGAAATGAGTTTTCAACCACTAGCATATATAGATAATGAATTTGAAAGAGAATGGGCTAGAGATTGGATATTCTCTATATTAGAACAAGAAGGAATGACACTAAATCCTGAAAATAAGAAAGCAGTTTGGGAAGCAATTTCTAATTTATCTACTAAAGAAGCTAAGTTTAGGACTATGTCATCATTTCACGCAATATGCCAAGATTCAAAGGTAAAGGAAACAATAGAAGCATTTACTATAAAAGGGGCTAATGGTAGATACTTTGATGGTAGTGAAAATACTGTTAAAAATGACAGATGGCAAGTTTTTGAAATGGAAGAAGTAAGTAAAAATCAACAAGTTATAGCTCCTCTTTTACAATATCTTTTCCATATAATAGAAAGAAATCTTGACGGATCTCCAACTCTTATTATTCTTGATGAAGGATGGTTATATTTAAAAAGGCAAGATTTTGTAAATAAAATCCAGGAATGGCTAAAAGTTTTAAGAAAAGCCAATGCTTGTGTTATATTTGCTTCTCAAGAATTAGCAGATATAGAAAAATCTCCTATATTTTCAACAGTATTAGAAGCTTGTAAAACTAAAATATTCTTACCTAACTCAAGTGCAGGAAATGAATTTAATAGAGCTTTATATACTAAATTTGGAATTAATAATAGAGAATTACAGTATATAATTGAGGGAATCCCTAAACGTGACTATTATTATAAATCTGATTTAGGAAGTAGAAAGTTCCAACTTCAACTATCTAAAGAGGAAATATATCTAGTAGCTTCATCAACTAAAGATGATTTATCTAAGGCAATTGAGTTAAATAAAGAATGTCAATCTCCTGATGAGTTTTTAGAAAAATGGTTAGAATATAAAAGAAGTATAGAAAATTAAAAATGAAAAAAGCTTTTAAAATTTTAATTAAAATTTTTTTATCAATAATGATAATTCATCTTTTTTTAAATAATTTTATTGTGTATAATAAAACGGATTCTTTAAAAAAGGGGATATATTTTGTACTTCCAACTAATAAAGAAAACATAAAAGTCGGAGATATAGTTTTATTTGATATGCCTGAAAATTTAGATAAATTTGTTCACGAAAGAAAATATATAGATGATTCTTGTCATACATTTTTAAAGAAAGTAGGAGCATTAACAGGAGCAAAAATAGAAAATAAGAATAATATTTTATTTATAAATGATGAAGCTGTTGGTAAAATTTTCTTAAAAGATGTGTTAGAAAAAGATTTGCCACAAATAACTAATTTAATTGTTTCAGAAAATTGTTTTTTTCCACTCGGAACACATATTAAATCTTTTGATGGAAGATATTATGGAGAGATTAACAAAGATTTAATAAGAAAAAAAGCTTTCTTTTTATTTCCGTTCTAGGAAACGATTTGAAAAAATAAATGGATTATGTTATAATGACTTATAAATAAAAATAATTGAATATGCTGGAAAAAGGAAAAACCTAATGCCTATTAAAAATAGAGATTCTTTCTCTTTGTTTTTAATAGGCTTTTTTTATTTTATTTTTTAGGAGGAAAAATGACAGAAAATATGAAAAAAAACAACTTTGAATCAATTAAAACTTATTCAGAATTTTATGAAGATGGAACTACAAAGTATAAATTTTCAGTGATAAAAATAAATGATGAAGAAATTAAAAATGGAGAATGTAGAAAATACTATCCGAATGGAAAATTAGCTTATGAAGGGTTATATAGCTGTGGATCTAAAGAAGGAAAGTGGATTTATTATTATAATACAGGAAAAATTAAAACAATTCAATATTATAAAGAAGGAAAATTATTAAAAACAGAAAATTTTAATGAAAAAATAACTACTTTCAGTGAAAATGATTAAGTTTAGGAGGGGTTTATGGATTTAATAATTGCTGAAAAACAAAACTTAGGTACAGTTATATCTAAAGCTATTGGAATTAAAGATAGAAAAGATGGATATAATATTTGTAATAATAATACAATAGTTACTTGGGGAGCAGGACATTTATTTGAATTAAAAGATGTTGATGATTATTTGGGCGAAAAAAAACCTTGGAAAGATGTAAAATTACCTTTTTCTCCTGAAAAATTTGAATATAAATTTAGATTTAGAAATGGAAAAGAAGATGAACAAGCTAAAAAACAATTTAAAATTATACAAGATATATGTGAAAAACAAGGTATAAATAGAATTATTCATTGTGGCGACGCTGATAGAGAAGGTCAAATTATAGTTGACATAATTTTAGATAAATTAAATTGGAAAAAAGAAGTTAAAAGACTTTGGCTTCCTGAACAAACTGATGAAACGATACGTTGTCAATTAAAAAAACTAGAAGATAACTCTAAGTATATAAATCTTTCTAATGAGGGATATGCTAGAAGCTATATGGATTGGCTTTTAGGGATAAATTTATCAAGATATGTAACTCTTCAATCAGGAATTAAAATGAATGTAGGAAGAGTTATGATTCCAATCATTAAATTCATCTATGATAGAGATAAAGCAATTAAAAATTTTGTAAAAAGCAAATATTATCAAGCAGAAAGTGTTACTGAAAAAGATGGGGTTAAAATTTCTTTGACTAAAGATGAAAAATACAGAACGGAAGCAGATTGTAATGAATTTATAAATACTCTTCCTAAAAAAGCTATTGTAAGTAGGATAGAAAAAAAAGAAATTAAAAAAACTCCTAAAAAATTATTTTCTCTTACAAAGCTACAAGAGGAACTTTCTTCAAAACATAAAATCAACTTTAATACTTCAATGAAAGTAATACAAAACTTATATGAAAAAGGATTTATAACTTATCCAAGAACTAGTTCTCAATTTTTAGCAGAAGAAGAAACAGATAAAGTTCAAAAGATTATAAATCTTTTAAAAGATGTTCCTTTAAAACTTAATACAAGTAAAAGAATTTTTGATAATAGTAAGATAGAAAGCCATAGTGCTATTACAATAACAACTAAATTACCTGGTACAGAAGAATTAGATAATCTTGAAAAAATAGTATATGAAACTGTTAAAAATAGATTTATTTCTAACTTTTTAGATGAGGAAACAATAGTTGAAAAGACAACTATATTTATAAAAGCAGGAAATGAGGAATTTAAACTTTCAGGACAAGTTATAAGAAAAGAAGGATTTTTAAAATATGAACCTGAAAAAATAGAAAATAAACTTCCTATTTTATCAGAAAATGAAGAAATTTCAACAGACTTTAAAGCTGTTGAAAAAGAAACTCAACCTCCAAAGAATGTTACAGAAAGTGAATTAGGAAATTACCTTGAAAATCCTTTTAGAACTGAAAAAACAACAGAAGATGAAGCCTATAAAGCTATTTTAGAGGGTGTAGAGATAGGAACTGTAGCAACTCGTACAGAAACTATTGAAAAGTGCAAAAAAGAAGGTTATATATCACAAAAAGGAGCTGTGTATAGTTTAGAGCCTTTTGGAGAAAAACTTATAGATATACTTGATACCTTAAAAATAAATCTTTATAAAGAAAAAACAGTAGAATTTTCAGAAATGCAGAAAAAAATCTATAAAGGATCAGTAAAAATATCAGATTTATTAGATTTAATTCTTTATGAATTAGAAAACATTGTAAATTCAGGAATAAAAATAGAAAAAATAGCACAAGAAACTAAAAAAGAAGTAATTGGTATTTGTCCAAGATGTGGTAGAAATATTTATGAGAATGAAAAGTCTTTCTATTGTGAAGGCTATAAATCAGAAGAGAATAAATGCACTTTTAGTATTTGGAAAGAGCAAAAATATCCAGCTACTAAAATTAATAAAACAAATGCTAAAGCTTTATTAGCTGGTAAAAATATTCATCTAAAGAACTTAAAATCTAAAGAGGGTAAAGAATACGAAGCAGATTTTAAACTTAAAGATGACGGAAAATATGTAAATTTAGAAATAGTTCCAAGAGAAACTAAGAAAGAAGTAATTGGTATTTGTCCAAGATGTGGTAGAAATATTTACGAGAGTGAAAAATCTTTCTATTGTGAGGGTTATAAAGATGAATTGGATAAATGTACTTTTAGTATTTGGAAAGAGCAAAAATATCTATTTATTAAATTAACCAAAACTGATGTAAGAGATCTACTGATAGGTAAAGATATTTTAGTAAAAAATTTATATAGTAAGTCAGGAAAAAAATATGACGCTTATTTTAAATTAGAAGATGATGGAAAATATGTAAATTTGAAAATGACAGAGTTTGCTGATACTAAGAAAAAATAATTTAAAATTATGGTAGCTGTCAAATTGATAGCTACCAAAAGGAAAAAAATGAGAATATTAAAAATTAATTATAAAAAATTAAAAATGACAAGAAGAAAACTAAAATTATCATTAGCTAAAGCTTCTGAAGAAACAGGTATTCCTCCTGCAACATTACAGCGTTATGAAGAAGGGATAACTCATAAAATTTCTTTGGAAATATTAAAACGATTAAGTGAATATTATGGAACAGATTATTATATGTATTTTTGGTGGACAAGATTTACTTCTCTTTCTGATATAATTCTTCATTTTATATACTTTCCTGAAGACTTTAGTGAAGATAGAAAGCTGTTTGAAATTTTAGGTATAACAGAATACTTTGATTTTGATACCAAAGCTGGTACATATATTTCTTTATATAATAAACTAACAGAGGAAGAAAAGGAAGATTTTTATAGATTTAAAAATGTAGTGATTAATACTTTAAAATCCGATAAATATTTTACTAATGACGAATTAGAAAAAGAAGATATATTTTTATTCTGTTATTTTTTTGCTCATAAAGTAAAAAGAGAAAAGAAAGTAGATTTGGAAATATTAAAAAGAGATAAATTATAATTAAAAAAGAGGAAATATGGCTATTTATCATTTAGAGGTAAAAATATTAAAAAAAGAAAAAGCATATAATTATTTTAAGAGAAATTTTAAAACTAAAGAAGCTCTTTATCAAAAAGATTATATTTTTCAAAATATAGATAATTTAAAATTTTGGGAAATAGCCTGTGAAAACGAACAAATTAACGGAAGAATATTTAGAGCAGTAGAATTAAGTCTTCCATACGAACTTTCTTTAGATGAAAATATAAAATTAGTCAATGAATTTGTAGAAACTCTTTTAAAAAAAAGACATTATTATTCGTTAATTATTAAAGTTAGTAAAAATAATTTAAAAAATATTTTTGCTTTAATAGTCTTTTCGGAAAGAATAATAGATGATGTAGACAGACCTTTAGAACAATTTTTCCATTATTATAATAGACATAATCCTCATAAAGGAGGAGCTAGAAAAGATCCTAAATGGAGAGAAAAATCAACTCTTTATGAAACTAGACAACTTTGGGAAGAGATTTTAAATAAATATTTAAAAATTAATAATTTTAATGAAATTTGATAAATAAGGAGATTTTATGAATTATAAATCTAAAATTAAAACTTTAGGAATTAAAAATTTTCAAACAAAGTATTTAACTTACATTAATAAAAAAATAGAGATTTTAAAAAAGGAAGCTGATACAAATAAAGAGTTAGCTGAAAAAGAAAAAAAATTTGCTTTAGTGGCTATAAAAATATCTAAAGAAAGAGCTAATGCTATTAGAAAATTAATTCCAAGAAAAAGAAATACAGGTTATGCTTTTTTAGAATTAAAAGTAAATTATTTTGAAACTAATCCTATTTATAAGTATAAATTAGAAACTCCTATTTTTTCACAATTTAAAATAGAAGACGCTGAAAAAATGATTATACAAAGTTTAGAAGAAACTTTTAACTTAAAATGTACTTTTTCAAAGATAAAAGATGTAAAAAATAAAGATGAATATATCTTTTATTTAGTAATTTCTCGAATTGCAAATAAAGAATTTTATCGTGTTGAATTTGTGACTACTCAACCTCTTAAAAAGGAAAAAATTAATTTAAAGGATTAATATTCAAAATAAATATAAAAAGGTGTGGATTTTATGAAAATATCAAATAATTCAAATAATGGAGATATTATAATCAATGGTAAAAAATATAATGAAGATGTAGACATAGAAGTAGTTAATAACAAAATTTATATAGGAAAAAAAGAAAATAATAAAACTCCAGTGAGCATAAGAATTGATAAAAATCTTTTTAATGAAGTGGAGAAAGTAAAAGAAAAATTAAGTATGAGTAGGACTGAGTTTTATGAATTTTTAATAAGTCAAGGATTAAATACATATGGATTCTCTCCTATAACTAAGATAATTTTTGAGGTTTTATCTAAAACTAAAATTGAAGAAAGTAAAAAGTTTCTATATATCTTTTTCTCCTTGGCACAATTGAAAGATAATATAAAGCTTTCTGATGTAAACTATTTGGCAGGAACAAATGTGACAAATAATGAATTTATAAAAATTTGTGAAACAGTGTCAATAGAAAATTATGTAAGTGAATTGGAGATAATAGAAATTAATGTTGTAAAAAAGGAAGGAATTGATAAGCTTTTTTCAGTTGAAGGTCTATCTTTAGCTGATTGTTCAGAAAAAGATGTGAATATAAAAATAAAGTTAAAAATATAAAGGAGCAGTTATTATGGTAAAAAAAAATGGAACAGTAATAATAGCAGTAACTTTAAATAATAATCATCAATTATATTTAGTTATCAATGATAAAGACAGCTTTGGTTTTACTAAAAATATATTAAAAGCTACTAAACTACTTGAAATTGAAGCTAAAAAGATTTTGGATAACTTAAGAAGTTTAGGAAATAAAGAATTGAATTATAAGTTAATAGATTCAAAATTTATTAATAAATGGTAAACGAAAATACAGGTAGGTATAGTATGTGGATTTGTAAAGAATGTGGAGAAATAGTTATCTTAGTTGAAAAGAAAAAAGAGATTAGTAGTTATTACCTTAATAAATATAAAGAAAAAGTAGAACAGAAAAAAATAGAATCTCATTTTATAGATATTTATTATAAATGTGAAAACTGTAAAAAAACTTCTAGTAACTTAGAAGATATAGCAATTTGGAAAGAATAGAGTTAAAAATCTATATAAGATTAGAGGATATATCGTTTAAAAAAAATGAATATAAAGAAAAAATTATGGGGGATAAAATGAAAATAACTTTAAAAAAAAATAAAATCTCAAGGGAAAAAATAAAGGAAAAAAAATGTATAAAATCTTTAGATTATAAAACTCTTTTAGAAAAAATTATTATAAATGATATTATTTATGAATTATCAGATTTAAAAGGAAAAAAATTAACCTATGTAGAAAAATTAGGAATATCTATTTTATTTAAGTCTAAAATAAATGAAAGTAAAGAATTTATGGAAGCATTAAAAGACAACAATTTAAAAAATTTAAAAGATATTCTAAGAAGCAAAAACTTAAATTTTAAAAATAAAAATCCAAAAATCTTTATAAAAGCTATCTTAAGTCTAATACAAGATGTTGGTGTAAATAATACGGAAAAGGTAATATTAAAAAATTTCTAAAAATTGAGTAATTTTTTGGAGGATTTTATGGAAAAAAAAGGAAAAAAATCAGTAGATATATTTAATCTTGCTAAAGGTCTTACATTAACTGAATTAAAAATATATTCAGTTCTAAATAAACTAACAGAAAAAAATGGCTATACATTTATAACAATGAAAAATCTTGCTAAAAGATTAGACTTTTCAGAAAAAGATACAGTATCAGCTTTATATAATCTTGTGAAAAAAAATGCCTTATATTTTATAGATATAAAAGATAAAGAAACTAATAAAATATTGGAGAAAAGATTTTATACAGATAAATTTAAGTATTTTAGAGATTGTAGGAAAAAAGATACTTTAGAGCCTACTTTATTAAAAATTAAGAAGCAAAAAGATGAAGAAGAAAAAATTCTTAAATCTAAAGAAGAAGCTGATAAATTAGAAGCTAATAAAATAAAAGTGAATAATTTAGTTGATGATTACTGGGAAAATATGGATTCTTTAGAATATATGTCAAAGTATGAAGAAGCTGAAAAAAGATATATGAAGCTTTTAAATACCGAAGAACTTAATTCTTTTCAAACAATGATATTTGAAAAGACATCAGAAGTCTATATAAAAGAGATTATAAGAGAAGAAATAGCTAAAATGCTTGGAGTAGAAATTGTAACTTGTTTCCAGGAGGAAAAAAAAACTCCTGAAAAGATAGAAAGTATAGAACTATCAAATAGTTCTTGGGAAAAGAAAGCTATTAATGAAGAGTTATATAGATAATTGAAAAGATGATTAATTTCATCTTTTTTATTTACATATAAAATAAGTCCTATAAAGCACTTAGATATTAATTTTTATAATATTTTTTGACAAATAGGCAGAGTTTTTTTGCCGTTTTGTCAAGATTTTTATTTTAAAGGGTCTATAAGGCTATTTAACGAGTTTTTATGTTTTTTGGATAAATAATACCTTTTTATATTAAAAAGCTTGTTAAAATTGATTTTAGAAGCTTTTTTTTGAAAAAAATAAAAAAAATTTAATTTTTTTATAAAAAAACCTCAGATTTTACTCTGAGGTTAAAAAGATATTCCTAATTTTTCTTTTAAAGCAGTAGTTAGAACTGCTGAACAATTTATTTTCTTTTCTTTTACAATATCATTAAGCCATCTTGGAATAGTTACATTTCTTCTTTCCATTTCGTTTTTATATTCATCTCTATAAGGAGCTATATAAACTTCTATTAGTTGAATAAAATCCCCTTTATTTAGTTCGCTGGTATTTGTAAATGGGATAGTAGGTTTAGGTATTTCTTCATTTTCTTCTTCCAAACAACTTAAATAAACTCCTAAACAATCTTTTGCCATATATAAAGCGTCTTCTAAATCTTCTCCTTGAGTATTAGCCATTGGTAAATCAGGAAATTCTATCCAATATCCACCTTCTTCTGCTGTATGGAATATTGCAGGATAAATATATTTATCTTTCATTACAATCCTCCTTTATTAGAGAAACTAGAGCTATTTAGCTCTAGCTTCCTTAGCAATCTTATTGTATAACCCTTTCCCTATATCTTTATTATGCTTTGGAACAGGTAAGGCTTTCCCATTCTTAGTATAGATATAGTGACTGCCTTTGGTTCTACAATATTCCCAACCATTTTCTTTTAATAGTTGGATGAGGTCTTTAAAGTTTGTTCCCACGTGATCACCTCAAATATATTATACACACTTATAGTGTGTATGTCAATATTTTTTATAATTTATTTTCTTTTAATAGTTTTGCCATATAATAGAAATGATTTCTTGAACAGTTAATCTCGTGGCAAACAGAAGTAACAGTTCTATAATTTTCGTCATCTTTATTTCTAGTTAAAGGATAAAGTTCTTTAAATTTAGCTCTCATATTTGTATCAAGAGGTCTACCAAATTTAACTCCACGTTTTTTTGCTGAAGCAATTCCTTCATCTCTCCTTTTTGCAGTTTCCTTTCTTTCCCACTCAGCTCTCAAAAGGTCCATATCCAACATAAGCTCGAAGAAAAAATCTTTCATAGCTTCAGTATAGGAATCATTTTCTTTATCTCCTGCTAAACGTTCTTTAATATAATTATTGAGATAAGCCTGATCCACACTTTCTATATAAACTTTTTGTTTAGCTAAATTAATCATAACTTCTTTAACTTCTTTTTTATTTCTACCTAATCTATCAAAATTTTTTACAACAATAACATCTCCTGGTCTGATCCATCTTTTTATAAGGTCACTCCAAACAGATCTATCTTCAAAATTTTTACCTGATTGTTTTTCAGCAAAAATAGTTCTGTCATCTGCTCCCATTTTTTTGAATAAATCAATTTGTCTATTTAATTTTTGCTCTTTTGTAGAAACTCTAGCATAATAGTATTTCAATTTTCATTCTCCTGGTATTTTTTTTAATATTTATAAAAATTTTATAAAAAATAATTATGTTTTTAAAAATTATACCATCTAGATCAAAAAAGTGCAATAAAACTTTTAAGAATTTATATTACGTTTGACATATAATTAAAATAATATACTTTTATGACATATAAAAAATAAAGAAAACACTCTGTAACAAAAAGCCTACTTTTTATGACATTATAAAATGAAAAAAATCAAAAAAAACTTGACTTTTGACAAAAAAAGTCCTTGGTATTTTTTGAAAAATAATATATTTATACTAAATAATTATCGGTCTTTATCTCTTGGTGTGTCAATATCTTGTGCTAATTTTAAATTGGCCAAAAGATATTGACACAAGATATTGTATTTTTTTCAAAAAATAAAAAAAAGTCCATAACTAACGCTATGGACAAATCCGATACTTTCTCAAAACAAGAAAATCTTATTTTAATAGCTGTATCTTTTTAGTAGAACAACTAATTATAACATATTATAACATTTTTGTCAATTTGTTATTTTTAGGAAAATATAATCTTAATTTTTCATTATTAGAAGCATTATATTCTTTTCCTAATAAATTAGTATGAACTTTTTTAAAGCTTTTTATTTTATCTTCTTTTAGATAGATTATTTGTTGTTTCGTAGAAGTTGGATATTTACTTATATATTCCCTTGCTTCTTCTTCTGTATCAAATTCGATATTACATATATCATATACTCTGTTTCTAATTTGATAATTAAGATCTTCCATTTTTTTCTTAAGCTCAATAATTTCTGTTATATAGTTAATATAATTTTTGTCTTCAGGTATTACTTGAAGTCTATTTTGAAGTTCATTATTTACCCCACGATAAATATATTTCTTTTCAGTATTTCCATCATTAACTTTGAATTTATCTCCTTTATATATTGAACAAACAAATTCATAATTTTCATCAATATTTTTTCTATTTTTTATAGCATTATATTTGCTTTGTTCTATTAAATATCCATCTTTTACCTCTTTTAAATCCAGGTATCTAATGATTAAAAATCTATATTTATTTTCATCTTTTTTCTTATAAAAATCTAATCTCAATCCACTAAGTTTAGTAACTAAAACTCTTTTCTTTGGATTTATATATTTATGTGACAGATCAAATCCTATTTTAATATTATCTCCAAGGATTTTAAGTTCTTTTACTGGTACACCTCCATTTTCTCTAGCTGTTGTTATATAACCATTTTCTTGGTAATATAAATAAAATGGGTTTTCTCCTTTTTTAGTTTCTTTTTTATATTTTAAATAAATATCTAACATTTTATCAAATGTTTTTCTATCACTGTTGAATATTAATAACTTAGAATATTTTTCTTTATTTCCAAAGAAATCATCAACCTTTTTACAAATTTTGTCATATATTCCAAACTTTTGAATTTGATATTCTACACCTTCTATCTGTCTTGTAGAATAAATTGTTTCATTTGCTAGTTTACGATTAGCTTTTTTATCTTTTTCAGTACTTAAATTAAATTTAATTCCATCCATTTTTCTATTAAAATTAGGAAACTTAAATAAATCTAAGAATGTTGTATCACTCATAATTTCCCCAGTTTTAACGTGATATATTACTGTTTCATCTTCTTCTAAGTTTAAATATCTGATATTTCTTATTATACTATTTATTTTTACAAGAAGTATACTATCTCCTATTCTTTCTTTATAGTAAATTTTATCATTTAAAATTTTATTTTTTCTTTTAATGATATTAAATAATCCAGCATTAACAGTTTCTATTTTTATTTTTAATTTTTTATCTTTAAAATATTTAGTTAAAAGCTCTATTATTGACTTCATAACATAAGAATTATCACTTAATATTTTATTTAAGTTATTGTAACAATATTTAGATATAGTTTCTTCTATTAATAATCTATTTCTTTTACCTTTACTAATTTTTTGATTTTTATAAAGTTCTTCAACCTGTTCTTTGAAATTCTCGAAAGTTCTACTTGAAGAAATTGAGTTTAAATATTCATAACAAGTTTGTGATCCTTTTTTATTATTTTCACTTTTCTTAGAAAAAACACTATTATTTTGAGAAAAATCAAAGCTTATAGAAATAGGTATAATATGAGATACTTCATAAGCTTCAGGTTTTTGAATTATATCATCTAATTTTATAAACTCTCCTGAATAAATACATCTACAGTCTTGTTCTTTCCATAATTTTATTAACATAAAATATTTATCAGGCAATTTATAAGTAGTTAAAATCTTTTTAATATCATCATTAAAATCTTTATTTTTAGAGTTTTCCTTTTTGATTCTTTCTCTTTCTTCAAAAGAATTTTTTTTCTCTAAAGATTTAAAGACAATTTTATCAATTTTGTATTCTTTTAGTAACTCATTTAAAATGAGGATTACTTGCTTACAATTTTTTCTAACATTAGGATTTAAAATCCATTTATCTATATAATCTGATGGTATTTTATCCGATTTAGTAAAATCCATCTTATATGGAACTAATTTTTTTTCACTTATTATTTGTATGCTGTTTTTATTAGTTTCTAACATTTCAGGAATTAACATATCCATTAATTTTTTAGATAAAGAATGTGTTCCAGCATATTTTTTATCTGATAATTTATCTAAAATTTCTTCTATAACATCAAATTTTTCTAATAAAATTTTTAATTTATTTAATCTACTTTCTTTATCTTGATAATATGTACATATACGAGCTATATTATCTATCAAATTTCTATCTTCACTAGGGAAAATATTAGTAATATCTATATATGTTTCTAAAGCAGTAAATATCGGTTTTCCTTTTGGATCTATACGATAACCTGAAATATCATCTTCACTAATACCTAAAGATTTTGCTATTTTTTTTAAGGAAACAGATTTTTGCTTTTTAAAAATAGAAAGTAGTTCTTTTTTATCTTCTATTGACAAACTATTCTTTCCATTTATTTTTAAATTATTCAAATCATTTAATAAGTTAAATAATTCTGCTGTATAGGAATGTTTTATCATTCTTATTTCGTTTGGAAAATAAGTACAAGTTCCCATCAGCTGATTTAACCATTCTTCCTCATCTTTCCAAGAATAAGGACTTTCTTGTCCTGGTCCTTGGTAATATAATCTTCTACTATTTATTAAATCTATTATTTTTTCTACAAAGTTTTTATCTATTTTTTTATTAAATTTTTGTTGAGTTGCTAAAATTGCTGAAACTTCTTTAATATAGTCTTTTGTCTTAAAAGTATTATTTTTTCCTCTAAGAACTCCATCATTTGCTAAATTTTCAAGCTGGATTTCACATATATATTTATTAACTAGCCTTTTTTCATTAGCCATTAATATCCCTTTAGTTCCTTCTTCATCATCTTCACTAATATCTAAATCTAAACTTCCTCTGTGTTTTAAAATATTATAAAGGGCTTTTGCTAATTCTTCATTTGTTAGTTCTTCAGTTAAACCTTTTTTTCTCAACAAATAAGGATTTTCATTTTGAGAATAAAAGTTAAAATCAATATTATCTATTATTTGATATTGCTTTAAAAGTCTTTTTAATCTTAATAATCTAAACTTTCTTCTTCTTAAGATTCTACGTTTAGATCTTTGTTCTCTTCTTTTTATATTTCCATCAATTTCTACTTCATCAAAAATTCTAACACCACTAGTTATTATATTTTCATCTTCATTTAATATAGCATAACTAATTAAATTATTTGTTATATTTATTCCTAATGTATTCATATTTCTCCTTATTTATTTTCATTTTTTATCTAATCCACTTCTAATAAAAAAATTTTTTCTCCAACCTGTCTTATGTAAAAGACTTTCTTCAACAGCTATTTTTAATAATTGTTGATTATTATAGAAAAACTCTATTGCTTCTAATTCTAATGGCTCTAATTTCTTGTCAGTAATTATTATTTTAGATTCTTTAAAACTTGTTTTAGTTTTTAATTTATAAGTCATTCTTTTTCTAAAAATTTGATTTATATAGAGAATGTATTTTTCTAGCTCTTTATTATCTGTTAATTCAACTCCAGCACGAACATTTGAGTAAATTATTTTTAACCCTTTTTCTATAATCTCTTGTTTATCCATAATTTCCTCCTTGTCTATTCTATAATCTCATAGTAATATTATATCACTTAATTTGACAATTTTGAGAAAATTAATAAAAAAGCCTACACAAAATAAGAGATCTATCATTTAAAACTCTTCATTTTGCACAGGCATTAGGTTTTTCCTTTTTCTTGTGACTATTCTTTTTTAATTCTATCTAACAACAAACTGACATTAGGTTTTTCCTTTGGTCTTTTAACAGTTTGATATTTTTCATTTATAATTAATATAACATTTTAAATTAATAAAGTCAAGTTAAAGAAATATTTTTCCAAAAATATACCATCTGAATTATGACTTTTTACTAATTGAGTTAAAAAATATTTTCTCTACTTTTTTCATAATAAACTTTAAATCCTAAAGAGAAAAGTTCTTCTATAATTCTTTTAAACATTCTTTCAAACTCCATACTGTCTGAATCTTCATCTACAAATTCCCAAGATTTATTTTTATAAAACCAAGTATATTTTTCTTTTCTTAAAAACTTTACCATTTTATCATCTTTAGATCCATAGAAAGTAATCTTCCTTAAATCTTTATCAGATTGAAAGTGAACTATTGCAAATTTATTTTCATAGTTACTAGGTTGCATAATTTTCCAACTAACTTTTTCTAACATTGGGTGTTCTTTACAATAATTTATCATTCCATTTTCTTTATATGCTAATTTATCTAAGTACCAACTGGCACTAATAATATTCTTTAAAATATTATTAACAGTAGTTTTTATTTGAAGTCTTTCTTGATCTGTAAGATCAAAATAATTCTCATCTAGCATTTCAGCAAAAACTATCCAGTTTAATCTTAATCCTTCGGCATTTTCAATTTGACTTGGGCTTCCTAATAAATCAGGAAGATTCAACTCTTTAGCACTTTCTTTCCCAATTTCTATTTTTTTTGCCTTACATTCAGGACAAATATTTCTACGTTTTATTA
>OGRS01000548.1_pt1 | contig 34114 bp, 35 predicted proteins | sample 1553561 | NCBI WGS metagenome assembly OGRS01 (sample SAMEA2580103, study PRJEB22360) | human gut metagenome | biome: human gut; feature: human-associated habitat; material: faeces | place: Denmark | collected 2008/2010
ATAACATACAAACGGCCATTACGTCTAACGATCTTACATTCTGGCGTACGTTTCTGTATATGATACTTGGTTTATTAGTTACTTTTTTGGTACCTGTGTATATGATATTTTTTAATAATAATCTGATAAATTTTGTTATAAGAGGATACTACGCTATACTTATAGCTGAAGTGATGCTTGTGATGGTTTTATCGGCTCGGATTGAAAAAATATCTCCAATGTCGGCAAAAATTTTATTTTTTGTATATTCGATTTTAAATGGATTGGTATTTTCGATGATAGGATTAGCTGTCGGGGATATATTCTTGATAGGATATACTTTAGCTATAACAATAGTGATGTTTGGATTATTAGCAATCTATGGATATACTACAAAAGAGGATTTAAGTAATTATGGTGGATATTTAAAAACAAGTCTTTTAACTCTTTTGATAGTAAGTGTCCTTAATATTTTCTTGAAAGCTCCAATGCTATATTGGATAGTTTCAATAGGTGGTGTTGTTGTATTTTCTGCTTTAACAGTGTATGACGTTAATAAAATAAAACAACTTGCTTATAGAATTTCTGATGGAGATCCAGAAATGGTTGAAAAATTAGGTGTAATTGGTGCATTGGAATTATATTTAGATTTTATTAATATTTTCTTATACTTATTAAGAATTTTTTCAAAGAGAAGAAACTAGTTAAAAATTTTACAAAAAGGAACATAGATTGAAAGTTGATATTATCTGAGGAGGATTTATTATGAAAAAACTATTGATATTGTCGTTAATGATAGGTTTACTGACAGCTTGTGGAGAAAAGATAAATACAACAAGTAAATCCTATAAAAAAGAACTTTTAACAAAAGCATATAAAAAACACGATATAGAGGCTCAAAAAAAGGTTTTAGCAATTCAAAAAGAATTACAAGAATTGGCAAATAATGGAAGTGAAAAAGCTGAAAAAGAGTTAGAAAAATGGGAAAGTGTGGCAGAAGATTTTAAGGCAGAAATTATGTTAGAAATGAGTCCTGAAACAAAAGAATTAGCTGCTAAACTTAGAAAACAATATGAAAATGATTAAAGAAGAGAGAATTGTGATATAAATAAAAAAGACAAGTGAAAACTTGTCTTTTTATAATTAAACTAGAGCTTTTATCCATTTTCTAGAAAGAAATCTAGGATAAGCAATAATTATTTTTCCAAACTCTTCAAGACAGATTAAAATATATAGTATTGAAATATTTACATTAAATAAGAATATTGATGCAAATCCCATTGGAATAGCAATAAACCACATAGCGATAAACTCAGTTACAGTGGCATATAAAACATCTCCTCCACCTCTGAAAGCTCCAATTATATAGCTCATTCCTAAAAACTTAAACGGTAATACAAAAGCCATAATTCTTAAAACTGATAAAATATCTTGTTTGATACTTGGTGAAACATTGAAATAGACATTTGTAAAAGGAGCAGTGAAGAAAAATAAAACTCCCATAATGACACCAACTAAGAAAGAAAAAGAACCCATTTTCAATCCTTTTTCATAGACAGACTCAATAGAATCTCCCTCACCAATACTATTTCCAATTACAATAGAGCTAGCAACTCCAAGTCCCACACCAAAAATATAGAAAAGATTATTTGTAATATTTGCAACTTGCATAGTAGTTATGGCGTCAGTCCCTAGTACAGCATAAGCTTTTGAATAAGCAGTAGTTCCAGATACCCAAATAAAATCATTTACAACTACAGGGAGAGCAGTTTTTATAAAAAGTTTTACATCATATTTATCAAAATCGAAAAGTTCTTGAAAATTAGCTTTAACAATATTATTTTTAAAATAAACCATATATGTTAGATATAAAAATTCTATAAGTCTTGCAAAAGTTGTACCAAGGGCAGCTCCCACAACTCCAAGTGGCTCAATACCAAACTTTCCAAAAATAAAAATATAGTTAAGAATACCATTAAATAAAAATCCTATTAAACTTCCTTTCATTGGAATAGATGTTTGTCCTGTACTTCTTAAAGTAGCACAGAAATTAAAAGATAAGCAAGTAAAAATATAACTAGGTGCAACAGCTCTTAAATAAGCAGAACCAGTTGACATAACATCTTTATTTTTATCAAATAACCCAATTATAAATTCTGGAAAAATAAGGGCGATACTTGTAAAAAAAACTGATGATAAAAGTGATAGTATAAGTCCAATTCCAGCAAATTTTTTTATATTAAATATCTCTTTCTTTCCCCAAAATTGAGATATAAGTACACTTCCTCCGACGCAAACAGCAGAAGTTGTTAAGAAAAACATCAGATAATATTGGTTAGCAAGTCCTACAGCAGCAATGGAAGTTTCTCCCAAATGTCCAATCATAATATTATCTAAAAAATTTAGAGAGGAAGTAATAAGATTTTGACCTATAAGAGGTAGAGATAAAATAAGTAAATTTTTAATAAATTTTTTATCCAAACTAAAAAGTGAAAGCAATTTCATAAATATCTCCTTAAAAAATTAAAAATAAAAAAGCAGTGTGGGTAATATAGCCGCTCACCTGCTTTTGACACGGTATATTATACTTAAAAAAGAGTTATTAGTCAATAAAAAAAGATTTTTAAAATTATAAAATTAATATATTTAAAAAAATTTAAAGAAAAACAGTATTGATAAAATTAATAACTAGATTAAAATGCAATTTTTTGTTATAATTCAACTATAAAGAACATTTTTTGGGGGATTTAGATGAATACAAGAAAAATGGAAAATAGAATAGAAAGTGAAATACTAGAATTAACTTCTTATACAGGAAAATTAATTCTTCAAAATGGAGGAGAAGTCTATAGAGCTGAAGACGTTATTTGTCGTGTAGGAAGACACTACGGCTATGAGATAGAAACTTTTGTTACATTGACTTGTATAGTTGTTTCTATAAAAGGGAGAGATGATCAATATCAATCTTTGGTTACAAGAGTTACTGAAAGAAGTTGGAACTTAAATAAAGTTCATAAGGCAAATAAACTTATAAGAGAGATAGATAAATATACTTTTGAAGAGTTTTATGAAAAAATGAGAAAGATAGATAAAAGTTTTTATATAGAACTTTATAGATATATAATTGGCTTTGTTTTTGTAGCAATGTTCATTGGACTTTTGTTCGGTGGAGGATTTAATGAAGCTATAATTGGTGGAATTGGTGGATTGATTGCTGGAATAGTAACTTATTTAATGGGAAAAGTTGGATTAAATGGTGTTATGGTCAATCTTGCAGGAAGTATAATTTGTACAGGGGTTGCGTGTATTGGAACTTATCTGGGATATACGGAAAAAACTTCAACGATTATAATTGCCTCGCTTATGAATTTAGTTCCGGGACTTGTATTTGTTAATGCCATAAGAGATTTTGTGGCGGGAGATTTGATAGCAGGTAGTTCAAGACTTATGGAAGCTCTGATGATAGCCACATCTTTAGCTATTGGAGCAGGATTTATTATTACTTGTTATACTGCTTTGGGAGGTGTAATATATTAATGATAATTCAAATGATAGGTCAATTTATATATTCTTCGTTGGCAACTTATGGATTTTGTCTAATATTTAACGTAAGGGGAATGATAGCTATGTCAGCCTCTTTTGTAGGTGGACTTGGTTGGATGGTTTATATTATTTCTTCAAAGTTGGGATTTAGTATAGGAGTTGCATTCTTTTTGGCAGGAGTGGTAGTAACTCTTGGTTCGGAAATAATAGCTAGAATTTTAAAAACTCCAGTAACTTCAGCTTTGATACCGACGTTTACACCATTAGTTCCTGGAGGAGGAGCATATTATACAATGCTTTATCTTTTTAATGGAGAATATACAAGAGCTATGGAAAAGGGAGCAGAAACTTTTATAATTTCGGTGGCTATAATAATTGGATTTGTTATTGTGACAGAGATGTTTAAATTATATGGAAAAAGAGTAAAAAAATTAAAAGAAAAGGAGCAAAAAATTGAAAAAAACTAATGCAGTTAGGGAATTAGACCAACATAAGATAAAATATTCTTTGAGAGAATATAAAGTTGATGAAAATGATTTAAGTGCTATTCACGTGGCTTTGGAAACAGGATTAGAACTAGAGAGAGTATTTAAAACATTGACTTTATTAAATGAGAAAAAAGAATTTTTGGTGGTTTGTATTCCTGGTGGAGATAATATTGATTTAAAAAAACTTGCAAAACTTGCTGGGTGTAAAAAAGTAGAGATGTTACCATTAAAAGATTTAACAGCTTATACTGGGTATGTAAGAGGTGGTTGTTCACCACTTGGAATTAAGAAAAAACATTTAAGTTTTATTCATAAATCAGCACTTAACTATGAAACTATAATTTTTAGTGGTGGAATGAGAGGGCTACAAATAGAAATGTCACCAAAAGATTTGATAGATTATCTTCAAATGACAGTTGGAGATCTGATAGTTTAGTCTGGAAAGGAAAAAATTTTGGATAATAAATTAGATAAATTTTTTAAAGAGATAGATGGAAAAGATAGAATAATAGGAAAAGAGAAAAAATTAAATTATTCTGTGATGGTTTTATTTTGTAAAATAGAAGATGAAATAAATATCCTTTTTGAAAAAAGAGCTATGAATATAGCTCAAGGAGGAGAAATTTCTTTTCCCGGTGGAAAAATAGAAAAAGAAGACCCCAGTTGTATAGAAACAGCCTTAAGAGAAACTTTTGAGGAGATAGGAATAAAAAAAGAGAGAATAACCAATGTAACCCATTATGGAAAACTTTTAATTCCTACAGGTCAACTGATAGATGTACAGTTTGGAATGATTGATAATTTTTCTTATGATGAACTGAAAATAAATCCTGATGAAGTGGAGAAAGTATTTTTAGTGCCACTTAAATTTTTTACAGAAAAAGAGCCTTTGGTAGAAAAAGTGATGGTAGAAAATAGACCTGAATATTCAAAAGGAAATGAGGAGAGAATATTCCCTGTGGAAAAATTAGGAATTCCATCAAGATATGGAAAACCTTGGGGCAGAGAGAGGGAGATTTATTTTTATAACTATCAAGGCGAAGTGATTTGGGGAATTACTGGAGAGATTATTTATTCTATCGCAAAAGATATAAAAGAGATTTAAAAATAGGAGAAACAGATGATAAAATTAATAGCAACAGATATGGACGGAACTTTACTAAATGATGAAAAAAAGATAGATGATAGTTTTTGGGAAGTCCATAAAAGATTAACAGAACTTGGTATACATTTTGTTGTTGCAAGTGGAAGACAATATTTTAATATTAGAAAGAATTTTGAAAGACTTAATGAAAATCTTATGATTATGGCAGAGAATGGGGCTATTATAATGGAAGATGAAAAAGAAATTTTTTCAAAAACTCTGTCAAAAGAAGATGCTATAGAACTTATAAAAGTGGGAAGAACAATTCCGACAGCTAATCTTATATTTTGTGGAAAGAAAAAAGCTTATTTAGAAGATGATGAGCCTAATTTCTTGGAAGAGGTAAAAAAATATTATGAAAAATATGAGATAGTAGAGGACATCACGAAGGTAGATGATGAGGCTTTAAAAATTACTATCTGTGATCTGACTGGAGCAGAAAAAAATACTTATTCATATTATAAAGATTATTATGATAAGTTTAAGGTTGCTGTTTCTGGAGAGATTTGGGTTGATATTGTAGATAAAAATATCAACAAAGGGATAGCTCTAGCAAGTCTTCAAAAAAAACTTGGGATAAAAAAATCTGAGACAATGGTTTTTGGTGATTATCTAAATGATTATGAACTTATTGGGCAGGGAGATTATAGTTTTGCTATGGAGAATGCTCACCCAGAACTTAAAAAAATAGCAAAATACAACGGTGGAGATAATAACAGAGCTGGTGTTGTAGAAAGTATAAAAAAATATGTATTAGAAGAGAGATAAAAAATTAAGAGGGAAAAATCCCTCTTATTTTTCTAATGAGAAATATAAAGTATCATAAAGGATACCATTTTTATCAAAGTTTTTATATTCTGTTTTAATAAGTTTAAATCCAAGTTTTTCCATAATTTTTTTAGAGCCAAGATTTTCAGAAAAACAATCTCCAATTATTTTTTTAGCTTTTAAAGTATTGAAAGCAAAATCAACTAAAAATTTTCCAGCTAAATATCCATAACCTTTTCCCCAAAAATTATTATCAAGTTGGTAAGCAATTAGATAAGTATCTTTCTCATCAGTTTCAAGTAAAGCACATTGTCCAACAAAATTTGAATTTTCACGGATAGTAAAAATATAGTTATTAGAATTTTTATCCTTTAACATAGCTAAAAAATAATTTTTAGTTTCGTCAAAATCATTTGGTCCAAAGTTAAGATATTTGCAAACTTCTTTTTTTGTTAGCATATTTGCAATTTCAGGAATATCCTGAGCTTTTAATTTTTCAAAAGTAATATTATTCATTTATTTTCTACCTCCAACAGTTATTTCACTTACTCTTATTGTAGGTTCTCCAACGTTTGTTGGGATACTACCAGAAGATGAACCGCACATTCCTTGTCCAAATCCTAAATTATTTCCTACCATATCGATTTTTTTTAGGACTTCTCCACCATTTCCAATAAGAGTTGCTCCTCTAACTGGCTCACATATTTCACCATTTCTTATAATATATCCTTCCATAACGGCGAAGTTAAAATCTCCAGTGGCAGGATTTACGGAACCTCCACCCATATTTTTAGCATAAATTCCATACTCAGTATTTTTTATAATCTCATCAAAAGAAGATTTCCCATTTAAGATAAAAGTATTTGTCATACGAGAAGTAGGAGCATATTTATATGATTCTCTCCGACCACTTCCAGTGGATTTCATATCCATTCTTCTTCCGTTTAATTTATCAACTAAATATCCTTTTAAAATTCCATTTTCTATTAAAAGATTTCTTTGAGTTTTGTGTCCCTCATCATCAATAGTTAAACTTCCCCATTCGTTAGGTAAAGTTCCATCATCAACAGCACTGACTAAAGGACTTGCTATCATCTGTCCCATTTTTCCAGCAAAAATAGAATTTCCTTTTGCGACACTTGAGGCTTCTAATCCGTGACCACAAGCTTCATGGAAAATAACTCCACCAAATCTGTTATCAATTACAACAGGAAATTTTCCACTAGGAGCATAAGAGGCAAATAACATAGTTTTTGCAATTCTTGATGCTTCACGTGCCTCAGCTTCAATATCCATATTTCTAAAAAATTCAAATCCAGCAGATGCTCCAGGACTAACTCTACCAGTTTGCATATCATTTCCATCAGTAGCCACACTTTCTATTGAAATTCTTCCTCTAACTCTTTCGTCAGTTGTGAAAAGTCCTTCACTATTGGCGATTAAAATATTTTGTTTAACATCTCCAAGAGATACTCTCACTTGTGAAATATGTTTGTCATAATCTTTAGCACTGTGACTTGCAATTTTCATAAGTTCAATTTTTTCAGATTTCTTAATATCTTGTGGATAGATTTGAATTTTATTTATATTTTCAATATCTTGCTTGATAAGATTTATTGTAATATCCTCTTTTGTACCAGAGATAGAACTTGCAATTTTCTTTGTTGCTTTTAAAAGGCTCTCTTCGTTCATATCGTTAGTATATCCATAGACTGAAAAAAGTCCTTTAAAAATTCTTATTCCTATTCCAAAATCTCTTCCAGAAATTGAAGATTCAACTTTTCCATCAATCATAAAAAGATTTGATGAACTTTTTTTCTCAACGAAAATTTCGGCAAAATCTCCACCAGTAGAAAGAGCTTCAGTTAAAATTTTATCTATAAGCTGTTTATCTAGCATAATTCCTCCATAAAAATAAATTTTACTATTGTATTATACCATTTATAGAGAAAAAAGAAAACTACACCTAATATTTTAATTAAATATCAGGTGTAGTGATTATAAAAAATTAATAAACTAGCAATTATATATTAAAAATTATGTAATTTATGGAAGAAAGCTAGAATTAGCAAGTGATATTGAACGCTAAAAAACGACACTGTTTGAACGAAGTGAGTTTGTCGTTTTTAGTGAAACGAGCTTAGCTAAGTCAGATTTCTGGAATATGGAATAATTTTTAAATATATAATTTCAGTAGTTAAATAATAATTAAAAGATTAATTCATTTAAAGGAATTTTTGGCACATAGTTATGACGTTTTTCAACATCTCTATAATAGTCAATATTTCCCTCAACAGCGTCAACCACAGTTGAGATTTCCAAAGGTTTACCAAGAGCAATCAGAATTTCACAATTATAATTTTCAGGAATATTTAATAAATCGTGAACTTCTTTTTTATTGAAAGCTCCAAGGATACAACCACCATATCCCATAGATACTGCAGTAAGTAAAATATTTTGAGCAGAAAGCCCCATATCAAAATAATTATAATTCATATTAAGAGTTTTATCGTTAGGTAAACACATTACAATATATGCCACTGGTGATTCTTCTAAAGATGGATTCCACTCTAAAAGTCCAGCCCACTTTGTAAGAGAAAATATTTTATCACAAGTTTCTTCATTTTCTACCAAAGCATAACGAATATTTTGGGAGTTTCTAGCACTGGCAGAGAGCCTAGCATTCTCAACCATCATTAAAAGTTCACCCTTATTAATTCTTTCATTAGAAAAAGTTCTGTAAGATCTGTTTTTTAGAAAAATATCTTTTTCCATTTAATAAAACCTCCTTTAAGTTTGTAGTTATAATTCTAAAATAAATCTAAATATATATAAATAGAAAACAATCAATAAAAAAATCTATATTTTTAAATAAAATTATTAAAATCAAATAAATTATGGTACAATACTTATATCACTACAAGTATTGGAGGGATAAAATGAAAAGAAGTCTTGAAGAAATCTTAAATGCCATAACACATTACACAGGAGCTATCTTTTCTTTGATAGGTCTTATATTAATAATAACACATTCTGTGAAAATTGGGAAGATTGGTTATACTTTTGGTTGCGTGATATTTGGTTTAGCTTTAATTTTTCTTTATATGATGTCAGGTACATATCATATTTTGGTAAATGAAAAATTAAAAAAATTATTTAGAAAGCTTGACCATATAGGAATATATATTTTAATATCAGCTTCTTATACACCTTATATATTTACTATTTTAGACGGAAAAACTAGATGGATAGTTTTTTTTATTCAATGGGGTTGCACACTTCTCGGAATAGTTTATAAAATATTTTTTACAGGAAAACTAAAACTTTTATCTACTATTATATATCTAATAATGGGTTGGATGGTTGTTTTTGTATTTAAAGATGTAAAAGCGTCACTTAGTGTTTCATCATTTAATTATCTTGTTACAGGAGGAATAGTTTACACAGTTGGAACAATATTTTATATGATGAAAAATTTAAAATACAGCCATGTAATTTGGCATATATTTGTAATATTTGGAAGTTTATTTAATTATCTTTCAATATATTATATAGCAGAAACAGTATAATTTTTGGGAGGCAGAATGAATTTTTATGTAAAACTGATAATAAAAATTTTAGAAAGAAGTATGAGTGGTCAAGATTCAGAAATTTTAAAAAAATTAAAAAGAGGTATTGATCTTACAACAGAGGACAAAAAAGAACTTGAAGAGATGATTGATAACTTATAGAAAGGAGCAGAATATGGCGATAAAATTTGTTACAGACTTTAATAAGGAAGCCGTATTTTATAAAAACAAAGAGTATACTTACAAGGATTTAATAAGAGAGGCAAAATATATCTCAAAAGTTTTAGGGATAGAAAAGGGAGAAAAAGTAGTAAACTTTATGGAAAATCGTCCAGAGTTTATCTGTAGCTTTTTTGGAATTTGGAATAGCAAAGGTGTACCAATAAATATTGATGCTGGATATACAGCAGAGGAGTTAGAATATATTTTGACCGATGCTGATCCAAAAGTTATTATGACTTCAAATAAAAATCTTAAAGTGGCAGAAGAAGCAATAAAATTAAGTGGAAAAAATATTAGGATTATAAATTGTGATGAGATAAAATCTCCAGAAGATTTCGAGGTTGATGAATATGTAATTTATTCTCCAGAGCCTGAAGATATAGGAGTTTTACTTTATACTTCTGGAACAACAGGAAAACCAAAAGGAGTTGTTCTTACTTTTGATAACCTTATGTCAAATGTTGATGCGATAATTGAGATAAAAATGGCAACTCCAAAAGATAGACTTTTGGCTCTTCTTCCATATCATCACGTATTGCCACTTTCAATAAATCTTTTGATGGCAATCCATATTGGAACTTTAGTTGTTTTAATTGATGAGCTTTCGGCTAGTGCTATCTTGGGAGCTTTGCAAAAATATAAGATAACAATAGTTGTTGGAGTTCCAAGACTTTGGGAAATGATTCACAAAGGACTTATGGAAAAAATAAAAAGTAGCAAGATTGCTAATCTTTTATTTGAACTTTGTAAAAAAGTAAAAAGTGTAACTCTAAGTAAAATAGTTTTCAAAAAAGTTCATCAAGCTCTTGGCGGAAATATAAGATATTTAGTTTCTGGTGGTGCAAAACTTGATCCAAATATAATGGACGATTTCAAAGTTTTAGGAATAAAAGTTCTTGAAGGGTATGGACTTACTGAAACATCTCCAATAATTGCTTTTACAAGACCAGACGATGTTTGTATTGGAACTGTTGGAAAAACAATCCCAGGTGTAGAAGTGAAAATTGCTGAAGATGGAGAACTTTTAGTAAAAGGAAGAAATGTACTTAAAGAATATTATAACAAGCCTGAAGCAACAAAAGAGGCTAAAGATGAAAATGGTTGGTTTCATACTGGAGATTTAGGAAAAATAGAAAATGGATATATAACTATAATCGGTAGAAAAAAAGAGATGATAGTTTTATCAAATGGTAAAAATATAAATCCTATTGATATTGAAAATGAGATTGCTAAGGGAAGCGACCTTATAAAAGAGATAGCTGTTATGGAGCATAATAATCATCTTTTAGCTTTAGTTTATCCAGATTTTAAACTTATAAAAGAGAGAAGTATAACAAATATTACAGAAACATTAAAATGGGATATAATAGATTCTTACAATATAAATGCTCCAGCTTATAGAAAAATTTTGGAGATTAAAATAGTTAAAGATGAATTTCCAAAAACAAAACTTGGAAAATTGAGAAGATTTATGCTTAAGGATATATTAAAAAATCTTGAAGATGGTGGAGAAAACTCTCATAAAGAAAGACCAGAAGATCCAGAAAGCAAAACAAGAGAGTTCCAAACTTTAGCTCAATATATAAAAGAGGAAAAGGGAGAAAATATCTATCCAGATTCTCATATAGAGATAGATTTAGGACTTGATTCCCTTGATATAATTCAGTTAAATTCATTTATTGAAAAAACTTTTGGATTTAAAATAAAAGAGGAAGAAACTGTTGATTTAAAAGTTATAAAAGATATTTGTGAATATATAAGAAAAAATAGTAAAGAGTATCATCTTGAAAAAATTAATTGGTCAGAGATTTTAAAAGAATCTATTGATTATCCATTACCATCATCAAATATGATTTGGTTGACTAAGATTTTCTTTGCTCCAATTTTAAAATTCTATCTAGGATTAAAAATAAAAGGAATAGAAAAACTTTCTAAAGAGCCAAGAATAATAATCTGTAACCATGAAAGTTTTATTGATGCTTTTGCAGTTCAAAGATTATTTAAAGGGGATATGCTAAAAAATACTTATTACTTTGCTATCAAAAAACATTTTAATAAAGTAGGTTTAAGATTTATGGCAAATCACGGAAACATAATCCTTATGGATATAAATGAAAATTTAAAAGAAAGTTTACAAATTTCTGCTGAAGTTTTAAAAGAGGGAAAAAATCTAGTAATCTTCCCAGAGGGAGCAAGAACTCGTGACGGAAAATTACAAGACTTCAAAAAATTCTTTGGAATTTTATCAAAAGAATTAAATATCCCTGTTACAGTGTTAGGAATAGATGGAGCTTACAAATCTATGCCATTTGGAAGTATATTCCCAAGACCTGCAAAAATAAAACTAGAAGTTTTAGGAGAAGTTAATCCTAGTGGACTTTCTGTTGAAGAAATTGTTAATAATTCCAAGGAAATTATAAGAGTTTGGAAGTCTGGAAAATAAAAATTAACTTGACAAAATAACCTAAATAAAGTATAATTGGTTATGCAGTAGAGATTATTGAAGTATAGATTGTGAAATAGGGGTATCGAAATAAAATACTGAAGTTTCAAAACTAGTCTTTTTAAATTCTATGCAAAAAGTATTTTATGGAGGTATCAAAATGAACAAAGGAACAGTTAAATGGTTTAACGCTGAGAAAGGATTTGGATTTATCACTTCTGAAGAAGGAAAAGACTTATTCGTTCACTATTCTGAAATCAAAAAAGAAGGATTCAAAACTTTAGAAGAAGGACAACAAGTATCTTTCGACGTTAAAGAAGGACAAAAAGGACCTCAAGCTGCAAACGTACAAATCCTTGGATAATTAAAAGAATGACTTTTAAGCCTACTCAGTTGAGTAGGTTTTTTTATTTTAAGGAGAAATTATGGAAAACATAAAAGGTGTAATACAGATAATTCACGGAATGTGTGAGTATAAAAAAAGATACATACATTTTTTTAATTATTTTGAAAAATTGGGTTTTAAAGTTGAGATGCTAGAGCATATTCATCATGGTGAAAGAGCCGAAAATCCAGAAAAAGCTGGAATATTTCAAAATGATTTTAATAAGATGATTGAAGATCAGATTAATTTTACTAAGGAGCTTAAAGAAAAATATAAAGATATTCCAATTATAATTTTTGGACATAGTATGGGTTCTTTTATAGCACAAGAACATATGAAAAAATGTAATGATATAGTGAATATGTATATTTTATGTGGGTCTTGCTATGAACAAAAATTTCTGTGGAAATTGGGAGAATGGGCAAGCTTTTTATTGGACAAAATCTATAAAAACAAAAGAGCAACAATTATAAGAAAAATGATATTTTTAAACTCTAATAAAAAGATAAAATCAAAGTATTATTATAATGAAAACTCTTGGCTTTCTAGGGATATAAATGAAGTAAAAAAATATTCTGAGGATAAGTATTGTGGATTTACTTATAGTAGTAATTTTTATAAAGAGTTTTTTATATTTTTAAATAATCTTTATAATAAAAATGATTTTGAAAAAATTAGAAAAGATATTCCAATACTTATAATCTCAGGGGATATGGATCCAGTGGGATTGCATAAAAAAGGTGTACTAGAGTTAGCAAATTTTTATAGAGAAGAGGGATTTAAAAATCTAAACTTTAGATTGTATAAAGATGCAAGACACGAACTTCACAATGAGATAAATAGAGAGGAAGTTTTTAGAGATATTAGAAGTTGGTTTATAAAAAATGGAATTAAAAATTGATGTTATATTTTTATAAAAAATATGGATTAAAAATTACGAAAATTATGGAGAAAAATTAGATTTATAAAGCGACATTGAACGCTAAAAATCACAACTGTTTGAACGAAGTGAGTTTTGTGATTTTAGTGAGATGAGCTTTTAATAAATCAATTTTTCGTAATCTGTAGTAATTTTTAATCCTATATTTCTTAAAGTTTTAATAAAAACTTAAAAATATTATAAATTATTTAACATTTCTAAAACAATTTTTGCTGAGTGGTCAGATGCAGCAGTTTTTAAATCTTCATAACTTATTTGAGCAGAACCGTCAGCTTTATCAGATATAGTTCTTAAAACTACAAATGGAACTTTATACATAGCATAAGCTACTTGAGCAACAGCAGCTCCTTCCATTTCAACAGCTTTAGCTTCAAAAGAGTTTCCAAGAGATATAACTTTTTGTTTATCTGCGATAAATTGGTCACCAGATATTATAGTTCCAACGTGAACTTTATCTTCTCCTAAAACTTTAACAGCAGATTTTTTAGCCACTTCGATTAAATCTTTGTCAGCTGGGAAGAAAGGTGATTCTTCTTCGTCAACAAGTCCAAGTGGACAACCAAAAGCTGTAAGGTCAACATCGTGTTGAGCAAGTTTATCAGAAACTACAAGGTCAAGAACATTTAAGTTGTGGTCAACAGCTCCAGCAATTCCAGTGAAGATTATTTTATCAACACCAAATTCTCTGATAGCAATATCAGTTCCAACAGCAGAATTAACTTTTCCTACTCCTGTTCTAAATAAAACAACATTTTTTCCTTGAAGTTCACCTTCGTAGAAAGTTATTTTTCCTATTTTTTTAGAGTTTACATTTTTCATAGAACCTTTTAAAAGATTGATTTCAGAGTCCATGGCTCCGATAATTCCTATTTTAGGATCTTTTTTAGGTTGTGTAGCTCCAAAAGAATTTGCTCCCATAAGTAGTAAGAATAAACTACTTAAAGAAAATAATTTTAAAGATTTTTTCAAATTATCATCTCCTCATAAAAAAATTTATAATATACTATGCAAGGCATAGCTTTTAACTAATTAACTTTCTTTACAATATAAATTAATATCAGTTCCGTCATCAAGAGTTAGAATATACCAAAGATACCCAGCATATATTCCACTTCTACCAGCATTTTGAAAACCGATTATACATTCACTTTCAAAAATATTTTCAAAAATTTCTTTTGTTACAATTTCAGTATCTAAACTTAGAATTTCTTCTCTAGTCATAATAAAACTCCCTATTCAATATTTTTAAATCCCTCACCAAGAACTTCAGAAACATCACTTATAAAAATAAATGCTTTTTTATCAATGTTTCTTACTATTTTTTTAACAGCAGTAACCTCATATCTTGAAACTATGCAACAGATAACTTCTTTGGGGTCCCCTTTAAATCCACCTTTTGCATTAAGAATTGTAGTACCTCTCTCAAGTTCTTCCATAATTTTTTCTTTTATCTCAAAACTTTTTTCAGAGATTATGCTTATAGATTTTGTTGAGTCAAATCCATCTTGTATAATATCAATAACTTTTGCTGAAGTGAAAAGTCCAACAAGAGTGTACATAAAGACCTCTTTTCCAAAGAAGAAAGCTAAAAGTCCAAGAACTATTGTATCTAAAATTAAGAAACATTTTCCAACTGGAATATTGAAGAATTTATTAAAAATCTTAACTAAAATATCAGCTCCACCACTAGATCCACCAGCTATAAATATTGTTCCAAGTCCAATACCACTTAAAAGTCCACCAAATAGTGCTGCCATCAGTTTATCTTCCATTGGTCCAAGGCAATTTTGTAAAAGTCTAAAAGCTATTGATGTAGCCAAAGTTCCATAAAAAGTTTTTATAATAAATTTTCCACCGATTAATTTATATCCCGCTATAACCAAAGGAATATTTATACAAGCATAGGTAACACTTATATTAAATTCAAAAAGATAATATAAAATGGTGCAAATTCCTGCAACTCCACCATCAGCCATCTGGTTAGCTACAAAAAAATAATTTACTCCAAAAGCGTAGACAAAAGCTCCAAAAGTGATAAGTAGAATATCTTTTACAATCTCTTTATAACTAACTTCTGAAAATATATCTTTAATCTTTTTTTTCATAGTTTATCTCCTAAAAAATCAAGTAAAATAAAATGTCTATTACAATTATAATCTATTTTTTTTAAATTATCAAGTAGATGAAAAATATTGAAAAAATGTGAAAAATTATGTTGACAAATATTCTAATAAGTGGTACTATTACATTATGAAATTATTAGCACTCACTGATAAGGAGTGCTAAAAAATAAAATAAAAAATTTAAAAATTATTATATAAAGATTTTATGAGGAGGAATTGGAAAAATGAGTATTAAACCTATTGGAGAAAGAGTTGTGGTAAAAGCTATAAAAGCTGAAGAAAAAACATCAGGTGGAATTATTTTGACAGCTTCTTCCACTAAAGTAAATCCAAACACAGTTGAAGTTGTAGCTGTTGGACTTGGAGAAAAAGTAGCGAAAGAAATAAAAATCGGAGATAAAATAATCTATACTGGTTATGGAGCAACAAAAGTTCACGATGGTAATGAAGAATTTATGATAATTGATTTTGAAAATATTTTAGGAATTATAGACTAATTTGGGAGGCAAGAAAATGTCTAAAGTATTATTATTTGATGAAACAGCTAGAAAAAAATTAGAAAAAGGTGTTGATACATTAGCTAATGCAGTAAAAATTACATTAGGACCTAAAGGAAGAAATGTAATTCTTGATAGAGGATTTGGTTCTCCACTAATTACAAATGACGGAGTTTCTATTGCAAGAGAGATAGAACTTGAAGATCCATTTGAAAATATGGGAGCAAAACTTATAAAAGAAGTTGCAACAAAAGCTAACGACGTTGCAGGAGACGGAACTACAACAGCTACAATTTTAGCACAAGCTATTGTAAAAGAAGGATTAAAAATAGTAAGCTCTGGTGCAAATCCAATGTTTGTAAAAAAAGGTATAGAAAAAGCAGTTGATAAAGTTATAGAAAAATTAAAGGAAAAATCTAAAAAAGTTGAATCAAACTCTGAGATAGAACAAGTAGCTTCAATCTCTGCTGGTGATGGAGAAATCGGAAGACTTATAGCTGAGGCTATGTCAAAAGTAGGAGAAACAGGAGTTATAACTGTAGAAGAAGCTCGTTCTTTTGAAACTTCACTAGAAGTTGTAGAGGGAATGCAATTTGATAAAGGATATATTTCTCCATATATGGCTGACCCTACAAGAATGGAAGCTGATATGGAAAATCCATTTATCTTAATAACAGATAAAAAAATTACAAATATTCAAGAACTTTTACCAATTCTTGAAAAAGTTGTAAAAACTTCAAAACCATTATTATTAATAGCTGATGACTTAGAAGGAGAAGCTTTAACAACTCTTGTTCTAAATTGTATCCGTGGAACATTGAATTTAGTTGCTGTAAAAGCTCCATCATTCGGAGATAGAAGAAAAGCAATATTAGAAGATATAGCAGTATTAACAGGAGCTACTGTAATTTCTGAAGATAGAGGAATGAAATTAGAAGAAGCAGATATGTCAGTTCTTGGTACTGCTAAGAGAGTAAAAGTAAGCAAAGATTCTACAACAATAGTTGATGGAGCAGGAGAAAAAGAAAATATCAAAGAAAGAGTTGCTCAAATCAAAGCACAACTTGAAAACACAACTTCTGATTATGATAAAGAAAAAATGCAAGAAAGAATAGCAAAACTTTCAGGTGGAGTTGCAGTAATTAAAGTTGGTGCTGTAACAGAAACAGAGATGAAAGATAAAAAATTAAGAATAGAAGATGCTTTAAACGCAACTAGAGCAGCAGTTGAAGAAGGAATAGTTCCTGGTGGTGGAGTAGCTCTTGTAGAAATTGCAAAAGCTATAAAAGATTTTAAACTTGAAGGAGAAGAAGGAATGGGTGTAGAAATAGTTAAAAAAGCTCTTCTTGCTCCAATGAAACAAATCGCTACAAATGCTGGACTTGATGGTGGAGTTGTAGTAGAAAAAGTAAAAACTATGGAAGATGGATTTGGTCTTAATGCAGCCACTGAAGAATATGTTGATATGGTTTCAGCAGGAATTATCGATCCAACAAAAGTAACTAGATCAGCTGTACAAAATGCAGCCTCAATAGCAGCATTAATTCTTACAACAGAAGTATTAGTAGCAGATAAAAAAGAGGAAAAACCTAGTATGCCTGCACAAGGTATGCCAGAAATGATGTAAACTTTTAAATTTTAACTTTAGGGAAACAATAAATTTTAATATAAAAATAGCAAATATTAGGCAAATTTAAAAAACTTTCAAACTTTCAAAAAAAGAAAAAGCCATATAAATCAGTAAATTAGATTATTGATTATATGGCTTTTTTTATAGTTAAAAATTAAATTTCATTTAAAATTTTATCAATCTTTTTGAAAAGGCTAAGTAAAGTTTTTTGCTTATCTATTGGTAACTTTTCAAGAGTTTCTTTTTTAGGAAGATGAGTTAAAAAATTATTAAAATCAAAATCCATTATCTCATTTTTTTCTTGAAAAGAGATACTATCAAGAGTCATATTATCTAATATATCTATTGATCTTTCTCTTTCGATAGTTCTTATGATAGATTGAGGATTTTCATTTTTACAGATGTCATTTATCTGCCTATAAGGAAGTTTTGCAACAACTTCTTTTGAAAAATCATCTTCACATAAAGTATAAAGTTTGTAACGGTTTCTATGTCTTAGTGCAGTCATCTTATTAAATCCATTAAATTCAAGCCATTTTACATAACAACCAGTGTATCTATTACCGGCAAGTCTAAGCTCAACCTCTGAAAATATTTTACCAAGAGTAAGTGATGTACGAGCTTGAAGGTTTAAAACTTCTAAAGATTTTTCTTTTAAAAAACTATTTACTTCATCATCACCAGTTATTTGAAAAATCTCTTTATTGATATTTTTTATTAATAAAGATTTTTTTTCCTCTTGAGGTTTTTCAGATACTTTTTTTTGCTTTCTTGAGTTTAGTAGATCTTTTAATTTTTCATCAATTTTTTTCTCCATGCTACTCACCTAATTCTATCATAATATCAGCTAAAGTTTTTTTAGCATCATCTAAAAGTTTTGATTTTGTTTCCCAGATAGTTTTTCCATTTCCTAAAAGATTTTCAACTTGAGAAAGTTCTCTTATTGGTTCAGGGAAAAGAATATCAGTATCTCTTAAAAGATTTTTAAGTTTTTCAAGATTTTCACTTTGAGTAACTGTACTTCTAAATTTATTAGGAACAACAGCAAGAATTTTTTCAATTCCAGCCTCTTCAATTACATTTGCTACTCCTTCAATAGTGGCTCTGTCACAGAAAACAGGGATTATTATTTTGTCAGAACATCTTACAAATTCAGAGTCAATTTTAAGTAAAGGCATACTGTCTATTAAAATATAATCATATTCCTCTCTCATTCTATCTAAAAATGGCTCTAATTTTTTTGAGAAAACTGATGAAAATTTACTATTTTCAAGAGGAATGAAGAAAAGATTTTCTCTAAGTTTGATAAGTTCTCCCTTTTTACCTCTTACCCAAACTTTCAAACCATTTTTAAAAGATGGTACTTCTCCATCTTTAAAAGTGTAGTGAAGAATATTATTTTGAGAGTCAGAAGTAAGGATTAAAACTTTTTTACCAATTGAGGCAAGTCCAGCTCCAAGTTGAACTGTTAAGAAAGTTTTTCCAACGCCCCCTTTATTAACTTTTATAATTATAACTTTTCCTTTATTATCAATCATAATTTATCTCCTGTAAAAAAATAATTTTGCCCATATATTGTAGCACAAATACTAAAAAAAGTTTATAGAAAAATTAGATTTAAAATTTTAAACTCAAGAAACCCTTTGGAATATAAAGAATTTTTTTGAATTATAAAACACTTTTATTTGCTCTGCTTTCTTAAATAATTTTATTTAGAGGAGATAAAAAATAAAAAAATAAAAAATAACACTTGATTTAATTTGAGTTTCATACTATAATCTTAGCAGTATTAACCAAGGGACAAGAAAAAAGATTATAAATTTTAATATATATCATTAATAAAATATCTTAAAAAAACTTTGAGATATTTTAAAATAAATAAAAGGAGGATGTATTTAATATTTATTAAATTGTATTGTATGGATATGTTTAAGTTAAAAAATATTATCTTTTCTTAGGGGGCTTTTTAATAAAAGCTTGCCAGTAGTTAAGTCTTAGTTATAAAAAAATTACAACAGTTGGTAAAATTTTTATAAAATTTATTTATCCTGATTATGTGGGAAACTTAACTTTCTCTGTTTAGGCTGTAGTTAAATGAGTGTAGAGAGTTCAATAACTTAACGCCACGAGAACAAAAAACAGAGAACCTGAGAAAATTTATTTTGTACTCCGAGAAGTCTGCTGGGTAGCTTTTAGAGTAGCAGATAGTTTATCTTTACACTTTACAAAAAATCATTATCAAATGGAGAAAATAGATAAAATTATCTCTATCTTTTTTGATATTGAAAAATTGAAAGGTTTTATATAAAAATCTGAAAAAATATTGAGTACAAAAGTATTATGAAAAAAAGTTTTATGGCGTTTTTTGTTTCACTGTTTTTATTTTTGTTTGTAGGTTGTGGTGGAGGAGAAGAAAAATCAGCTCCTAAAGAAGCAACTAAAAAAGTTGTAGTAAAAATTTCAGCAGACCCTGATTTTTTAGACCCACACAAATATGTAGCAGCAGCAACTGGAGAGATAACTTTTAATATCTTTGAAGGATTAGTTAAAATGGATTCTAAAGGAGAAATTAATCCAGCCTTAGCAGAAAGTTATAAAGTATCTGATGATTTCTTAACTTATACTTTCAAAATTAAAAAAGGAATCTTATTCCAAAATGGTGTAGAACTTACACCAGAATTAGTAAAAGCATCTTATGATAGATTTTTACTAACTGACTTCCCAACAAACCTTTCTACAACAGAGTTTAAAAAATTAATAAAATCTGTTGAAGTAAATGGAGATGAAGTTGTATTTACTTTAAAACAAGTTACTGGAGAGGGAATTGCTGCATTCTTAGATGGAATAGTTTATGTTGATGGAGAAAAAATCTATGGAACAGGACCTTTCTATTTAGACGAATATGTTCCAGGTGAAAGAGTAACATTGAAAAAATTCGACAAATATTGGAATATAGCAAATACTGGAAATGTGGAAGAGGCAGAATTTAGAGTAATAAAAGATGACCAAAGTGGAATAATGTCTTTCCAAATGGGAGATGTAGATATTATTCATAGACTTGGAGCTGAATATGTTGGAATGATAGGAGATTCAGGAAAAATTCAAGAGGGAGAACAAAATATGGTTCAACTTCTAGCTCTAAATAATGATGTAGCTCCATTAAATGATTTAAGAGTAAGACAAGCTATCCATTATGCTATCAATAAAAATGAAATCATAGAGGGAGCATCTCTTGGTAGAGGAGCAGTTACTGGTGGAGCAGTAAGTCCATCTGTAAAATCTATTTATAACAGAGAAACAGAATATTTATACAAAACTAACTTAGAAAAATCAAAAGAACTTTTAAAAGAAGCTGGATATGAAAATGGATTAAAATTAGTTTTAAGAGCTCCAGCAAACTATAGAGTTCACGTTGATACAGCTCAAATAATCAAAGAACAACTTATAAAAGTTGGAATTGATGTAGAAATAGAAGAGATCGAATGGGGAACTTGGTTAAGTGATGTTTACAAAAATAGAAACTATCAAATGACAGTAATCGGATTTGAAGGAAAACCATCTCCATATGCTACTGTTGATAGATATAGAACTAAAGATCCAAGAAATATGTGTAATTTCTCAAATAAAGATTATGACAAAGTTTTATCACAAATTCCTGTTGAAATGGATAAAGAAAAGCAAATTGCACTTTATAAAGAAGCTCAAAAAATATTAACAGAAAATGTAGGAGCAGTATTCTTACAAGCTCCAAGCTATATAGTAGCACTAAATAAAAAAATAGATGGATATCAAATATACCCTATCTATGTATTAGATCTAAGTTGTCTAGTAATAAAATAAAAAAAGGAGTTAAAAAGTGTTTTTAATAAAGAAAATTTTTACCTCAATAATAACACTTTTTCTAGTATCTATAATAAGTTTTACAGTATTAAATGTAATTCCGGGAGATCCTATTTTATCAAAATTAGGTGTAGATGCTACAAAAGAACAGGTAATAGCATTAAAAAAAGAATATGGACTTGATAAACCAAAACATATAGCATATATTGAGTGGACAAGAGATGCTCTTCATGGAGATATGGGAGAATCAATAAAATATTCAACACCTGTAAATGATTTAATAGCAAAAAGAATGGGAGTAACTTTAAATCTTGCAGGAAAAGCGATGGTTATTACTATTTTGTTTGGATTTCCTTTGGGACTTTTATCAGCAATGAGAAATAAAAAAAGAGGAGACGGATTCCTATCAATATTTAATATGATAGGGATCTCTATCCCATCGTTTTGGATAGGACTTCTTCTTTTGATGATATTTGGAATTTATTTGAAAGTTCCTATAAAAACTGTTACAAATATTTTACCAGCTGTGACACTTGCTGTATCACAAATTTCTATAACTTCAATTTATCTAAAAAATATAATTCTTGAGGAGCTTAACAAAGATTATGTAAAAGCTGCCATTGCAAGAGGAAGAGGGAAAAATGAAGTTATAATAACTGATGTGTTGAGAAATATTTTATTTCCAATGCTTACAATAGTCTCTGGACTTTTTGTAAAAATATTAGCTGGAAGTGTAATAGTGGAGAGTCTTTTTAATATTCCGGGACTTGGAAGTCTTATGGTTTTAGGAGTAGAGAATAGAGATTATCCAGTGGTTCAAGCTTTGGTACTTTATAGTGCTATTATAGTTATAGTTACAAATTTATTTACAGATTTACTTTATTCTTATGTAGACCCTAGAGTAAAAATTTCTTAGAGGTATAATTTATGAAAAAATTAGTAAAAATAGATAAAAAACTTTTATTCGGAATAAGTTTCTTTGGAGTTTTGGTGCTTGCCATTATTCTTACAAAGATATTTAGTCCTTACGGAGTAACTTCTATAGATGTAAATAATAAATTTGCTGAGCCAAGTTTTTTTCATCTTTTTGGAACAGATAAATTTGGTAGAGATATATTTACAAGAGTAATGGAAGGAGGACAAATCGCTCTTTTGGTAGGAATTTCTTCAATATGTATCGGACTTTCAGTGGGAAGTATCTTGGGAATGTATTCTGGTTACTCTGGTGGATATGTAGATGAAGTTATAATGAGAATTATAGATGCTTTTATGTCTTTTCCGGGAATTTTATTTGCTTTGATGATGATAACTGCTTTTGGTTCAGGAACTTTTAATACAATCTTAGTAATTGGGATAATGAATATTCCTCATTTCACTCGTTTTGCAAGAGGGGAAACTCTGAAAGAGAAAGAAAAAAACTATACTCTTTCGGCAAAAACTAGAGGAGCATCAGATTGGTGGATATTATGTCACTATATTTTCCCAAATATAAGAGGAAAACTTATAGTTTCAACAGCTCTATCTCTTGGAGTATCAATTCTTACAGAGGCATCTTTAAGTTATCTAGGACTTGGTATTCAGGCTCCATATCCAAGTTGGGGATCAATGCTTCGTGAAGCTCAAATATATTTTTTAACAGCTCCGTGGTATGCAATTTTTCCGGGACTTTTTATAACTCTTACTATATGTTCTATCAATTTGATAGGAGAATATGCTAGAGAAAAATATAATTCAAAAGGATAATATAAAAATGAAATTATTAGAAGTAAAAAACTTAAATATATCAGTTGATTATAAAGAACAACTTTTATCATTAGTTGAAAATCTAAATTTTTATGTAAAAGAGGGAGAAATATTTGGAATAGTTGGAGAATCTGGTTGTGGAAAAAGTATATCTTCAAAAAGTATAATAAGAATTTTGGAAGATAGATTTCACCCAACAGGTACAGTATTATTTCAAGGAAAAAATCTTTTGGAACTTTCTGAAAAAGAGATGATGGGAATAAGAGGAAATAAAATTAGTCTTGTGTTTCAAGATGCTCTAAGTGCTTTAAATCCTCTTAAAAGAATAGGAAAACAAGTAGAGGAGATTTTAAAAATCCATAAAAAATCTATGTCAGCTGATGAAAGAAAATCAAAAGTTATAGAGATTTTGACAGAGTGTGATATTTATAATCCAGAAGAAGCTTATAATAAATTTCCTCATGAACTTTCAGGAGGGCAAAGACAAAGAGTTATGATAGCTATGGCTGTTATATGTGAGCCATCTCTTATAATCTGTGATGAATCTACAACAGCTCTAGATCTTAGAACTCAACTTAGAGTTATAAAACTTTTGAAAAAATTAAATAAAGATAAAAAAATGGCGATAATTTTTGTTTCTCATGACATAGCTTTGATAGAATCTATCTGTGATAGAGTTATGGTTATGTATGGTGGAAGAAGTGTAGAAATATTAGAGGGAAGTTTAAAAAATGCAAAGCACCCTTATACAAGAGCTTTATACAGTATGCTTTTTAGTATGGAGGATAAAAATAGAATGCTTCCATATGTTCCTGGTACTGTAATATCTCCACTTGTGAGAAAAAGAGAAAAATGTTATTTCGGTGACAGATGTAAATATTATAATAATTGTCGTGAAAATGATTTGGTGGAAATATCAGAAAATCATTTTGTAGCTTGTGAAAAGGTGATAAAAGATGTTGCTAGAGATAAAAAATCTTAATAAATATTATGGAGAAAAACATATTTTAAAAAATATATCTTTTTCCATTGAAGAGGGAGAAGTTTACGGATTGGTTGGAGAATCTGGTTGTGGAAAATCTACAACAGCGAGAGTTTTAACTGGTCTTACACCAGCTCAAAGTGGAGAGATAATATTTCAAGGGGAAAAATTAAATTGTAAAAAAATAAGTGGTTTTAGAGATATACAGATGGTGTTTCAAGACCCAAATTCATCACTAAATCCTATGAAAAATATCCGTTGGATATTAGAAGAACCTTTTAAAATAAATAAAATGAAAGATAAAAAAAATATGGAATATCAAATTAAAGAGATGCTTGAAATGGCTAATCTTAGTGAGGATATATTATCAAAATATCCTTATGAACTAAGTGGAGGACAAAAACAAAGAATTGCTATTATATTAGCACTTCTTTCCGACCCAAAACTTTTAATAGCCGATGAGGCAGTTTCGTCTTTGGATCTATCTGGTCAAGCAAGTATTCTTAATTTTTTTAAAAAACTTCAAACAGAACTTAAGGTTTCTTATCTTTTTATATCTCATGATCTGAGAGTTGTTTATCATATGTGTGATAGAATAGGAATAATGAGAAATGGTGAGATTGTAGAAGAGGGAACTCCAGAAGAAATTTATAAAAATCCAAAACATGATTATACAAAAGCACTTTTAAGAGCTTTACCAGGTTCTTATGAGTTTGAAAAAGAGTTAGAAAATATATAAAAAGTTGGGGAAAATAATATGAATAAAAAAACAGAGGAATTAAAAAGATATTTAAAATTATATATTGGACTTTTTATGTGTGCTTTAGGTTGTATAATGATTTTGAAAGCAGATTTGGGACTTTCTCCTTGGGATGTTTTACATCAAGGGATTTCTAAAACAACGGGGATTACAATTGGTCAAGCAAGTATAGGTCTTGGGATAACAATAGTTTTGATTGATATTTTTCTTGGACAACCAATCGGTCTTGGAACTGTACTGAATTTTCTGAGCATAGGACTTTTTATGGATATGATATTGTATTTAGATTTTATTCCAGTAAAAGAATCTTATTTATATAGAGCAGTTTTACTAATGACAGGAATACTTTTCTATGCTTATGGCACTTTTTTCTATATGATTCAAGGTATGGGTTGTGGTCCAAGAGATGGATTTATGCAAATTATAACTAAAAAGACAAAATATCCAGTTGGAATTATAAAAAATATAATAGAACTTTCAGCTCTTGGAAGTGGTTGGCTTTTAGGAGGAAAAGTTGGAGTAGGTACTGTTGTTACTGCTATAAGTATGGGAATATTTTTACAAATATTTTTTAAAGTTTATAAAATGGATATAAAAACTCTGAAACATAGAAATATAAAAGAGGAAGTTTTTCATCTAAAAGAGGTATTTGGATAAAAAAATAAAGGGAATGGTTGTGATTTTTATTTTTACAACATTCCCTTTTTATTTAAAAGAAAAATATAGCCCCAATATTTCTAACTAAATTTTTATCTCTTCTAAATGAACTAAATCTTGGATTTTTAAAAGTACATTCATCTGAAACTACAATATTTTTAGGTGAGATTCCATATTTTTTAAAGTTTTCAAGATTAAATCTTACATTATCAAAATGCCATTTTTCATCTATTTTAGAAAATGAGCAATCTAGTAAATCTTTCGAAAAGTTTGATTTAAAATTTTCATAAAACTCATCTCCCACTTCATATTTTTCCATTGAAATTCCGATACCAATTCCTATTAAAATATTTTCTTTCAAAGAACCATAATTTTTATTCATTTTTTCTATAACTTTTATTCCAATCTCTTGAAAAGATCCTTTCCAACCAGAATGACAAATCCCAATTACTTTATTTACAGTGTCATAAAAATATATTGGTAAACAATCGGCGTGCTTTGTCACAAGTATTATATCTTTTCTTTGAGTTATAAATCCATCAATATCTTCATAAAAAATTTCACAAGTATCATTTTTTATATCTATTATATTTGCTGAGTGAGTTTGTTTAGCCCAAACTAAAGAAAAAGGAGTTAATTTTTCTGTTTTAAAAAATCTTTTTAGATTTTCTTGCCCTGATTCTAAATTAAGGTCAGTATCTCCGATAGCCTTTGTAGTAAATAAAGCTTTCACTCCAAAATTTTTAAATTCCTCTATTTCAAAATATTTTTCTCTATCTTTAAACATATCTTATCCTTTCTATTTTTATAATTTACTACAAATATTATATCATAAATTTAGGGTAAAATAAAAAAATGGGCTATTGCATTTTCTTAAAATTGCGATAGCTCCATTAAAATTATTATTTAGAATTGTATTTTTTTAATCCCTCTTCTAAGATTTTAAGAGATTTTCTTATTTTTTCCTCTTCTATACAGTAAGAAATTCTAACTTGTTGTTTTCCTGCATCTGGAGTTTTGTAGAAACCTTGAGCAGGAGTAAGCATAACAGTCTCTCCTTCATAATCAAAATGTTCTAACATCCAAATTGCAAATTTTTCACTGTCATCAACTGGAAGAGTAACCATAACATAGAAAGCTCCCTCAGGTTTTGTAACTTTCACTCCATCTATTTTAAGAAGTCCTTCATAAATAACATCTCTTCTTTTTTCATAGATAGCTCTATTTTCATCAAAATAATCTTTTTTCAATGTGTTGTAAAGTCCCTCTGCTCCAATCATATCAAGAGTTGATACAGAAAGTCTTGCTTGACATAATTTATAAACTTCTGAAATAAAGTCCTTATTTTTACTAACTATTGCACCGATTCTTGCTCCACAAGCTGAATAAGTTTTTGAAATAGATTCGATTATAATAGTATTTTCTCTATATTCTGGGAAAGAACCCATACTAGTAGCAATTTTGTTATCATAAGATAAAAGTCTATAAACTTCATCACTGATTACATAAAGATTATGTTCTTTTGCAATATCTCCAATAATTTTTAATTCTTCGTCAGTGTAAACAGTTCCTGTTGGATTTCCTGGGTGAGTAAGAAGAATAGCTTTTGTTTTTGGAGTTATTTTTGCTATTATTTCTTCTTTTGGTGGAAGATGGAACCCATCTTCAGATTTTGCTGAGAAAGCATTTACTTTTATTTGTAACATTTCAAAGAAACTGTTGTAGTTTGCATAATATGGTTCTGAAAGTAAAATTTCATCATCTACATCAAATATTGTAGTAAGAACAAAAAGTAAAGCTTCACTACCTCCAGCTGTGATAAGAATTTCTTCTTCGTTGAAATCTAAATCAAAATTTTCTTTATAAAATTTACTCATTGCTAGGCGAAGTCCAAGATTTCCTTTTGAATGAGCATAAGATAAAGTTTTTTCACCTGAGTTTACAATAAATTCTGTAAATTCTGGTGGTGTTGGTAAATCAGGTTGACCTATATTTAAATGATAAACTTTTTTTCCTCTTTTGATAGCTTCTTCTTGATATGGTATTAATTTTCTAACAGGAGAAACTTTTATATTACTAGCTCTTTTAGAAATATTCATTAAAACACCCCTTTAAATTTTATACTTTAACCTTATTATATAATATTTTACAAATAATTGGAAGAGTTTTTGTAAGTATACTTAAAAATACATATAAACTGAGAAAATAATTTGGTAATTTTTTTCAAAAGAGTATTATTTTTTTAAATTATAGTTCGATTTTTTTTAAATATATGCTATAATTATATAAAGAATAAATAGGCTTGAAGGGTGTTATTATGAAAATTTTAGTTATAAAATTATCAAATCTTGAAGAAAGTATTTTGGCTGTTCCTTTATTAAATTCTTTGAGAAAAACTTTCAAAGATAGTGAGATAGATTTAGCTACTTATGAAGAAAATATCTGTATCTTAGAAAATAAAGAGATAATAGATAATATTTTAGGTATAAATAAAAGAGAGAGAAATGGAAAATTTAATTATTTTCTAAAAAGCATGAAAATTTTAAAAAAGAAATACGATATAATAATCGAACTTCCATCAGATAAGAAAAGCAGTATTTTGGATATGTTTTCCTTTGGTGCTAAATATAAGATAAAAAAAGATGATGGGAAATTTTTTAATGGAAGTGGATATCTAGTTAAAGAGATAGAACATTATGATGAGGTTGAAAAAAATCTTGAGTATTTAAAACCTCTTGAAAAAATAGATGGCGTAAAAGTTATTTATGATAAAGAGATAGCTTTGCAAGTATCTCAAGATGAAAAAAATGAGATAAGAGAGAGAATGAAAAAAGAGGGAGTAGATTTTTCTAGTCCTATTTTTGCTAGTTCTCTTTTTTTAGACCCTGAAAATGATTTTTTCCCAGTGGAAGAGATGAAAAGACTAATAGAGAAATTAGCAATGAAAAAATTAAATATAGTTTTTTATTATGAAAAGGGAAACAAGAGAAAAACTACAAAATTTATTAAAGAGTTAAAAAATAATAAAAATGTATATATGTTTGAGATAGAAAATTTGAAAGACTATAAAGGATTTTTTGCAAACTGTAGCTTTTTCTTTGGAACAGAAACGAAAGAAAGATATATAGCTCAAGGGGTTGGAGTTCCTAGCTTTATTATTTTTGAAGACCAAGAGAAATGGATCTCTAATTATGGAGAAAAGTTTCAAGGAATTGTAAGTAATAAGATAAAAAAAGAGTATTTTGGGGTTATGAAACCAAGAATATTTGAAGAAGTGAACTGTGAGAATATCTATAAAAATATAGAGCGAATGTTAAGAGAAAATAAAGTGATTGGATAGGAATAAGATAAAAAACATTGACTATTAGGGGGTATAAAAATGTTAAAAAAAATACCAATAGGAATAGATGATTTTAAAAAATTAAGAACAAATGATTATTTTTATATAGATAAAACAAAATTTATAGAAGAAATTCTTAATGATGGAGCTGAGGTAAAACTTTTTACTCGTCCAAGACGTTTTGGAAAAACTCTTAATATGTCAATGATTAAATATTTTTTTGATATAAGAGAGAGCGATGAAAATAGAAAGTTATTTGATAATCTATATATAAAAAACTCTTCCGTATTTTCTGAACAAGGAAAATATCCTGTTATTTTTATTTCAATGAAAGAGATAAAAGGAACTACTTGGGAAGAGATGCAAAAAAGCATAAGAAGAACTTTTTCAAACTTATATGAAGAATACAAATATTTGAGAGAGAGTTTGGATGAAAGAAATAAAAGAAAATTTGAAAAAATTTGGTTTGATGAGATAGATGGAAGTTATGATGATGCGTTAAATTTTTTAAGTAAAATTTTGGAAGAATATTATAAAGAAAAAGTTGTAGTTCTTATAGATGAATATGATGCTCCTCTTACTATGGCTTATGAATATAATTTTTATGACAGAGCTTCTGTATTTTTTAAAGAAATATACGGATCTGTTTTAAAAACTAATTTAAGTCTTAAAATGGGAGTTCTTACAGGAGCCATAAGAGTAGCACAAGCTGGTATTTTCTCTGACTTAAACAACTTAAAAATAAATACAATTTTAAGTGAGACTTATGACGAATGTTTTGGATTAACAGAAAAAGAAGTAGAAAAAGTTTTAAAAGAATTTGATTTAGACTATAAAATGGATGAGGTAAAATCTTGGTATGATGGTTATAAGTTTGGAAATGTAGAGATTTATAATCCTTGGAGCATTTTAAACTATACTGATGAGAAAAAATTAAAAGCATATTGGATAAACACTTCAGGAAATGTATTGATAAAAGATTTATTAGTTCGTTCAGATAAAACAACATTTGATAATTTGGAAAAATTGTTAAATGGGGAAGAAAAAATGGTTTTTATAAATGAAAGTATAGCTATTGGTCATACTCTTTCTCCTAACAATTTATGGGAATTAATGTTATTTTCGGGATATTTAACTATAAAAGAAAAAATAAGCGAAAATACATATTTGGTAAAAATACCAAATAAAGAAATACAATCATTTTTTAAAATATTATTTGTAGATATTATTTTTAACGGAGTAAATAATAGTATCACTTCTATGAAAGAGGCATTACATAGCAAAAATATACCATATATAATGACTATCTTAGAAAATGTAGTCATAAATGCAATGAGTTTTTATGATGTAAGTAAAAAATATGAAAATCCATATCAGACACTTCTTGCAGGATTTTTATATGGCTTAGATGATTTTTATGAAATGAAATCAAATGTTGAGACTGGATACGGTAGAGCAGATATAATTTTGAAACCAAGAAATAAAAATTGGGCTGGGTATATATTTGAACTAAAGAGATCTAGGACAACGGATATAAAAAAAGAGGCAGAAAAAGCTCTTAATCAAATAGAGAATAAAAAATATGATACCTTATTAAAAACTGAAGGAATAAAAGAGATAATAAAAATAGGTTTAGTTTTTGATGGGAAAAAAGTGGAATTTAAATATTATAAAAATTAACTGATAATCATAGGATAGAAGTTTTGGGAAGAATTGAGGTGAAATTTTGTGAAGATAAAAAAGATAGAAATAAAAAATAACAAAATTTTAAAAGATATAAGTGTAGATTTTGAAAAAAATGGGAAAATAATAGATACGATTGTTGTAGCAGGTTCTAATGGAAGTGGTAAAACTACTTTTTTAGAAAGTATTTGGAATTATTTTTTGGAAATTTCAGAGTATAGAAGAGACATTTTAGAAAAAGTAGATATAACTTTCAATGACGACTTTGAAAGATTAAAAGATTTAAATATAATAAGTCATTTAAAACTTGTAGATTATTTTAAAAAAAATGATATAAAATCTTATCAAGAAACTATATCTTCATTTAAAGTTTTACCTAAATTAATATATATTCCAACAGAGATAAATTTTAGCGAAGTAAAAACTGAAACAACAAATTTCTATAAAGGATATAGCTTTTTTAATATGGTAGATTTCAATATGATAAAAGATATTCCATCATATATAGTAAGTAGAATTATGTATATGCTTAATCAAGATGAAACTTTAACTATGTTAGATGCTAGAAAAAAAGTAACAGAGGAAATAAATGGCATCTTTAATATTCTTGAATTAGATGTAAAATTAAAAGGAATATCAAGAGATGGTAAAAATATGCCTATTTTTGAAAATTCTCAAGGAGAGGAGTTTGATATAAATGAGCTTTCATCAGGAGAAAAGCAACTTTTCTTAAGAACTTTATCAATAAAAATGCTTGAACCAGAAGATTCTATTATTTTGATAGATGAGCCAGAGCTTTCTCTGCACCCAAAATGGCAACAACAAATTATAAAAGTTTATCAAAGTATTGGTAAAAATAACCAAATAATAGTAGCTACTCATTCTCCACATATTTTAGGAAGTGTTCCTAGTGAAAATATAATAATTCTTTCAAAAAATGAAGAAAATAAAATAGTTCCTATAACTGGAGAAGAATTATATAGTTCTTATGGACAGACTTCTGATAGAATTTTAGAAGATATAATGGGAATGAAAAGTGCAAGAAATATAGAAGTACAAAACTTATTAGATGATGTAAGAAATCTTGTAAGTGAAAATAGATATGAAACAGATGAGTTTAAAGAAAAATATAATGAGTTGAAAAATATATTAGGAAACTCAGATAGTGATTTAATGCTTATTGATATGGAAATCAAAAGAAGAAAGAGAGGCTAAAGATGTTTAAAGTAAATAAAACAGAAGAACCTCAATTTTTCAAAGATTATAAAAAAAGAAATAATCCCAAAAGTTGGAAAGATTTTTCTTATGATATAAAAAGACAGCTAAAAGAATATATGTTTGAAAATGAATATGAGTATAAAAACGAAGAGGGAAGTTACTGTCCTTATTGTGAATTAAAAATAAATTTAGAAAATAGTCAGATTGAGCATATTTATCCAAAGGACAGATTTCCAAAAGAGTTTGATAAATACTCAAACTATATAGTCTGTTGTATCCAACCTCTGACTTGCGGACAAAGTAAAAGGAATAAATGGGATGATAATTTTATAGATCCAACTAAAGAAGATCCAGAAAAATATTTAGAATATAATTTGTCTTCTGGGGAGATTATTCCAAAAGAGAAAGATGAAAGTAAATTAGAATATAAAAAAGCAAAATTAACAATAGATTTATTAAATTTGAATCAAAAAAAGCTTCGTGATATAAGAAAAAAATTTATATTAGAATGTTTAGGAACTTTAAATTATGTAAAAGATTATGATCAGTTTCCAACTTTAAGAAATCAGATAATAAGAGATTATAATTTATAAATTAGGAGATAAAATGAAAATATTAGTTGTAAGATTTAAACAAATGGGAGATGCAATTCTAGCTACTCCAGTGTGTAATACTTTTAGGAAAACTTTTCCAGATGCAGAGATAGATTTTGTATGCTATGAACATGTAGCACCAATTTTTAAAGAGGATAAAAATTTCAATACTATAACTATCACAAACAAAGTAAAAAATAATGCTTTTAGATATTTGTGGGAAGTTTGGAAAATAACCAGAAAAAGATATGATGTAGTAATTGATTTGATGTCTAATCCTAAAAGTGAGTGGTTTACATTTTTATCAGGAGCTAAATATAGAGTAGGAAGATATAGTAAACATAGAGGATTTACTTATACTCATAAAATAAAAGAACCAACAGAATTTAAAAATGAAGTAGAGAAAGGGTTAAGACTTATTGAACCTTTAGAAAAAGAATATGATATAAAATATGATACTAATTTTAGATTGTATGTTACAGATGAAGAAAAAGAAAAAATGAAAAAACAAATGCTAGAGAAAGGAATTGATTTTACAAAACCTATAATAGCTTGTTCTGTAACAGCAAAATATATGCATAAAGTTTACCCACTAAATAGTATGGTAAAAGCTTTAAAATTGATATTAGAAAAAAATAGTGATTTACAGCTTATATGTTTTGGAACTAAAGACCAAAAAGAATATGTAAATGAACTTTATGAGTTAATGGGAAAAAGTAAAAATGTATTTCCAAATATTGAGACAGAATCAGTTAGAGATCTATTAGCTCTATTCTCAAATTGTGATATGTATTTTGGAAATGAGGGTGGAGCAAGACATATGGCTCAAGGATTAGATGTTCCAAGTTTTGCGATATTCTGGCCTGAATCAGATAGAGAGTGTTGGTGTCCATTTGGTGGAGAAAGACACAGAGGAATTATTTCAAGGGATATTCAAAAAGATTATGGAAAATTATCTTGGGAAGAGATATTTAATCTTATAACTCCTGAAAGATTGGTTGAGGAGTTTTATAGAACTTTTGATAAATTTGTAAAAAAATAAAAGAAAGGAAAATATTATGATTAGAAGACTAAATAGAATGTTTCAAGATTATATGAGGGTAAGAAGACTTGCTATTGGAAAATATATTTGGGATAGAAAAGAAAATAAAGTATCTATTTCAGATAAAAATAATTTGATAGAAAGTCAAAATATAAAATCTATTTTGATTTTAAGATATGATGGTAAAATAGGGGATATGGTAGTTAACACTCTTATGTTTAGAGAGATAAAAAAGAGTTATCCAAATATAAAAATAGGAGTAGTTACTAGAGGTGGAGCTATTGATATTATAAAAAATAATAAAAATGTAGATAAAATTTATGAATATAAGAAAAAATCATCATATATAAAGAAATTAGCAAAAGAAATAGCTAATGAAAAATATGATGTTCTTATAGATTTTACAGAGATGTTGAGAGTTAATCAAATGATGTTTATAAATCTTTGTAAAGCAAAAATTAATATAGGACTTTCAAAAACACCATCAGAAAATTTGGGAAGCAGAGAGATAATTGTACCAGACAA
>OGRS01000561.1_pt1 | contig 33236 bp, 26 predicted proteins | sample 1553561 | NCBI WGS metagenome assembly OGRS01 (sample SAMEA2580103, study PRJEB22360) | human gut metagenome | biome: human gut; feature: human-associated habitat; material: faeces | place: Denmark | collected 2008/2010
TAGATATGGACTGTATTTTATATATGGAAATCACGATATGTCTAGATATACTAAAAAACCTAATTATACTTTAAAAGAATTAAAAGAAGCAATAGGAAAGGAAAATATTTATATATTAGAAGATAAAGGTATTGATATTAATGAAGATATTAATCTTGTAGGAAGAAAGGATAGAATATTTAAAAATAAAAAAGATAGTGAAGAGCTTATAAAAGAAGTGGATAAAAATAAATATATAATAGTAGTAAGTCATCAACCTACAGATTTAGAAAAAAATAGCAAATTAGGATATAATCTTCAAATATCTGGACATACTCACAATGGACAGATTTTCCCTTTTAATCTATTAATAAAATTTTTTAATTTAGCAGAGTTAATTTATGGACAAAAGGAGTTTGAGAATTTTAATGTAATAGTAACATCTGGATTGAGTGGTTGGGGTTATCCTATTAGAACAGCAGGAAATTCAGAGTATGTTATTATAAATATTTTGAGAAAGGAAGGATAAATATGAATAAAAAAGTTTTAGTAATATCAACTACTCTTAGAAAGGAAGGAAATTCAGATATTTTAGCTGACTATTTTTTAAAGGGAGCAGAGGAAAGTCAAAATATTGTAGAGAAAGTATCTTTAGTAAATAAAAAAATAGAGTTTTGTAAAGGTTGTTTAAGTTGTCAAAATACAGGAAAATGTATAATAAAAGATGATGCTAATGAGATTATAGAAAAAATAAAAAATTCTGATGTAGTAGTTTTTTCTACTCCAATATATTTTTATGAGATGGCAGGACAGATGAAGACTCTATTAGATAGAACAAATCCTCTATTTCCAAGTGAGTACCAATTTAAAGATATCTATCTTTTAGCAACAGCAGATACAGATGAAAGAGCTATTGATAGAGCAATAATGGGATTGGAAGGTTGGATTGAATGTTTTGAAAATAGTAGGTTAAAAGGAGTAGTAAGAGGTGTTGAAGCTGATGTAGTAGGTTCTATAAAGAGATATGAAGAAAAGTTAAGAGAGGCTTATGAACTTGGAAAAAATGTTTAGAAAAATTTATATAATTTTATTTTCAAGTTTTCATTTTATATGTAAAGCTGTTGATATAGAGGAAAGTAATATGAGAATTATAGAAGTTATTATAAAAAATGAACATTACAAAGTGGAGTTAGAAGATAATAAAAGTGCTGATATATTTTTAGAAAGATTACCTTTAAAAATTAAAGTAAAGGAATTAAATGGAAATGAAAAATATGGAATAATCTCTAAAAAAATTCCCAGTGATAGAAGTTATAGTGGAAATATAGAAGTTGGAGATTTAATGTTATATGGAGATGATTGTATAGTGCTATTTTATAAAAGGTTTTATACTCCATATAGTTATACAAAACTAGGAAGGGTAGTTGAAAAAGATAGATTACAAAAAAATATTAGTGAAGCTGACCACAATTTAGAAATAATTTTTACAAAATAGATAAGAGGAGAGAGATGGATTTAGAAAAATTTTTAAATTATATGAAAAGTCAAAAGAAAGTTGAAGCAGGAAGTGAAATCCATAGATATATGTTAGAGTTAAGTGATGAAGCTAGAAAAATAACAATGGATTTAAATAGTAAATTTTATACACAAGAAGAGATAAGGGAATTGATGAGAAAATTGACAAGAAAAAATATAGATGAAAGTTTTTGTATGTTTCCACCATTTTATACTGATTGTGGTAAAAATATTGAGATAGGGAAAAATGTTTGGGTAGGAGCAAATGTTACAGTAGTTGCAGGTGTTACAATAGGAGATAATGCTATTATAGGAGCAGGTTCTGTTGTAACAAAAGATGTTGAAAAAAATATGATAGTTGGAGGAGTTCCTGCTAAAAAAATTAAAGATATTTTTTAAGAGATAATAGAGAGTATAGTTTAAATTACTATATCTCTCTTTTTATTTTTTATATAAATAATTTGACAAACAAAATAAAAGGTAGTATAATTATAACAGATTAGAAGTTTGAAGGAGGTTAACTATGAAAACAGCAATTTTTTATGGAAGTACAACAGGAACAACTGAGATGGTAGCAGGAAAAGTAGGAGAGTTATTAGGTGCAGAGGTATTATCAGCTACTGAGATTGATAGAGTCGAAGAGTATGATTTTGTAATATTTGCTACTTCTACTTGGGGAATGGGAGATTTACAAGACTCTTGGTTAGAAGTTATTGATTCTTTAAAAAATAAAAATCTTTCTAATAAAAAAGTGGCTTTAATCGGTGTTGGAGATCAATGTGGATTTAGTGACACTTTCGTAAATGGAATGGGAACTTTATATGATGCAGTTGTTGAGGCTGGAGCTAATGTTGTAGGAAAAACTTCAACAGAGGGATATGATTATTCAGACTCTACTGCTGTAAGAGATGATCATTTCGTTGGACTTGTAATAGATGAAAATAATCAAAGTGAATTGACTGAAGAAAGAATTAAAAATTGGGTTGAGAGCGTGAAATAATGAGTATAGAAAAAAGAAGAGAGTTAGATTTGTTTATACATATGATTTATGAATTGGATAAAGGTGTAAGAGTGCTTTCTCTTCTTACTACTTCTTCTGATAACGAAGAAGTTATCAGGGAAAAATTAGATAGCTCTGAATATAAATATATGATAGAACATCTAAATAATAAGATGATAAATGTTTATTTTGGGACTGCTAATTCTATAAAAGTAGTTGAAAGTTTTAAAAAAGCCCCTCTTTCACACCTTTCTCCAGAAGAAGATTTTATTCTTGGAGTTTTACTAGGATATAACACTGAAAAACAGTGTGCTAGATACTTAACAAGAAAATCTGCTTAAATTAATAGGGGAGAGTTTTATAACTTTCCCCTTCTTATTCTTAGCATTTTAATTTCTTTTATTTTACAATGACATCTGAACAATTTTCTCTTTATGATTATTTTCACCATAAAGTAATGGTATATTTTTCTTGTAGTCTTCAACGCTTTTTAAAATATTTAACATATTTTTTTTATAAAGAGACACATACATTGCAACTGCTCTTGCTTGATTATTATAAGATTTTTTAGGATTAAATTCTATATCTGTAAAAATATCATACCCCAATAACTCTTGAATCATATCCTTTTTTTCGTGAAGAGTTGTTAAATATAACCAATCATAAAACATAGTTGTTGGAGTTAGCTCCCATCTCTCTCTTCCAAACTGAAAATATAAAAGTTCTCCCAAGTCCTTATCTTTAAAAAATTTTTTAGCCTCCCTAGATGACATATTAAAAATCTCTTGATAAGGTCCTCCTTTTTCAAAAACTTTACTTCCTTGAAACAAACACTCTACTGAATATTCTTTATTTTTTTTGATAGAATATCTAGTTAAATTAAAAGCGCTCAATTTTATTCCTAACTCTTCTCTAGATTTTGTAGAAATTTCTAAAACTTTAAAATTTGGATAAGCCTCTTTTATACTTTTATGAAAAGAATCAATACATTTTTGTTTCTGACTAATAGCCATACCTCTAATCCATTCAAATTCTATCTCTTTTTCTTCAATAATTTTAGTATCAGAGTCTGATACTTTATAAAATGGTCTACTTGCCATTGATTTTTCTCCTTTTAAAAATCTCTTTTATTAAAATATGTTCTATCTACAATACATTCAATACCATCAATATCTCTTTCTATTTTTCTATAAAATTCTTGTCTATGTTCCTCTTTTTCAAAATATATCGCTTTTATATACTCTAATCCTATTTCATTTTTTACCAACACTTCAGCTTGAACATCTTTTGTAAAACTTAAATGCTTAGGATTATCCAAATCAAACATATTATTTAATGCAACATCACTTGAAAAACTATTTGGTATCTCTTTATAACTAGCAGCGTTAGTCGGCATAAATAAACAATCTTTTTCCCATAAAATATCAGGTTTTAAAGCTATAACAACATATATATTTGTATCATTTTCTATTCTTTTTTTATAAAACATTTTATAGTTTGGAAAACTAATAGAAGTACTAATATAATCATACATATTGTCAAATCTATTGTCGTCACTACTTACATAATATTTGTTTTTATCCTCTAATCTCTTTCTTGAAATTATTCCCTTTTCCAAAATGCCTTTTATATTACCTATAGAAGTAAAATGTAAAATATTTTCTATTTTTCTATCAGAAACTAATTTTTTTATATTTTCAATTCTTAAATAATTTTTTAAATTTTGTATATCTTTTCCTAAACTTCTAGCTAATATTTTTATTAGATTACTGTCCAATTCATATTGAGTATAAAGCTTACCTTTGCTTCTAGTTAATGCCACATAAAATAGATTTATTTCTTCTTTTAATTCATCTATATTTAAAAAACCACTCATCATATTTTCTAAAATATCTATATAAATAATTAGCTTTTTAAATTCTTTTCCTTTTGAACTATGGATAGTACCTAAAATTACAACCTCATCACTGGCATATTTTTCCAACTCTTTATCTGATATTATTCTATCTTCTAATTTATCCAAAAGTTCTTCTAAATTTTCAGGATATGCGTTTACTAGATTTCTATACATTAAAATTTCTGAATTTGATTCTAAATCTTTATCTAAAAATTCTTCTAGCTGATTATAATCTTTATATCTTTTTAAATAATGTAGCTCTGTTATTTCCTCTTTTTTCCCTTCTTTAAATCTTAAGAAATCACGAATTTTTTCCATATTAAACTCTTTTAGAAAAAGTATTTTTTTATCACTTCCTAAAGCATAGTTTACCATGTTAAGATTTTTCCTAAAAAGAATTGTTGTTTTTTCATCGTCACTTTTCAAAACCTCTTCAAAGCCAACAATTTTTTGATTTTTATTATTTCCTTTTATATTTAAACCTTTATTATCTCTCAATTCAGTTACTTCTGTACAAAAACTTCCAAGCTCTCTTCCTATTCTATAAGAATTTGTTAAATCATATCTCTTAGCACCTTCAAATTTTAAGAAATATTCCAATGAGTTTATTGCTCCTCTCCAAGAATAAATTTGCTGATAAGTGTCTCCTACTATAATCTTTTTTGCCTTTGGAAATTTTTTATCCAAAATATCTATTAAAACACCATTTGAATCTTGTGCTTCATCTACCATTACAATATCATATTTATTCGTAGGTCCTTCTTCTATTTGAAACTTTTTCAAATAATAATCGTGAGGCTCTTTTATTTTTTCGCTATCTATCAACTCCATTAATTCTTTTATAAGCCTCTTTGTTCTTTTCCTCATACTAGCAAAATAATCATCTATCATCTTTAATTCTGGAACTTCTTTAACTCTTTCAAAAAATTTCTCTCTATCTATATATCCCTCTTCATTTTTTAAATTAGCTAATTCTTCTTTATGATTTTCAACATAAAATTTAAATTGTATCAAAGAATACAGATACTTTAATTCAGACTCATACAAAGTTAAAAATTTATTTAAGTCTTTTTCAGAATCTATTATATATTTTTGAAAAACTTCTATAATATATTTTGTATCTAAAAAATTTAGTCCCATTTTATCAGCTACTTCAAATAGATTAAGCCCCGATGAAACATTTCCTGTAGATTTTTCATATGCCATACTATGAGAAGTCAACACCTTAACATTTTTATATTTTTTAAATCTCTCTTGTAGTTCCATTTGAATAGCTTTATTATATACTAAATACAATATTTGGGAATTACAATGTTTATTTATTAATCCTTCTAAAACAGTAGTCTTTCCACTTCCTGCACAAGCATTAACTATTACTATATTTTCTTGTGCATCTATTACATCTAACTGTTCTTGTGAATAATCTTTGTTGGAAGAAAACTCTTTCCATCTTTTTGATTCTACATTATTCAGTAATTTTTCTAAAATCATATTATTTCTTTTAAAATAGTCAAAAATTTCTTCATCTTTTCCTTCTAAATAGTTGAAAAACATATGAAAAAATTCACTTTCGCTTCCTTGGAGACTTATTTTTTCTTTATAAAACTTTATTACAATTTGAGCTTTATCTAAGGTATCCCTAACTTGAATGTACTTTTCCTTTACATCAACTTCACATATAATTTCTTTATCTTGAAGCACTCTAAGTTTTTTTTCAAGAATTTCTCTGGCTAATTTTATTTCCTTATATAAATTATCAACTTTACTTTCAGAAAATCCAAACTCTTGAAGCAAAAATTTATATTTTTCATTTTTATCATCAATAACTATATTTTTTTTATCTCCAATTTTTATAAAAACATCTATTTTAAAATGATCTTCATTTGCAGTTACATTTATTTGATATTTTGACTGAGTTCCTTTCATAAAAATTATATTATAAGTATAATTATATTTGTCTAATACTTTTACTATTCTCTCTAAAACTTTAACCCTAGTTAAATGAATATCTCCCAAATTATTTTCCCCCCAATACTCTTATATCTTTAGCTTGATATGATGCTTGATTTTTCCTTTTATCAAAACTTTCTACAAGAGAAAACTCTACATTTAGACCTCTTTCTACAGCTACTCTTTTTGGAAATTCTTTCATTTGACAAAAATATCTATTTTCTTCACTTTCAATAAAACAGTATCTTTCATTAACTGTTACTACTGTACCTTGTTTTCTATCTTGATATGATAGTTTTAAATCTGATATTTCATTTCTTAAGTTCTTAAAATACTTTTCAGTATTTATTTTGTCTATATCTTCTTCAGTGATATTAAATTCTTTATATTCATTTATTGAAAAATCTAAGTTTTTCTCCTTTTTTAAAGCTAAATCTAAAAGTAAGAATTTTCTTTTATTTTCTATATCGTCATCTAAATGGTCTATAATTTGATGTAGCAAATTTGAAATTTTAGACAAATCATTTGATTTTGTAAAAGCCTCAAAATAATTTAATATTGCATCTTGTTTATTTTCTAATTTCCAATAAAGTTCCCCTATTTCTCTATAGAGATACCAATCTTTTTTTGAAATTAAGATTTCTTTATATAATCTTAATGCCTCTTGATAATTTTCATCATTAGAATAGCACATTGCTAATCTTCTTTTTATCCATACATCAGAATTATTTGTAAACTCTTTTATTTTATTCAAAGCCTCTTGACAACTTGAATATAGATTTTCATAGTCTTTTTCCTTTTCATATATTTTAGTTATTCTTGAAAAATATTTTTCCAATTCAGAAGGAAGTTCTATTTTTTTACCTTCTACTTCATATATAGGTTTTTCCAAAGATAAATAATCTATATCTAATTTTTTTAACCACACTAAAATCTTATCCCAATTAGGATTATTTTCTTTTTCAAGAAACTCTACCACTTTAAAAATTGTTAACTTATAAAACAAATCTTTTTTTTGTAAATTTTTTAATATATAAATTATATCCTTCTGTGTTTCTATATCCAAATCTTTTAAGTTTTTTATTTTAGTTTCATAGATGGTTTTGATATATTTAAATGAATAATATCTAGTAAAATTTTCTTTTTTCCCCTCTTCTTGATGACACTCTTTAAAAAGAGCATATGCTTTTCCATAGTTTTTTTCTTCATATCGTAATAAAGCTTCGTCTAATTTACACATAATATCCCCCTTATTTTTGCCAAAAATTATACATCACCCTATAATTACATTTTACCTCATTATTAAAAAAATTCAAGAGTACTTTTTTATTTTATATCAGTTAAAATAATAATTTTATTTATTTTTTTCGCTTGACTTTTCTTCTAATAATTGTTCAATTGAACTTCTATACCAATAAAATGCGTAATCTTCCCATACTTCTACTCCTAATCCTTTTTCGTATATCACTCCTAACCTATATTTAGCTTCAGCAGAATAATTATCAGCAGCATCTTCATACCACTTTATTGCTTGTATGTAATCTTGTTTCACTCCTAATCCTTGCTCATAAAATTCTCCTATTTTATATTCTGCTTCTGGAGAAAATATTCCTGCGGCATCTTTATACCACTTCATTGCTTTTTTATAGTCTTGTTCTACACCTAAACCTTTTTCATAAAATTCTCCTATTTTACAAGAAGCATAAGGATAATTTTGTTCAGCTGATTTCTTATACCAATGTAATGCCTCTTTATAATCTTGTTCCGTTCCCAAACCTTTTTCATAAAATTCTCCAACCTTATATTGAATTATTGAATCTCCATTTTCTCCTACTTTCTTATACCAATAAAGTGCTTCCTTATAATTTTGCTTCATTCCCAATCCCTTTTCATAAAATTCTCCTATTTTTTCTTGGGAATATTTATTTCCTTGTTCTGCTGACTTCTTATACCATTCAAAAGATTTTTTATAATCTTTTTCCATTCCTAAACCCATTTCATAAAATTCTCCCAAATTATATTGAGCATACATATGACCTTGCTCTGCTGCTTTTTCATAATAATTAAATGCTTCTTTATAATCTTGATTAACCCCTAATTCTCTTTTATATAAAATCCCCAAATTATATTGAGCATGCATATGACCTTGTTCTGCTGCCTTTTCATACCAATAAATAGCTTGTTTGTAATTTTGTTCTACCCCTAATCCTTCTTGATATAAATATCCCATTCCAAATTGACCTCTAATATTTCCAGTTTCAGCTACTTTTTTAAAATTGAAAACTCTTTCGCCTTACATATATCCAACTCTAATTCTTCAAAAGCTTCTTTTAAATCCATACCCTTCTCCTTAAAATTTCTATATATTTTTCTTATTTTAATTATACCGCAACTTTTAATTTATAAAAATTTTATTCCAAATAGAAAAACTAAATTTAAGATATTTAAAGAATTTCTATAAAATAAAAAATGTTGTAAACTAATGAATTTAATCACTAATTTACAACATATTTATTTTCTATCTATTAATCTTTTACTTGTTCTCTTACTCTTTTTCTTTGTTCTTTTAACTCTCTACTTTCCTCTTTTAAGAAGATTTCATATTTTCTAAGTTCTGCTAGAGCTTCTTTAGCTAATGGAGAAAGACAGATTATATTTATAACTGTCATTATTCCAAGGCCAAAGTCTGCTAATGACCAAACGAAGATATTTTGTTTTATTCCACCGATGTACACCATATAGATGATTGCTATTTGATAAGCTATATTTAAAGAAGTTTTTTCACTTATGTAGTTTATAGCATTTTTTCCATAATAAGCTACTGCAAGTATTGTACTTAATGAGAAGAAGAATATTACAATCACTGTAAATGGAAGTCCAACAAATCCAATGTGAGTTTTAATAGCTTCTTGGAATAGTGCCATTCCACTTAACTCTTTTCCATTTAACATCATTCCCTCTACACCAGCAACTTTTTTAGCACCTGCTAAAAGAACAACGAAAGCTGTTGCACTACAAACTAAAAGTGTATCAACGAAAACTCCAAGAGCTTGTACCATTCCTTGTTTTGCAGGTTGGTCAATATCAACAACTGCTGCTGCATAGTTAGAGTTTCCACTTCCTGCTTCGTTAGAGAATAATCCTCTTCTAACTCCTTGCATAATTATAACTCCCATTGCTCCACCAGCAATTTCTTTTGTTCCAAAAGCTTGTGAGAAGATACTTCCTATCATAGCAGGAATTGAAGATATATTTGTAAGAATTATATATAATACAACTCCTAAATATAATCCAGCCATTACAGGAACTATTTTATTAAGAGCATCTATTATTCTATCTCTTTTTCCTTTTCCAAAAATTATTAATCCAACGATAACTGTTAAGATTATAGCTATCCAACTTTGTTTTATATTATATGCACTTGAAACTGATTCAGTAACTGAGTTTGACATAACTTGAGTAACTCCAACATAACAAAGAATTGATGCCACTGCATAGATACTTCCAAGCCAACCCATTTTTAATTTTTTTCTAATTATCCAAGGTGTTCCACCTATATATTTTCCGTCTCTATCTTTTTCTCTATAGATAACAGCAAGTGTAGATTCTATGAAAGATGTTGATGCTCCGAAAAGTGCTACAAGCCACATCCAGAAAAGTGATCCCGGCCCTCCAACAGTTATAGCCGCTACAACTCCAGCTATATTTCCAGCTCCAACTCTACAAGCAGTCCCTAAGAAAAATGTTTCAAGAGAACTGATACCATTTTCTTTTTTTTCTTCGTTAGTGAATACTGAAAGTATTGGCCCTAATAATCTAAATTGCATAAATCTTGTTCCTAGTGTCGCAAGAATTGCTGCTCCTATAAGTAATACTACTAAAATATTTTTTCCCCATAGCAGATTATTTACTTGATCTACTATTCCTCTAATCTGTGCTAAAATTTCCATTGTCTCTCAACCCCTTAATTTTATTTTACTCATTAAGTATATCATTATTATCTGTAAAATAATAGATAACAATATTTTTTATTTTTTGTTCGTTAAAAAAAAATTAAAGCCTTGAAAATCAACACTTCATAAAATTTTGTACATAGTTTTTTTGTTCGAATAGATTTTATTTTATAGAAAAAAAGAGGTCGCATTCTCTTGCAACCTCTTTTGAAAATATACTAGATTCTAGAAATATCGAATACTTCTAATTTATCTTCTTCTAAGTGTTCTTTTTCCATTTTAATAACAGCTTTTAATGTATCTATTGATGTTAGAACTTCTACACCATATTCAGTAGCAGTTCTTCTCATTCTAAATCCATCTCTTTGAGCGTCATTTGCTTTTGTTGGAGTGTTGATTAATAAGTCAACTTTTTTGTTCATAAGAATTGTTAAGATATTTGGTTCTTCTTCTCCGATTCTTCTTACTACTTCTGATTTAATTCCGTGTTCAGCTAAGAATTTGTTTGTTCCTGCTGTTGCGAAGATTTCACAGTTAAGTTCGATTAATTCTTTAACTATTGGTAAAAATTCTTCTTTATCTTTATCTCTTATAGTAAGAAGTATTTTCTTACCAGAAACTTTGTTAACTCTTTTTCCTCCAAGTAATCCTTTATAGATTGCTTCTTCTACTGTATGTCCAACTCCTAAAACTTCTCCTGTTGATCTCATTTCAGGCCCTAATGATACTTCAACTTCTGATAATTTTTCAGTTGAGAATACTGGTACTTTTACAGCTACTAAGTTTGGTTTTTTGTAGATTCCTGTTCCATATCCTATTTCTTTTAATGTTTCACCTAAGATGATTCTTGTAGCAATTTCTATTACAGGAAGTCCAGATATTTTAGAAATATATGGAACTGTTCTTGATGATCTTGGGTTAACCTCAATTACATATAGCTCATTTTCGTAAGCGATAAATTGAATGTTCATCATACCTTTTGTTTCTAAAGCTCTTGAAATTTTCTTAGTGATTTCTAATACTTTTTCTTCTGTTCCTTCATATAGGTTTTGTTGAGGGTAAATTGTTATAGAGTCTCCAGAGTGAACTCCTGCTCTTTCTAAGTGTTCCATTATTCCAGGGATTAATACATCTTCTCCGTCACAGATTGCGTCTACTTCTAATTCGATTCCGTTTAAGTATTTGTCGATTAATACTGGGTTTTCAGGGTCTCTGTCAAATGATGATTCAAGATATTTTACAAGGTTGTATTCATCATGACAGATTTCCATTCCTTGTCCTCCAAGAACGTAAGAAGGTCTTACAAGAACTGGATATTTAATTTCGTTAGCTATTTCTATTCCATGTTGGATATCCCAAACTGCTCTTCCTTTTGGTCTTTTTATATCTAACTCTTCCATCATAGCTTCAAATTTTTCTCTGTCTTCAGCTTCGTCGATTTTTTCAGCTGATGTTCCAAGGATTTTTATTCCTCTATCAGAAAGTGCGTTAGCAAGTTTTATTGCTGTTTGTCCTCCAAATTGTAGAACTACTCCTTCTGGTTTTTCTTTTTCTATTATATTTAATACGTCTTCAAGAATTAATGGTTCAAAATATAATCTGTCAGCAGTGTTGTAGTCAGTTGAAACTGTTTCTGGGTTGTTATTGATGATTATACTTTCAATTCCCATTTTCTTTAAAGTTTTGATTGAGTGAACTGTACAGTAGTCAAACTCAATTCCTTGTCCAATTCTTATTGGTCCTGAACCTATAACGATTATTTTTCTTCTGTTTTCTACTTCTACTTCGTCGTGTTCATCATATGTTGAGTATAAGTAAGAAGTTTGTGCTTTAAATTCAGCAGCACAAGTATCAACTCTCTTATAAGCTGGTACAATGTGGTGTTCTAATCTTTTTCCTCTGATGTCATCTTCAGTAACTCCCATAAGTTCTGCTATACCTTTATCAGAGAATCCTTTTTTCTTTAATTTTCTTAAGTATTCTGGATCTAAATCTTTAAATTTAGTTTTCTTTAAGATTTCTTCTTGTCTTACTAGCCATTCGATTTTTTCCATAAAGAATTTATCTATACCAGTAATTTTTTGTAATTTTTCTTTTATATATCCTCTTCTTAACATTTCAGCAACAACGAAGATTCTTTCGTCGTCAGGTCTTACAACTGCTTTTTTAAGTTCTGCCATTGTAAGTTTTTTAACTGCTGGGTGTTCAAGGTTAAATCTTCCGATTTCAAGAGATTTTAATCCTTTTAAGAATGCTGCTTCAAAGTTATCTCCTATTGACATAACTTCTCCAGTAGCCATCATTTTTGTTCCTAATACTTTATTTGCATTTCTAAATTTGTCAAATGGCCATTTAGGAATTTTTGCAACTATATAGTCAATTGTTGGTTCTGTACAAGCGTAAGATTCTCCAGTAACTTCATTTATAATTTCATCAAGAGTGTATCCTAAAGCAAGTTTTGTAGAAACTCTTGCGATTGGATATCCAGTAGCTTTTGATGCTAGAGCTGATGAACGAGATACTCTTGGGTTAATTTCTATTATTGCATATTTCATTGATTTTGGGTGAAGAGCAAATTGTACGTTACAACCTCCGACTACTCCAACTTCATCTAATATTTTAAGAGCTGATTTTTTAAGCATTACAGCTTCTTTGTGAGATAAAGTTTGTGTAGGAGCAACAACTATTGAGTCTCCAGTGTGAATACCTACTGGGTCAACGTTTTCCATATTACAAATTGTAATACAGTTTCCGTTTCTATCTCTCATTACTTCATATTCTATCTCTTTCCAACCAAGGATTGATTTTTCAATTAATACTTGTCCAACTCTTGAAACTTTTAATCCTTTTAATAGGATTTCTTCTAATTCTTTTGGAGTGTAAGCGATTCCTCCACCAGTTCCTCCCATTGTATAAGCTGGTCTTACTACAACTGGGTATCCGATTTCTCTTGCAACTTGTAAACCGTGGTCTAAGCTTTCTACGATTTCACTTTCGATACAAGGTTCTCCAATTTTTTCCATTGTTTCTCTGAATATTTCTCTATCTTCACCTTTTTTGATAGATTCAACAGAAGTTCCGATTACTCTAACTCCATATTTTTCTAATATTCCTTTTTCTGTTAACTCAACAGCAAGGTTTAAAGCAGTTTGTCCTCCCATTCCAGCAAGTAAAGAATCTGGTCTTTCTTTTGCTATTACTTTTTCAACAAATTCTGCTGTGATTGGTTCTATATATATTCTGTCTGCAACGGCTTTATCAGTCATTATTGTAGCTGGGTTTGAGTTGATAAGTACAACTTCTATTCCTTCGCTTTTTAAAGTTTCACAAGCTTGAGTACCAGAATAGTCAAATTCTGCTGCTTGTCCTATTATAATTGGTCCTGAACCTATTACTAATACTTTCTTTATTGATTTATCTAACATTATATCCTCCTAAAATTGTTCCCTTCAAAATATGCAAAAATATTTAAAATTTTATTAAACAAGTTTTAAAAAGTTTTCAAAAACATCTTTTGAATCTTTATATAAATCAGGCATATATTGAACACCAACTATTTTTAAAGCTTCATTTTTCATTCCTTCTATTGTTTTTACGTTGATTCCTTGATGAGTCATTTCAAATCCAGCAGGAATTTCTTCTACTACATAGCTTGCGTTTTGAGAAGTTATAACAACTTTTCCTGTTGCAAGATTTTTAATAGGGTATCCACCTCTGTGACCATATTTTAATTTTGCTGTTTTTCCACCGAATGCTAAAGCGATTACTTGAAGTCCTAAAACTTCTCCGAATATTGGCATTTTTCCAGCTAATTCTTTTATTGTATTTTGAGTTTCAACTAAATCTTCTGGATTTCCTGGTCCATTTGATACAACAAGTGCTGATAAGTTTTGAGCTAAGATATCTTCAGCTTTTGTATTGTATGGGAATACTACTACTGTAAATCCAGCGTCTTTTATATAGTTAAGAGTGCTGTTTTTTACTCCTAAATCTATCACTCCAACTCTTTTTTCTCCTCCAGCAATTTCATAAACTTCTTTTGAGCTTACTTCTGCCACTGCATTTTTATTTGAGAAATTTTTAAATCTTTCTTGAATTTCTTTTTTAGTTAAATCTTCAGCTGTTATTATAGCTTTCATAGAACCGTTATCTCTTACGATTTGAGTAAGATATCTTGTATCGATTCCTTTAAATCCTGTTACGTTGTATTGTCTTAAGAATCCGTCTAAAGTCATTTCACATCTAAAGTTGTTTGGTAATTTTGCATCTTCTTTAATTATTAATGCTCTTAATTGAACTTTATCAGATTCCATATCCTCAGTATTTATTCCATAGTTTCCTATCATTGGATATGTCATAGCAATCATCATTCCGTGATTTGCTGGGTCAGTAAGCATTTCTTGATATCCTGTCATTCCAGTATTAAAAGATATCTCTCCAACAGTATCTGCTAACTCACCAAAAATTTTTCCTTCAAAAACTTTTCCATTTTCAAGAATTAATTTTCCTTTCATTAAAGACCTCCCAAAATTTATAAAAAAAAGATATAACCACTAAAAATGGTTATATCTCAAATTGAAAAATTAAAAAATCAAAAAGATTATCTTTTTTTAATAAAAATATAGAATTATTATCATTAAAAAAACCGTCTAACCTTTTCATTTTTTCCTCCTAAATTAATTTTCGAAGAGTATTGTACTATAACTTTACTTTTTTGTCAAGATTTTTTTCTTCAGGTTTTTGCTCTATTTCCTTAAGTTTTTTAACTAACTCTTCACTTTTTTTGGTCAAAATTCTTAAATATATCTTCTTCATAATATCTTTTTTTCTTTTTCCTAACACATCATCTGATTTTAGCCCTAAGATAATCTTAAAAATTTCTTCAAAAAATTTATCACTTAAAAAATTTAAGTCCAATTTATTTAAAAATAGTTTAAAATACTTTACTTGATAAGTGGATATACAGACATCTATGGGATTAGTTTCTACACTTTTATAGTCATCACTCATAAGTTTCATATTAATAATCATATCTGTCAGTTCTCTATTTCTATTTTTCAATGAAAATTCAACTGGACTCTCTACCTTTGGACTAAATATATATTCATAGTCCTTATCATAAAAGTATCTATATAGCTCCATTGCATTTTCAAAATTTTCTTTAGCTATGTATGTAAGAATATCATATTTTCCTTGAACTTTGACATTTTTTTTAGCTCCCAAGAATAAAAGCATATCTATAATATCAATATCCTTGTATTTTAGACTGTTGTAAAGGGGAGTTAGTTTATTTTTATCATAAGAGTTTATATCTTTTTTTCCTAAAAGATCTTCTACTATTTTTATTTTATTATCCAGATCTTTCTTTTCGCTAAACTTTTCTTCTAAAATCTTTCTTCTCATTTTTGCTATACCTATATAGTTGGCAGATTTTTTATAAAAATTTAAAGCCAAAGTATAGTTCTTTTGTTTTTCGTAGATCTCTCCTAGAATATTATTTTCTTGTTTCTTGCTAAATATTGCCACTGCTCTATCAAGCTCTTTTTTAGTAAAAAGCTCCTCATTCATTTTTTCTAAAAATATTTTTTTAATCTCTACATATCTATAAGGCGTATCAAAAGTTTCTACTGAAAAAATAAGACTTTTTATATATTCCTCTCTTTTTAATGTAGTATCTATTATAAGATTTTCATAATGTTTCTTTTTCTTATCAAGTTTATTCTCTTTTATCTTATCAAGGGCAAGTTTATAATCTCCATTTTCAATATCCTCTTCTATATTTTTTTCAAGTATCCAAGTAGGACAACCTGCCATTTCAAAAGCTTTTTGTGCCTCTTCATAGTTTTCTACATTATATAATCTTTTTCCCTCTTCAAACCATTCCTCTTTATTAGATATATTTATCTCTTTAGAAAGTATCTCTTTATTCTCTTGGTTCGCCTCTGTTATAAAATCTTTTATTTTTTCAAGAAGAAGATTGCCTTGGATTTTATCTTCCATTATTATAAGATTTTTCTTACATCTTGTAATACCTACATAGAAAAGATTAAAATATTTTCTATACCTTTGGTCTCTCTTTACCTCTCCATTAAAAATCTTTTTCCAAGCAAATAGATTTGTTGTAGCAAGGTTTAGACAGATGACATTATCATACTCAAGACCCTTTATCTCATCAATACTAAAGACCCTCATATGAACATCTGAAAATCGATCAAGGTTGTATTTCTCCTCTTTAGATGAAACTAAGATTGCAAACTTAACGTCTTTTTGAATATTTTTAAGAAGTTCATAGTCTGGTTTCATAAGAGTTATCTTTCCTTTATCAACTATAAAGTTTTCTTTATAATCTTTTACCCCAAGATTTCCAATATATTCTTTTCTAAGATCTGTCAAGAAATTTGCAAGCTCCACTATATCCTTTGAATTTCTATAATTTTTACTAAGTATTACCTCTTGATTTCTTATATTTTTTGTAAAATAATAGTTTCTAAGACGTTCAAAGCTAAAAGAGTTAAAGTTTATCATTTGGTGAATATCTCCAGCAAGTAGGATATTTACAGGATTTTTTATAAGACTTGCCATAAAATATATCTCTACCTCTGTAAAGTCTTGTATCTCATCAACTACTAAAAAATCATATTTAATATTTGAATTGATACTTTTTACTGCCAAATCATTCATATCATAAAGATCGTTTTCAGACTTCCACTCTTCATATTTTTCAGCTATTCTATATATAAACTCTTTTTCTTCAAAACTAAGCAGAGAATAACTTTTGTTAAGGCTTGTATATTCATCAAAGGGAATAAGTTTTTTAGTCAGATCTCTATTCCAGTTGTCAGGCTTTTTATCAAACATCAACCCTTTTAAAATTCCCATTATCTCAAAATAGATATTAAAATCCTCTATTTTCATTTTCTTTCTATCTGGAAATGAGAAAGCTAAGAACTCTTTAAATTTTTTAAGGCGAACTATTTTTCTAGTATCTACCTTTAATACTTTTTTATAAAACTCTCTCGGTGTATAAAACTCTGTTATTTTCTCTGTGTCTTTCTCTCTAAAAAGATTATATTGCTCCTCTATACTCTCTTTCAAAAGTTTATTTCCTGTAAAATAAGCTATTTTTTTTACTCCGTAAACCTCTCTATATTCCTCAAGGTTTAAAATCTTTCTAATAGTTATGGTACTTTTTCCACTACCTGCACTACCAGCCACCAAAAGAGGTGTATTTTCTTTTAGAGCATCATATTGTTCATCATTTAGATAATAGTAGAAATATTTGTTTTTACTATCACTTATCTTTATAAATTCTCCATCATCTTTTACTTCATAACTTATAACTTGATTGTAGTCAAGATAAACCTCTTGAGGAATTTCAAAACTCTCTTCTACAAATTCACTTCTATCAATATCAAACTCTCTTACATCTTTTATCTGAGCTTTTCTTCCTTTTCTAACTCCACCGTCGTGAGTTGAATATAATATAAAGGTAATTTTTTCCTCTTCATCTTGACGTCTATCTAATGAAAAGAAAATTCTATCTCCATTATTTACACGAAATTCATATCTATTTTCTACACCATTTATTTTCTTTATCCAAAAACCTTTTGGTATATTTCTTATATTATTTATATTTTTTAAAATCTCTTGATAAAAATAATTTAGATTTTTTTCTATCTCGTTGATTTTTTCTTTTTTTATATTTTTAAAAAAGTTTTCTCTAATTAAAAATTTCATAATTTTCCTCTTTTTTATATAAATGTTCTTATTTTATTATACTATATTTTCATCATATTATAAACTATTTTTATTTTTCCTTTAAAATGAATGATTTTAAATCAAAGTTACTTTTTTTAATGCAAATATGTTGACTTTTTTTGTAAAATAGGCTACAATCTGTGTGTGGGGTAATTTAATATTTATTTATTCATTTTAGGAGGTTTCTTTATGGAAAAATTAAAAGATTCCCTAATATTAAAGTTAATATTAGGAGTAATAGTAGGGCTTATAGTTGGATTATACAGTAACGAAACTGTAATCGGACTAGTTAACACTGTTAAATTTTTATTAGGACAATTAATTTCATTTGTGGTTCCTTTAATCATTCTTGGATTTATTGCACCAGCAATAACTCAAATGAAATCTAATGCAAGTAAAATGCTTGGAACTATGATTGGACTTTCATATTTCTCATCTGTTGGAGCAGCAGTTATGTCAATGATAGCTGGATATTCTTTAATTCCTATACTTAATATCGTTTCAGCAGCTGATGATGCAAAAAAAGTTATTCCTGAACTTATATTCAAAGTGGAAATTCCACCTACAATGTCAGTTATGACAGCTCTTATCCTTGCAATATTCATTGGACTTGCAGTTGTATGGACTAACTCTAAAAACTTTGAAAATGTTTTAGTTGAATTTGGAGATATTATGCTTGCGATAGTTAGTAGAATAGTAATTCCTATTCTTCCAGTATTCGTTGCTACTACATTTGCAACTCTATCTTACGAAGGTGTAATTATAAAACAATTCCCAGTATTCGCAAAAGTTATCGTAATAGTTTTAATTGGACACTTCATTTGGTTAACAGTTCTTTACACTCTTGGAGGAATAGTTAATAAATGTAATCCTATGGACGTTTTAAAACACTATGGACCAGCTTACTTAACAGCTGTTGGAACAATGTCTTCTGCTGCAACTTTACCAGTAGCTTTAAAATGTGCTAAACAATCTCCAGTACTTGATGAAGATATAGTTAACTTTGGTGTTCCATTAGGAGCAACTACTCACCTTTGTGGATCTGTTTTAACTGAAGTATTCTTCGTTATGACTGTTTCAAAAATATTATACGGAAGTATCCCTAGCTTTGGAACAATGTTATTATTCGTAGTTTTACTTGGAATATTCGCTGTTGGAGCTCCTGGAGTACCTGGTGGAACTGTTATGGCATCTATCGGTATCATAATATCTGTTCTTGGATTTGACGATACAGGAGTAGCTTTAATGCTTACAGTATTCGCTCTTCAAGATAGTTTCGGTACTGCTTGTAACGTAACTGGTGACGGTGCTCTTACAATGATTCTTAACGGATTATTTGGTAAAAAAAGAAATTAATTGAATCTAAATAATATAAGAAAGTGCTGATAAATTCAGCACTTTTTTTATTTGATAAGGTTTAAGAAATATAGGATTAAAAATGCAATAACCTCTACTTTATAAAAATATAAAAAGCTGTTTCATTTTTTATTAAAAAGAATATAGATTAAAAATTACGGAAATTATGGAGAAAAATTAGATTTATAAAGCGACATCGAATGCTAAAAATCACAACTGTTTGAGCGTTAGCGAGTTTTGTGATTTTAATGAGATAAGCTTTAAATAAATCAATTTTTCGTAATCTGTAGTAATTTTTAATCCTATATTTCTTAATTTTACAACAGCTTTTACTTTATATTTTATAAGTTTGAATCACTTATTAAGAAATTTATATCTCTTATAAATATGTCTCTTAATTCTTCATCTATAACTTTTTCTACAATCTCTCTTTCTGAATCAAAAAGCAACTGATTATCCCCTTGAACAGTTTTTATAGAATAATTTTTATTAACCTTAAAAGGTCTTCTATTAAGAACTTTTCTATCTGAAAGTTTTATAAGATTGTAATACCCCTCTAAAACAACCTCTTTTTCTTTTATAAACACTTTCTCTTTATTTTCATTTTCTTCTATAGCTACTCTCTTAGTATAGACATTTTCTTTAAAAAGTTCTAATTCTACAAGATAATCTGTTTCGCTATCTTTTCCATAACCTCTAAAATAGATATAATCATCTAATAAAAGATTTTTATTCTCTGTCGAAAGCTTATACAGCTCTCCTCTGATTACATTTGAAAGAGTGTCATACCCAAGTCTAGTAGAAACAATAGATACATCAATAGTTACTTCTTCTTCTAATTTAAGTTTCTGAGTATAAATCTTAGGACTTGATACATATTTTAGAATGTGTCTGCACTCTTTTATTTTTCTAATTTTATCCTCTCTTGAATAAGTATTATAATCTTCATCTAAAATATATCTTTCAAATCTATTTATTATCTCTTTTTTAGAATTTAGATACTTATCTCTATTAAAAACTATATTTGGAACTTTTCCAACTAGCTCCCCAGCTTTTTCTCCTATATAGATAAAGATTGTAAGTTTTTCTATATCCTCTTTTGATATTTTTTCTTTCTTAAGTATCCGATTTTTTTCAGATATTATCTCAGTAAACTGAACATTAAAAAGTGATAGACCCTCTTGTGAATCAGGGATTGCCTCTATTCCGTCAGCTAATTTCTTTACACCATTAAGAGTTATCCCCTCTTTATTGTAGATTGTAGTAGCACTTTTTATATCTCTTTTGCCAAAATAATTTTTTAAAGATGTACAGCCACCTAAATAAAAAATTATCCCCATAGCTACAAAACTATTTAATATTTTCCTCTTCATAAATTTTCCTCATTTTTTTACTTTTTGTGAACATATAGATAATAAAATACCATTGGAAAAACTATTCCTCCTGATAAAAAATTTCCTATTGTAACTGGTAAAAAATGACTTACAAAACTTCCTAAAAAATTAATAGATTCTGGTGAAACTAATTTTGCCATAGTTATTACAAACATATTAGCAACTACGTGTTGATACCCACTTATTACGAAAAGCATTATAGGAAACCAACAACCATAGAACTTTCCTGCTGAATCCTTTGAAGAAGTTGAAAGCCAAATCCCTGCTACAACCAATATATTACAAAGAAATCCACTGAAAATACATTTTGAAAAACTTAAAGCCAGTTTTCCTGTTGCAATATTTACTACTGTATTTTGCATTGTTATTGGGTCAAACATTCCAGCTAGATAACTTATTAATGCCACTCCAGCTCCACCTATAAAGTTTCCTACCCAAGTGATTGATAAATTTTTCCATATCTGTTTAAGAGTAATGTCTTTTTTAAAATAATTTACAAACAGTAGACAGTTTCCTGTAAAAAGAGTTCCTCCAAGCAACAAACAAAGAATAAGTCCTACTGGAAACACTGCTGCTCCTATAAACTTCATCAAACTTTCATTGGCAGGATTAACATTTTGAATTATAGAAATCTGACCTATACCAGCTACTCCTATAAAAACTCCACCAAGTATCCCTGTTAAGAATACTTTCTCTATCTCTCCATAAACTTTTTCTAAATTTCCTTTTATTATAACCTCAATAGCTTCAACTGGACTATAAAATAAATGTAACGACATCTCATCTCCTTTTTTTCTGATATTTTTTAAAAAGCACACCATATTTGATGTGCTATATCTATATTTTTTATATTTTTAACACTTTAACAGTATAACATCTTTTTTTTAAATATGTCAATACTATTTGCTTTCTAAAAACTCTCTAAAATCCTCTTTAGTAAATTGATATTTTTTACCGCAGAAGTGACATTCAGTTTCTATTGTTCCATCAAGTTCTTCTAAAAGATTTAATATCTCTTCTTTTCCAAGAGTGATTAGACCTTTATAATATTTTTCTTTATTACAATCACAGTAATACGATACTTCTCTCTCTTCTAAGATTTCATAATCTTCTACAAGTTTTTGATAAGTTTCATCACTCATATCTTCATATAGAAGTTTTACTATTCTTTCTAAGTCCATTCCACCTTTGAAAAGTTCTGTAACATTTCTTATAGCTTTTATTTTTGCCTCTAGTAAATCTATAAATTTTTCGTCAGCTCCTGGGAATAGTTGTACCATATATCCACCAGCTGATCTTACAGTTTTTTCATCTTGAAGATCTACTCCTAAAGCGATTACTGTTGGAGTTTGTTCAGAAGTTACGTAGTAATAAGCTATGTCTGTTGCAATCTCTCCAGTTTGAATTTCAGATAATCCGCAGTATGGTTCTTTAAGTCCCATATCTTTTATTACTCTAAGACTTCCTTTTCCGATTAAGTTTGCTACGTCTGGTTGATTTACTATTGGTTTTAATGGTAGGTCAGCTTGTGGATTTGATAAATATCCTTTAATATGACCATTTGCGTCTGCTGTTACAACCATATTATTAACTGGTCCGTCTGTATCAGTTATAAGAGAAAGTTTATCATCTCCTTTAAGTGATGCTCCCATTATAAGACCTGCTGTTAAAAATCTTCCAAAACCAGCGATTGCTGTTGGACTACATTTATGAATTTCTAAAGCCTTTTGTACTACATCTGTTGAGTTTATTACAAAAAATCTAGCGTTTTTACTAACTCCTCTTATTATTCTACTTTTCAATTTTTCCTCCTAATATCTATCATATCTAAATAAGTCTTTATATTTATTATAACTTTTTTTAGATAAAATTTTTCTTAATTCTATATTATTTCTTATATATTTATTTTCTTTTTTAAGTTTTTGGATAGTTTTTATCTCCTCTTTTGAAAAGCCATAATATTTTAATAAAGTTTCGTCAGCTTTATTAATTTTAAGGGGATTTATCTTGTAATTATCTCCTACGAAAAAATATTTTTCAAGTTTTTTACAAGTTTTCTTACCTATACCATTTATTCTATTGAGCTCATCAAGGGATTCTATGCCACCTTTTTTATCTCTAAAACTTATTATTTTTGAAACATAACTTGGTGCCACTCCAGCTTTTAACATATCCTCTTGTTTTGCAATATTGATATCAAGTTTCCCTGAACCCCTATCGCTATAGATTACTTTATATTCACTTTGCAGTGAAAAAGCTAGAGAAAATATAATAAAAAAGTTACATATTAATAAATAGATTTTTTTCATATGTTCACCTCTTTTTATAAATTTTTAAATAACTCCTCTTTTTGTTTCATTCTATCTTTTAGTTCACAGATATACATATATGGGTCTTTTGGATTTATATATCTAACTATTGAAAATCTTGTTTCGTCTATCATCTCTACTTTTTTACTGATAGCTCCTCCACCAAGACCGATAGTTGATTGATTTTCCTCTATCATCTCTATATTAAATATAGATTCTTTTCCCTCAATAGAGTAACCAAGATTTTCTCCCCAGTTCATACTATTTTTTTGTCTGTATAGATAATATGGTTTCAGATTTTTTTCCTCTACTACCTCTCTTATTTTATCCTCTATTCTTTGGCTTTCAATCTCAGTTATTCTATATTTATTTTTAATAAGAGTTGAACCATTTTTTATAGCTAAGAAATGTATAGTAAGATTATCTATATCATATCCCTTTACAGTTTCAAAAGTATTTAGTATATCCTCAACACTCTCTCCCGGAAGACCGATTATAAAGTCCATATTTACCACAAAACCAAGTCTTTTTATCTCTCTAAACATCTCATCAAAATGTTTTTTATCAAAGTTTCTATTAAGCTCTCTCAAAACTTTTTCATTAAAAGTCTGTGGATTAAGACTTACCCTATCCACTTTCATCTCTTTTAATATTTCTAGCTTTTCTTTTGTAAGAGTATCCTCTCTTCCAGCCTCAAATGTAAATTCTTTCAGATGTGATAAATCTATATTTTTATAAAGTTCCTCTAAGATATTTTTTAAATCTTTTTCTTTTAAGATACTCGGTGTACCTCCACCAAAATATAAAGATTCTATCTTTACATCTTTATCTTTTAGCATCTCACCAGTAAGTTTTATCTCCTCAATAAGAGTTTTTACAAAATCATCATAATAGTTACCAAGTTTGCTATTTATCTCGTATGAGGCGAAAGAACAATATTTACATCTTGTAGGGCAGTAAGGAATACCTACATACATATTTATACCTTTTGGGTTTAGATATTCATTTTCTTTTTTCACTACCTCTATAAGAAGTTTTCTTTTTTCAGGAAACACAAAATAAAGTTTTTCTAAAATCTCATCAATCTCATCATAAGTATACCCCATAATAAGATATCTTCTTATAAGTTTTGTAGGTCTAACACCGACCAAAGCTCCCCAAGGATAAACTTTATCAAACAAAAGTAAAAGTCCAGCCTTTACCATAACTGTTTTTTGGTCTACCATTCTATCTGTATAATTTTTTAAAGTAAAGATTTTTTTTCTATTTCCGCAAGAAAGTTCCAAAGATATATAATCTTTATTTTCTTCTATGGTCTTTACCTCTAAAATATCTATATCTTCTTCAGGCAAAAGAACTTTTTTAAATTCATATATGGTATTTTCCTTTGCCTCAAAGTCCAATCTTATTTCCAAATCATACTCCTATTAAATCTTTCTTAAATTTTTAATCTCTTTTTCAAATTGCTCAGTTGTAAATCTTTTAGCTCTATAAAGTTCTTTTATAGATTCTTGTTTATTAAGCATTCCTTTTCTTCCACTGACATCTATAAATGAAGATATTTGTGAAATTTTTCCATTTTTTATAAGATTTTGTATACCACTATTCATATACATTATCTCACAAATAGGAACTTTTATAGGTTGAGCCTCATCATCTATACCAGTTGTAAACTCTTGATGAATAACTCCTATAAGATTTAATGCCACAAGTCTTTGGATAAAATCTCTCTTTTCCTCTCCAAACATTCCGATAAGTCTATCTACTGTATCAATTACACTGTTTGAATGTAGAGTTGTAATTACAATGTGACCAGTCTCAGCAGCAGTTAAAGCCATCTCTACGCTTTCTCTATCTCTTAACTCTCCAATCATAATAACATCTACATTTTGTCTTAGAGCCGATTTTATTCCCTCTTTATAACTTTTTACATCTTTTCCTATCTCTCTTTGTCTTATTATAGATTTATTATTCTTGTGAATATATTCGATAGGATCTTCCAAAGTTAAAATATTATAACAATTTTCATTATTATATTTATTAAGCATAGCTGATATTGTGCTAGTTTTTCCAGAGCTTGTTTTTCCACAGACAATTATTAAACCTTGTCTTTCATCAAAGAAATCATTTACTTTTACACTTAGATTTAGCTCCTCTATTGTAGGAATTTCATCTCTTATAATTCTTACTGCAAAAGAAAGATTTCCTCTTTCATAAAATATATTTATTCTACAATTTCCACTTAAATCTCTAAAAGACAGATCTATCTCTTTTTCTTCATCTAATCTTTCTCTCTCTTCAAAAGTTAAAATCTCCTCAGCTAGTGATTCAATCCCCTCTTTTGTAAGAGCCTTATACTCTTCAAATCTATATATTTTATCATTTACCCTAAAAATTGGAAATTCATCTACTGATAAATGAATGTCGGTTACTTTGTAAGTTCTTCCCTTAGCTATCATTTCCAAAAAAATCTCTTTATTCATAGATTCTCCTTCCCAATATTTAAAATTTTATTATCTTAAAAATAATAAAACCAATATTCCTAATATTATTCTGTATATTCCAAATAATCTAAAAGTTTTAGTTTTGATATATCCCATAAACCATTTTATTACTACATAAGCAACTATAAAAGATACTACAAAACCTATTCCTAATAGTTGCCACTCTAATGGTGTAAAAGACAGACCATTTTTTACAACTTTTAAAAGTGTAGCTCCCATCATTGTTGGGATTGCTAAGAAAAACGAAAACTCCGCCGCTACTCCTTTAGCAAGTCCAAGTAGTAATGCACCGATTATTGTTGAACCTGAACGAGATGTCCCTGGTATCATAGCAAGACATTGGAAAAATCCAACAGCTAGTGCTAATTTATAAGGTATATCTTCTATCTTTGTTATTGGATTAGCTTTTTTTATTTTTCCCTCGATAAAACAGAAAATTATTCCATAAAGAATAAGAGTAATCGCTACAACTGTTGTATTTCCTAAGAAAAACTCTGTGATATAATCATCTAATAAAAGTCCTAAAACTCCTGCTGGCATAACTCCAACTATAACTTTACTCCAAAGATTTAATCTTTGAGCAAAAACCTCTTTTGATTTTACAAAAGGGTGGATATCATTCCAGAAATAAATTACAACAGAAAGTATCGCTCCAAGTTGAACTATTATCAAAAAGTTATCCATAAAAGCTTTTGTTACATAGGGGCTGTTTATAAATTTCTCCACTAAAATCATATGCCCAGTACTACTAACTGGCAAAAATTCTGTAACTCCCTCTACTATCCCAAGAATTATTACTAGTAAAAATGGATTCATCTAAAACTTCCTCCTATAGATATGGATCTTCTTTTGCAAGGTAATTTACAACATAGTCATAAACTCCCTCTTCTAGAGTATGGAATTTTTTATTATAACCAGTTCTTGCAAGTTTAGCCATCTCAGCTTTTGTATAATATTGATATTTTCCTCTTAAATCTTCTGGCATAGGAACATATTCTATAACTTCTTTTTCATCTAGTTTTTTACCAGCAGCTGCCTCCATAGTAGCCATTGACAGATCTCTAAAACTTCTAGCCTCTCCAGTTCCAAGATTGTATACTCCAGATTCTACTTTTTCAGTTAAGAAGAAATATAATACATCAACAATATCTTTTATATAAACGAAATCTCTAAGTTGTCCTCCATCACCAAATCCCTCTTTGTGAGATTTAAAAAGTTTTACTTTTCCATTTTCTTTATATTGGTTAAATGTATGAAATACCATTGACGCCATTCTTCCTTTATGATATTCTTGTGGTCCATAAACGTTAAAGAATTTACAGCTTATCCATTGTTTTGGAGTTTTTGTTTGTTTAAATGACCAGTCATCAAATAATTTTTTTGAATATCCATATTTATTAAGTGGCATAAGTTTTTTGTATTCTTCTACAGATATATCATCGTCATACCCTAACTCTCCAGCTCCATAAGTTGCTGCTGATGAAGCATTTACAAAGTTTATATTTTGTTTTGCACAGAACTCCCATAATTTTTTTGTGTATCCATAGTTGTTACTCATCAAGTAATCTCCATCTTTTTCAGTTGTAGCTGAACAAGCTCCAAAGTGAGCAACTCCTGTTATTTTTTTAGCATTTTCTGGATCTTCTAACCAAGCAAAAAGATCATCTCTATCTACCCAATCAGCATAATCTCTTTTTCTTAAGTTTAGCCATTTATCCTCTGTTCTCATTTTATCAACAGCCAAGATATCATTTATTCCCATTTCATTTAATTTCCATATAAAAGCACTTCCTATAAATCCTGCTGCTCCAGTTACTATAATCATAAAAGTTCTCCTTTCTTCTACCCATTTGTGTCTTATTTATATACTTATATAGATTTTACCATTTTTTACTAAAATTTTAAAGTGATTTATTGGTTTTTCATCAAAAAATGGCGTCTTGAAGACGCCATCTAAATTAATCTTTCCATCTTTCCAATGGTGATAAATAATCAGGATAAGCTATGTATAATGCTTTTGCATTTATATTGTTAAGTTGTTTTTTATCTTCATATCCAACTTTTGCTTTTCCTACTATCTCTTCTAATCTTTCAGAGATCTCAGCTCCGTACCAACTTCTTTCATCAAAGAACTCTTTTCTTTTTATAAATTTATTTAAAAGTTTTCTTAATTTTTTAGTATCTTTTTCATCTAAATCAGATTTTTGAGAAAGAGTAACTATATCTTGCCACTCTTCTTCACTAGCCACTTGAGTTGCTATGTGGTTTGATGGGTTAGCCATTCTAAGACGAGAATCTGCTACCATTTTATCAACTAATCCTTTTGGATTTTTTAAGTTAGTATCTTCTAAGAAGAATTTTCTATCTATTTTATTTGGATATTTATTTAAAAGTTTTTGGAATTTTTCTATATCTTCCTCGTCCATCTCTTTTTTAGTAGTTAATGTACTTAAGAAGTTAAAATCTTTTTCTGACATTTTACCAGTTTTTCTTAAGTAATAGATTGGATCTTCATTTCCATATTCATCTGATATATAAGCACTTTCTACTACAGCTTTTGATATAGTTTGTTCCCAGTTTTTCATCTCATCTGTTGTAACTTGTCTTTCGTTATTTTTTAGAGAGCTACAAGCACCTAAAACTAAAACTGACATTATTAGTAAAGCTTTTTTCATTTTATCACCATACCTTTATTAGTTTCTTTTTTATCTTCCGCAACATCTATTATAAGGTTTTCCACTTCCGCAAGCACAAGGTGCATCTGGATTATCTGGTCCACCAATATTTACGTTATCTTCTTCTTTTGTTAAATCCTCAACTTCAACTTGTTCTATTTGAGCCTCGTCTTCTGGATTTCTTACCATTACTTTGAACATATAAGAAGTTGTTTCTCTTTTTATTGTTTCTAGCATTTTTCCATATAAATCTCCAGAAAGTAATTTATATTCAACGATAGGGTCTCTTTGTCCATAAGATCTTAAGTAAATTCCCTCTCTTAAACCATCTAGAGCTTTAAGGTGTTCTCTCCATCTGTTATCAACAACTTCTAATAAAACATATTTTTCAATTTGTCTCATTATTTCTGGAGTGATTTCTGCTTCTTTTTCGTTATATTTTGCTTCTAACTCATCAGCTAATTTATCGGCATATTCTTCAATACCGTAAGCTTTATAATCATCTAAGTTTTCTATTACATATCCATATTTTTCTTCTAAGAATTCAGCAAGACCTTTTATATCCCACTCTTCTTTGTATTCTCCAACAAATCTTTCGATTACTGCTGATTGGATACTTCCTCTTAGCATTGCAATTATTGTTTCTTTTAAGTCATCTTTAGAAAGAGCTTCATTTCTACTTGCATAGATTGCCTCTCTTTGTTTGTTCATTACGTCGTCAAATTCAAGTAAAGATTTTCTGATACCAAAGTTTCTTGATTCAACTTTCTTTTGAGCGTTCTCAATAGCTTTTGTTATCATTCTATGAGTGATTTGCTCTCCTCTTTCCATTCCTAATTTTTCCATAACAGCTTTTACTCTGTCAGAACCGAATAGTTTCATTAGGTCATCTTCAAGAGATAAGTAGAATTGAGATTCTCCTGGGTCTCCTTGTCTTCCAGATCTTCCTCTTAATTGGTTATCAATTCTTCTTGATTCGTGTCTTTCAGTTCCAAGAATATATAATCCACCAAGTGATTTTACTTTTTCTTTTTCCTCTTCACATTGAGCTCTATATTTTCCTAATAACTCATCATATTCTTCTTGTGATTTAGCAACTGATTTTGCCATAAATTCTGGATTTCCTCCAAGCATTATGTCAGTTCCTCTACCTGCCATGTTTGTAGCGATAGTTACAGCTTTGTATCTTCCTGCTTGAGCAACGATTTCAGCTTCTTTTTCGTGGAACTTAGCATTTAATACATTGTGAGGTATATTTAATTTTTTTAATTCATTTGATAAAAGTTCTGAACCTTGAATAGTGATTGTACCAACTAATACTGGTTGTCCTTTATCATAAAGTTCTTTTATTTTTGCAACGATAGCTTCGATTTTTTCTTCGTGAGTTTTGTAGATTATATCTCCATTATCTTTTCTTATAACTGGTTTGTTTGTAGGGATAATTACAACAGCTAATCCATAGATAAACATAAACTCAGTAGCTTCTGTCTCAGCTGTACCTGTCATACCAGAAAGTTTTTCATACATTCTAAAGTAGTTTTGTAAAGTGATAGATGCAAGAGTTTGGTTTTCTCCAGCTATTTTTACTCCCTCTTTAGCTTCTATTGCTTGGTGAAGACCGTCAGAATATCTTCTTCCCTCTAAAGCTCTTCCTGTAAATTCGTCTATGATTACTACTTCATTTTCTCTGATTAAATAATCTTTATCTCTTTCAAATAACTCTTTTGCTTTTAAACATTGCATTAAGTAGTGAGTTAATTCGATTGTTTCTGGAGAATAAAGGTTTTCTATATTAAGCATTTGTTCAACTCTTTTAATACCTTTTTCAGTTAGAACGATATTTTTTGCTTTTTCATCAACTTCATAATCTTTCCAAACTTCATCTGGAATGTTCATTTCTTTTTTCTTTTTAACATCTGTTATTTTTTCTGTTTCTCTACTTCTTTCAAGGAAAGTAGCTATTTTATAGAAAGTTTGATATAGTTTTGCTGTATTTTCAGCAGCACCAGATATGATAAGTGGTGTTCTAGCTTCGTCAATTAATATTGAGTCAACTTCGTCTACTATACAGAAGTTTAATTTTCTTTGAACTTTATCTTCTAATCTTCCTACCATATTGTCTCTTAAGTAGTCAAATCCAAATTCAGAGTTAGTTCCATAAGTTACATCAGCTTGATAAGCTTTCTTTCTCTCTTCATTTTCTAGTCCATTAAGAATAACTCCAGTTGTAAGACCTAAGAATTCATAAACTCTTCCCATTTGTTCCTTGTCTCTTTTTGCTAGGTAGTCATTAACTGTGATTATATGAACTCCCTTTCCAGTAAGAGCATTTAAGTAAACTGGACAAGTGGCAACTAATGTTTTTCCTTCTCCTGTTTTCATCTCTGTGATTTTTCCTTCGTGAAGAACAATTCCTCCGATAAGTTGCACATCATAGTGTCTCATTCCTAAAACTCTTTTTGATGCTTCTCTTACTACTGCAAAAGCTTCTACTAATAAATCATCTAAAGTTTCACCTTTTGCAAGTCTAGCTTTAAACTCTTCAGTTTTAGCCTTTAATTCTTCATCAGTAAGTTTTGAATAATCTCCTTCTAAGGCGTTAATCATTTTTACTTTCTTTTGAATTCTTTTTATCTCTCTGTCGTTTTTAGTACCAAAAATCATCTTCAATAGACCAGTTATCATATTTTCATTTCCTCTCCATTCTAGTTTTTACAATTATACATAATTAATATATCATAATCTTATTTAATAGTCAAATTATTACTCTTTTTCACTTACAATGTTAAAAAATTCATCTTCAGTGATTATTTTTATAGTACCAATTTCTTGAGCTTTTTTAAGTTTACTTCCAGCTTTTTCTCCAACTATTAAATAATCTAAGTTTTTACTTACAGCAGATAGATTTTTTCCTCCGAACTTCTCTATCTCCTCTTTTATCCCCTCTCTTGTAAATTTAGTTAGCTTTCCAGTGACTAAAAAAGTTTTTCCTTCAAAAACGTTCTTCTCTACCTTAGACTGTTTTTCCCCAGAAAAGTTTAAACCGAAACCTTTTAATTTTTCTATTATCTCTAAATTTTCTTCACTTGCAAAGAAATTTATAATAGAATCAGCCACTTTTTCTCCAACTCCATTTATCATAAGTAGCTCATCTCTTGTCATTTCCAAAAGTCTATCTATGTTACCACTTTCGTCAGCTAAAAGATTTGCCATAAATTTTCCAACTTCTGGGATACCAAGTGAGTATAAAACTTTTGAATACTCTCTTTGTTTACTTTCTTCGATTGAGTTTAAAAGATTTTCTACACTTTTTTTACCCATTTTTTCTAAGCCTTCCATCTCTTCTCTATGTTCTGAAAGTCTGTAAATATCTGTTACATCATTTAAGTAACCGAGCTCTAAAAATCTTTCAACTATCTTTTGACCAAGACCTATTATATTCATTCCGTCACGAGATACAAAATATTCAAATCTTCCTTGAACTTTTGCAGGACAACTTGGGTTAGGACATTTTAGATCCACAAGCCCCTCTTCTTTTTCTAATGTTGTTCCACAGATCGGGCAAGTGGTAGGTGCTAAAACCTCTTGTTCCTCTCCAGTTCTAAGTTCTTTTATAGATTTTACAACTTGTGGTATAATCTCAGCTGCCTTTTCTATAAATACTTTATCTCCAATTTTAATATCTTTTCTAACTATTTCATCAAAGTTATGAAGACTAGCTCTTTTTACACGGCTACCTGATACTTCTACCTCTTCAAGTTCTGCCACTGGTGTAATTTTTCCAGTTCTTCCAACTTGCCAAGTGATACCTAAAAGTTTTGTTGACACTTGTTTTGCAGGGAATTTATAAGCTATCGCCCATCTAGGAGATTTTGTAGTATTTCCTAAAACTTCCCAATACTCTATCTCGTTTACTTTTAAAACCATTCCGTCTGTTTCATAATCTAGTTTCTCTCTTGCATCTTTCCAATACTCGATACGTTTGTCTATCTCTTCAACTGATGTTAATACTTCATCAATTCCAGTTGTCTTAAGACCAATTTTTTCTATAAAATCAAAAGCCTCTCTATGAGTTTTGATACCATATTTTTCTCCACCAACAACGAAATAGAAATAACAATCAAGACCTCTTTCTTTTACTATTTCTGGATCAAGTTGTCTTAATGTACCGCTCGCTGCATTTCTAGGGTTTGCAAATATCTCTTCACCATTAGCTAATCTTTTTTCATTTATTTTTTGGAATTTGCTGATTGGTAAAACGATTTCTCCCCTTACCTCTATATCAATTTTTTCTTTTAAGAATTTTGGAATACTTTGGATTTGTAAAATATTTTCTGTTACATCCTCTCCAATTACTCCGTCTCCCCTTGTAACCCCTTGAACAAGTTTTCCATCTTTATAAGTTACACTGATTGAAAGTCCGTCAAGTTTAACTTCTAGTACATAACTTGGTTTTTTTCTATTTTCCAAAAGTTTATCCACTCTTTTTATAAAGTCCTCTATCTCTCCAATATTATAACTATTAGAAAGGCTTAACATTTTCTCTTTATGAGTAACTTTACTAAATTTTGTATTCTTAAGGCTTGACCCTACTTGCATTGTTGGTGAGTCAAACATCGAATATTGTGGATTTACTTTTTCTAGATCTTCTAACTCTTTTAAAAGTTTGTCAAACTCTACGTCAGAGATAAGACTTTCGTTTAATGTATAATAATAGTAACTATATTTTTCTATAAGTTCTCTTAGCTCTTTTATTCTCTCTTCTTTTTTCATAAACTTCCTTTCACGCTTTTATTTTTTCACAATATTATATCATATTACAGGTATTTTTAATATAAAAAAAATGGAGTTATTGCACTCTTAGAAAATAAAAATATAAATTAAAAATTACAAAATTTATAATAATTTTTAATCATATATTCTTAAACTTGCAACAGATCGGAAGA
>OGRS01000569.1_pt1 | contig 33003 bp, 34 predicted proteins | sample 1553561 | NCBI WGS metagenome assembly OGRS01 (sample SAMEA2580103, study PRJEB22360) | human gut metagenome | biome: human gut; feature: human-associated habitat; material: faeces | place: Denmark | collected 2008/2010
GTTTGGGTAAAGCCTTGAAAATAGACATTTATTTTTAAAATGTGCATATAATAGTATATACATTATTGAAAATTTTTATATGTAGATAATTACAAAAGCATAATTTCTATGTTATGATTACATTGTAAAAGACAGTAATAAAAATTACTGGTTTTGAAATTATTGAAACAGAAGCAGCATAACAGGACAGCAATCAATCTACGATTGCTGTCCTTTTTTTGCGTGATACGGAGAAAATGTAAAAAACAGAAATTGCTGCTTGACAAATGGATATATTCGATGTACTATTAATTCACAGTAATCCTACTAAACATATATGATATAAGAAAAGAGAGGAAATTGATATGGGTAAAATAACAGAAAGCGCATTAGAATTAGTTGGAAAAACACCGTTATTAAGAGCGTCAAGATATGCAAAAAACGTTGGAGCAGAGCAGGCAGATGTTTTAGTAAAGCTGGAATATCTGAATCCGGCAGGTTCCGGAAAGGACCGTATCGCACTGGCAATGATTGAAGATGCAGAAAAGAACGGTATTTTAAAACCGGGTGCAACAATCATTGAACCGACATCAGGTAATACCGGTATCGGTCTTGCGGCTGTTGCGGCAGCAAAGGGTTATAAGGCAATCCTTACACTGCCAGAAACTATGAGTGTAGAAAGAAGAAACCTGTTAAAGGCTTATGGTGCCGAACTTGTGCTGACAGAAGGCGCAAAGGGCATGAAGGGCGCTATCGCAAAGGCAGAAGAATTAAGAGATTCCATTCCGGGTGCTGTTATTTTAGGACAGTTTGTCAATAAGGCAAATCCGGCGGCTCATAAGGCAACAACAGGACCGGAAATCTGGGAACAGACAGACGGCAAGGTTGACATTTTTGTAGCAGGTGTCGGTACAGGCGGAACAATCACAGGTGTCGGCGAATACTTAAAATCACAGAATCCTGATGTAAAGATTGTTGCTGTAGAACCGGCATCCAGCCCGGTACTTTCAACAGGTACAGCAGGTCCTCACAAGATTCAGGGAATCGGCGCAGGCTTTGTTCCGGAAGTGTTAAACACAGATGTATATGATGAAATCATCACAATCGAAAACGAAGATGCGTTTGATGAGGGCAGAAGATTTGCAGTCAGCGAAGGTATTCTTGTCGGTATTTCATCCGGTGCAGCATTAAAGGCTGCTTCTATTTTAGCGGCAAGGCCGGAAAATAAGGGCAAGACAATCGTTGCATTATTACCGGATTCAGGTGACAGATATTTATCAACACAGTTATTTAACCGCTAAGGAGCCGCAGAAAAACTCATGGAAAACAGAATTGAAAAAATAAAGAAAATGCAAAAGGAAAAAGATGTTGTCATTCTGGCCCATTATTATGTGGATGGTGCCGTGCAGGAAATTGCGGATTATGTAGGAGATTCGTTTTATTTAAGTAAGGTTGCCACACAGGTTACACAGCAGAATATTTTGTTCTGCGGTGTATCCTTCATGGGCGAAAGTGCCAAAATCTTAAATCCGGAAAAGAACGTGGTAATGGCAGATGCCCACGCAGACTGCCCAATGGCACATATGGTTACGGTAAAACAGATAGAACAGGTCAGAAAAGAAAATCCTGACGTTGCCGTAGTCTGTTATGTCAATTCAACCGCAGAAATTAAGGCAGTGTCCGATGTCTGTGTGACATCATCCAATGCCGTGAAGGTTGTAAAAAATCTTCCAGAGCAGAATATCTTTTTTGTGCCGGATAACAATTTAGGCAGATATGTGGCAAAACAGCTGCCGGAAAAGCATTTTATCTTCCATGACGGTTTTTGTCATGTACATAAGAGTATTCATGCAGAAAATGTAAAGGCAGCAAAGGAAGCGCATCCGGAAGCACTGGTGCTTACGCACCCGGAATGTACGGAAGATGTTATCGAACTTTCGGATTTTGTAGGCAGTACATCAGAAATTATTGATTACGCGACAAAGAGTGTTGCCGACCGTTTTATTATCTGCACGGAAATGGGTGTGTTCTTTGAGTTACAGCAGAAGAACCCTGAAAAGAAATTTTATTCAGTCGGACACAGACAGTTCTGTCCGAATATGAAGAAAGTGACATTAGAGCGTGTCGAAGAAGCACTTGAAAAAATGCAGCCATACGTTGAAGTTCCACAGGATGTATTGGAGGCAGCCGCAAAGCCGTTAAAGAGAATGTTAGAGCTGGCGGCAAAGTAAATAAGTGGCAAAGCAGCCTGTATGCGCCTGCCGGGGGAAATATCCGGTGGGTGTATGCGGGCTGTTTTTTACGCTTTGGCATAGGTGAGGATGAGGTTTAAAAGTCGTTTTTTATGGTGAAAATGCGGGTGATTTTTGTGGGGAGTTCTGTTATAATGAGTGTAAACAGTGAGTTGTGCCGGACAAAAGAATAAGGAAGAATACCTGACAGTCGCAAAAGGCGTATCTTGGTGTTAAAAATAATATACAGAACTATAATTTATGGAGAAAACAGTGGAAAAGTTGTTATTAAATGATAGCATGAATGATTATTTGACATTTTCAAAATATATCAATGGAAATGATGTAAGAATCGTATCAAAAGCAAATGAATTTAAACAGAAATACACAAATGAGATTTCTTTGATTAAGGCAGTATATGAATTTGTACGTGATGAGATAAAACATTCATGGGATATACAGGATAAAAGGGTGACAAAATCTGCAACGGAAGTGCTGGAACAGGGTGTTGGCATATGCTGGGCGAAGTCAAATCTTTTAGCGGCATTGTTAAGAGCCTGCGGAATACCAGCAGGAATTTGTTATCAGCGTCTTACATTAGGAGATACACCGGATACCGGTTTTTGTATTCATGCGTTAAATGCCGTTTATATAAAGTCAATGGATAAATGGATTCGGCTGGACGCAAGAGGAAACAAAAAGGGAGTAGACGCGCAATTTGATTTGCAAACGGAAAAATTAGCTTTTGTTGTACGGACAAATATGGGCGAGGCAGATTATAGAACAATTTATGCAAAACCTTCTGATAAATTAATGAATGTATTAGAGAATAATACAGATGCCATATATATGTATCTGAACTGCCTGCCGGATAATATTTTTTGAAATTACAAAAAGGAGCAGCTATGTCAAACACAACCAAACGTGCATTGGAAAATTCACTCAAGCAGATGCTTTTAAAGAAGCCGCTGGATAAAATAACAATCAGCGATTTGACAGATGATTGCGGAATCAGCCGCATGGCATTTTATTATCATTTTAAGGATATTTATGATTTGGTGGAATGGTCCTGCATGGAAGATGCAACGCGGGCATTGCAGGGGAAAAAGACGTATGACACATGGCATGAAGGATTAAAACAGATATTTGAAGCGGTTCTTGAAAATAAGCCGTTTATCATGAACGCATATCATGCATTGAGCCGGGAACAGATTGAAAATTATCTGTTTATGCTGACACACAATCTGCTCATGGGGGTTGTTGAGGAAAAATCCAAAGGACTTGAGGTTACTGAAGAAGAAAAAAGTTTCATTGCCGATTTTTACAAATATGGGTTTGTCGGTGTCATGCTTGACTGGATTGGCAAGGGAATGAAAGAGGATTACACAGAGATTACAGACAGAATGAGTGTCACGCTGGACGGCAGTATCACGAATTCAATTCAAAATTTTGCAAATTTGACGGATAAAGCACATAAATAATTTTAAAATTTTAGTTTTAAATAGTATATTTTTGTGTTGATTTTTTATAAGTAATTGTATATAATATAACTGAGCAAAAGAGTTAGCTCAGATTAAGTGCGTTGCTACTTTGAGTGCAAACCTTTAATTTAAGTGCTTCACTACTTTGAATGTGAACCTTTAATTTAAGTGCTTCGCAGCTTAAAATGCGAATCGTTAATTTCAGGGAGATAAGCATCTTATCTCCCTATTTTGTTACACTATGGAGGATAAAATGGATTTTTACCGCATAAATGAGGAGTATAATATATTTCTCCAACGATACGAAAAAGAAAAAAGAGGTGTTACGAAGGTACCTAATATTCGTTACACAGACCGTAATAAGTTTGCATTTGGTGTAGTTATGCAGGTAAATGGGATGAATTATTATGTGTCGGTATCCTCTTTTGATAAGAAGCAGGAAGCAAACATTTTGATTCGTGTTCCGGGAGATGAAAAAGAAGTGAAAGGCTCCTTAAGATTTAATTATATGGTTCCTGTTCCAGATGAATGTATTGAAAAACTGGTAATCAAAGATGTTGAGGATGAGAAATACAGGCTATTGTTAAATAAAGAATATCAGTTTTGCATGAACAATGCAGAAAGAATTCAGAAGAAGGCTAATAAAATATATGAGATGGTTACAACAAACCGCAAGCAGATTTTAACCGACAATAGCTGTGCGTTCCATATTTTAGAGGATGGATACTGGGAGTACATAGAAAAATGCTTAAAGAGTGATTCGAAGTGATTGCGGTTGCAAAATGCTTGCAAAAAGTTCTAAAACGATGGAGAATACATAGAATATTAAGAATAATCATACAAAATATAGCGATGCAACGCTTGATTAGACACAATATATAGTTACAAAAATTGAGTTTGAATAATTTTGTGCCAACAGCATATAATTTTAATGGATAGTTCTATTGACTTTCTGCTTTGTACTTGGTAGTATGTTAGTACAAAGAAAGTTTACCACTGACCGATATGTGGTATATAAATGGTCGGGTTGAAAGTTTACCGCTGACCGATATGCGGTATATAAATGGTTGGGTTGAAAGTTTAGTCCTTCGCCGAAAGGCGAGGGACTTTTTCCATATTCCCACAGAGAGGATGGAACGAATGAAGAAAACAGGGTTTTATATCATAAAGGACAGGTTTTTTGAAGATATGCCGGATCCGTATCTCAAGGGGAATAAGGCAAGCAATAGACCACATTATTATTGTTTTGAGGATAATGCTACAGGAATTTATTGGATGATACCGCTTTCTAGCAGAATAGATAAGTTTCGCAAAATAATAGAGAAAAAGGAACAGGTGGGAAAATCTTGTGATATTCTGCATATTGTGAAATTGGACGATAGTCGAGAAAGTGTATTTTTAATACAAGATATGTTTCCTATCACAGAGGAATACATAGAACGTGAATATACAATTGCCGGAAATCATTTGATGCTGACCAGTGAACATACTGCAAAGGTAATTGAGCAGAAAGCAAGAAAAGTGTTGGGAATGTTAAAGCGTGGTGTGAAGTTCATGCCTACACAACCGGATGTGCTATCAATATTAGAAAAATTAAAGCAGAATAAATAGTTTTTGATGGCTCTATTTTGGCTCTAATAATTTGGCATGAGAAAAACATCAGATAAAATTCAGAAAATATGAATACAAAATAACACAAATGTGTACTAAAAAGTACCTGGATTATCCTATCCGCACCCGAGTTTGAGTAGCTTGAAAAATCGCGGAAAAGCCCATAAATAAAGGCTTTGCGGGTAGTCAGAAAGACCAAGTGGAGTGCAAATGGAGTTTAAAAAAATTTTTTTCTCTTGTTTATATTCCAGATTCACCTGCAAATTTCGTGAAATCAGTTATTCTCATAAAATAAAATTAGAGTAAATATGAAGAACAGTTTGTTTTGATTGAAGTGATTTTCGTCAAGGCAGACTGTTTTTTTGTAAACGCAAAATAGCGAGTACCTTGACATTTTTAGGCGGCTGCTTTGCAGCCACCGATATTTAAGCTTTACGGATCCCTGCCGGAAGTTTTTCTGACCAGGGCAGAAGATCTTCCAGAAAAGAACAATCCTTATCATTCATGTGTTTCGGAATCTCTTCCAGGAGATGCTGCACATAATCAAAAGGTTTCAGATTATTGGCTTTTGCAGTTTCTACAATACTGTAAATGATTGCGGAAGATTTGGCTCCATGGATCGTATCGATCATCTGCCAGTTCTTCTTTCCGATACAGAAACCCCGGATTGCCCTTTCGGATGCATTATTATCAATCGGAACATCTCCATCTGTGAGAAATACCCGGAGATATTTTTCCTGATTCAGTGCATAGCCAACAGCGTCACCAAATTTATCCTTCTTGGACACATTTATAGTTTTTAGGTACGCAAAAAACGCATCCACAAGTGGTTTGATAACCGCCTGCCGTTGCTTAAGCCGTTCATCAGAAGAAAGGTCATTCAGTTTCCCTTCTTCCCGATAGATCGCCTGAATCTGTTTCATCAGAAGAAATGCATTGGATTCCTTTTGATAGGATTTTGGGATCAGCTTTAAGGCTTCATCAAATCTGCGGCGACAGTGCACCCAGCATCCAGCAATGGTCAGTTCTTCCAACTCTTTTTCTAAAGTATGGTAGACCTGGTAACCGTCTGTTACACAGATGCCGTCGTACCCTTTTAGGAATTCCCGTGGATGGGATGCATTTCTCGTTTGCTGGTATTCATACAGGACAATCTGCTGTTTTTGATACAAATGTCCGGAACGGTATACCCACATCCAGCTTTTGCTCCCGGCTCCTCGTCCGTCATGGTTTACAAGCACCAGCGTCTCGTCTGCCTGGATGACGTGGTAGAAATACAATTCTTTATGAAGATAATCATAAAGGATTGATAGATATTCCTCTGCCAAACGTATGCACCAGTTTGCCATGTTCTGCCTTGTGATTTGCAGATCATAACGCTGGAATTCCTGCTCCAATCGATAGAGAGGAACTGCATTCACATATTTTCCATTGATGATCGCAGCCCCCAGAGATGGTGATACCAGACTCCCATGCAGTAACGCCTTTGGATGGTCTGCTTTCACCATGTGTTCATCTGTTTTGCTGGCATACACACCGATGTGATGTTCTTCCACTTCTACCTTCGCAGGTACGAAATGATATTTTCTGGAAATGGCATCCGGTAACTGCTTCCATCCCCTGACACCGAATTCCGCTTCCAATTCCTCTTCGGACAGATAATGGTCGATCCGTCTGACCGGAAGCCCGGAAAGATCAGCCTCTTTCTTTCCTTTACGCTTCGGCTGCTTTGGAGACTTCAGTTCCAGATCCTCAGGCTCTGCCGCATTAAGATCACAGATAGCTTCCGCTTCATTGAAAAAGATAATCGTTCCGTCTATTTCACGAAAACAGATCTGGCTAGTATCTTCCATTTTTTCAGAAGACCTGCCAAAACGGTTCTGCTTACCAAGGATCACCTGTTCCATCAGGAGCTGTATTTTTTCATTCGATGCGTGAAGTTCCTTTGTTATGGCTTCCAATTGCTCCTGCTGTTGTAAAAGAAGCTGGATAAGAAACGACTTATCAACACTATTTAATTGTTCCTCCGTATACTTAACTGCCATAACTAAACCTCACTTTCCTGAGTGCTATTATAGCAGAACCAACGGTTTTTGGCTATTTTTGAATTCTGTCACCTTCGTCATTTTGACGGTGGATAACAGTCATGAATACCTGAAAATAAAAGCCTGAATTTCAGATATTTATGACTGTTATCCACAATCTGAAAAGTTTTGGAATCCGGAGTATATAGAAATTCACAGAAAACTTTCAGGATGTGAATAACTTTAAATTTTATATCGCACAGGATAACCTGACATGGATGAAAATGATTTTATTTTCTGCGTTTTGCACAAATCACAAGGAGAATTCAGGATCAGGAACTTCTTCTATTGGATGTCTGGCAACGATTTCCAGACCCTGCATCAACATTCGATACTGGTCTGTGCTGATCTCCAGCGCTTCCTCCTGTGTGCGAGGCCATCGGAAGTTCCCGTTTTCAATCCGCTTGTACAGAAGGAGAAATCCGTCTCCTTCCCAGATAAGTCCTTTTATGCGATCTGTGCGTTTGCCACAAAATAAGAATAATGTATTCTTATCGTAAGGATCCAACTGGAACTGAAAACGTATAATCCTGGCTAAGCCATCAATTCCTCTGCGCAGATCTGTAAATCCGGTCGCCAGATACACTTTTTTGAACCCAGAGCCATCATTGAGCATTGCTGATCACTCCCAAAAGTGTTTTTAGAAATGAGGCAGATGCCTGTTCCGTGATTTCCAAAGTAAGGTGGTTTCTACCTCTGATCACTGCAGCGATTTTATGCTCCGATGTCATATTTACCGGATGGATTGCAGGAGAAGGAACTTCTACAAATGTTTGTGTCTGCTCCGCAGTTTCCAGGTAAGCCTCACGGACTTTTCGGAGTCTCCAGTAATAACTCGCTTTTGTAATGTCGTGCAGCTGACACCATTCATCGATCTTCATTCCTTGCGGACGGTTTTGACAGTCTCTGATCAGATCAGCCCATTCACTCAGACGGGTTTGCTGTGCAACTAAACTTGTGTGAGATTTCATGACTCACCTCCTGTGATAAAGTCTAAAAAGTTGAGTACTAAACTATTTGGACTTTGTAGTGATGAGTCTATTATCTCACATCGGATGATTTTGAACAGGTACTTGCTATTTTGCGTTTACATATTGATTCATACAATGTAGAGTAAATAGAAAAATAACCTTCCAAAGGGTGACAAATCGGCAAGACCTAGATTCCATACTCCTTATTTCTTGAAAGAGAAATATAAAGGAGTATTTGCTAATAACATTTATGTAAGACTTCAAGATAGCAATACACCATTTGATAAATCAGCAGATTTTCATCACATTGAGTATCTTTGGAAAAAGAGGTTTGGAATGTTGCTTTCACCAATTGAAAAAGTGAAATTGTATCTTGAACATTGGGAAAATAGTCCATCAAGCGAAGATAAAAAATATTATAAGTATGCTCCGGAATTTACGATTGACCATACATACGAACCCAATGATGGCAGGGATGGTTATGAGTATTATCTGTTTGCACAAACTGATCCAAGTCCTCATTGGAGTGAAATAAGAATTTGCTATCATCAGACAGTTCTTGCAGAACTTGGGGGAGAATCCTTGATGGAGGCAGATATTTTACAACAACACCGGATAGGCAGGGCATCTCTCTTACAGGGTATCATAAATGGGATATACCTTATCGTTATATGATAAAAGGTAATTTAAATCATTTAGTTCATGAATTTTACTATGTAGATGATGGTGATGAAGCAAGGCATGCTCATAATGAATATGAAGGATGTATCCTAATTTTTAATGATGAGATTGAACATCAAGAGTTCAGAATTTATGTGAAAGATAACTGGGATAGAAAAGAAGAATTTGCTAATGAAATTTGGATTCCTTATATGAAGGAACTGCCAGGTTACAATATGAACTCATTTCGTGAAGAATATAAAACTATGCAAATTCTTAGAAGAATGTTGGAAGAATTTAGAGAAAATAAAAAATGAGAATTGCTGAGTTAATTCTTAATTATATATGCAGCATTGACATCGTATACTACATAACTGTCAGTCAAGTTTGCACACCCCTAGCAAAAAGCTATCGTTAAAAGGTGCAAAAACAGAGTAGTCTGCACCCCCCTAACCGACTACCAAGTGACTACTTTTAAAAGTTACAATTTGCCACATTTTGCCGTGTTTTTCGATTTTCACTACATTACTACGGTAGGTGTAAAATTAAAATATTATTCGAAAAACCTTGCAAAACAGGGCATTTCAAGGCAATTTAAGGAGGAAATTTATAATGATTAAAGTATTATTTGTTTGCCACGGCAACATCTGCCGCAGCACCATGTCCCAATTTGTATTCCAAGACATAATTAACAAGCAAGGTCTCACCGACCAATTTTATATCGATTCCGCAGCAACAAGCCGCGAGGAAATCGGCAACGGGCCACATTACGGAACAGTAAACAAGATGCGGGAAGTTGGAATTCCAGTACTTCCGCATCGCGCTGTACAGATGACAAAAAAAGACTATGAGAAATATGATTATCTCATAGGAATGGACGAAGCGAACATTCGCAATATGACAAGAATCGCAGGTGGTGATCCGGATGGAAAAATCCACATGCTTCTTGATTTTGGAAAAGCTCCAAGAGCGATTGCAGATCCATGGTATACCGGAAATTTTGATGTTACCTATCGGGATGTGAAAGAAGGCTGTGAAGCGCTGCTCGCTTATATTAAACAACATGATTTGTAAGGACGATTTTCAGTCTCTCCAAAACGAAATAAAAGTTCCGGTTGGAGGGACTGTTTTGTTATCTGTTGTCCTTATAGATTGATTTTCAAAATTGACGGGAAATGAAAAATCCTTTATGATATTTTGAGAGAAAAAAATAGGAGTGTTGAAAATGAATATATTGAATATAGAACACGTCAGTAAAGTATTTGGCGAGAAGACAATTTTCGATGATGTTTCATTCGGGATTCAAGAAGGAGACAAAATTGGCATTATAGGAATTAATGGTACAGGGAAAACAACGCTGTTGCGTATGATTGCGGGAGTGGAAGAGCCTGACAGCGGACAGATTATAAAACAGAATGGGATTCGATTGGCGTATCTTTCGCAGCATCCTTCGTTTCCTGAGGGAGCGACTGTTCTTTCGTATGCATTTGACGGAATTGAGGAGAATGACTGGGCGCTGAAAAGTGAAGTGAAAAGTGCACTCAATAAACTTGGAATTACGGATCATGATATGAAAATGGAGCATCTTTCCGGCGGGCAGAAGAAAAAAGTAGCGCTTGCGAAAACGCTGACATCTTCGTTTGAAATTTTGCTTTTGGACGAGCCGACGAACCATTTAGATGGAGAGATGATTTCTTGGCTGGAAGATTATTTGAAACGTTATAAAGGTGTTGTGATTATGGTAACGCATGACCGTTATTTTTTAGATAAAGTGACAAATCGAATTTTGGAAATCAGCCGTGGAAAATTATATGGGTATGAGGCGAATTATTCGAAATTTTTGGAAATGAAGGCAGAACGGGAAGAGATGGAGCTTGCTTCAGAGCGAAAACGCCAAAGTGTGTTGAGAATGGAATTAGAATGGGCAAAGCGCGGCTGCCGAGCAAGAACAACAAAGCAAAAGGCAAGATTGGAGCGATTAGAGCTTTTGAAAAACGGAAAAGCTCCGGAGACGGATCGTTTGGCAGAGATTGATTCTGTGGAAACGAGAATGGGCAAGAAGACGATTGAGCTCCACCATGTCAGCAAGAGCTACGGGGAGCGAAAGCTGATTGACGATTTTGATTATATTGTATTGAAAAATCAGAATCTTGGAATCGTGGGTCCGAATGGCTGCGGAAAGTCGACACTGCTAAAAATGATTGCGGGACTTGTTGAGCCGGATGAGGGAACGATTGAGATTGGTGAGACGATTCGAATCGGCTATTTTGCACAGGAACTTCCGGAAATGAATACGAGCCAGAGGGTAATCGATTTTGTGAAAGACATCGCCGAGTATATTCCGACGAAGGATGGAAGAATTACGGCTTCGCAGATGTTGGAGCGGTTTTTATTTACACCGGATATGCAGTATGCGCCGATTGAAAAATTATCGGGCGGTGAAAAGAAGAGACTTTATCTGTTAAGTGTCCTGCAGGCTGCGCCTAACGTGCTCATATTTGATGAAGCGAACAATGATATTGATATTCCGACAATGACAATTTTAGAGGACTATCTGAACTCGTTTCAGGGAATTGTGATCACGGTATCGCATGACCGCTATTTTCTGGACAACGTGGTGGACCGCATTTTTGAATTTGATGGAAATGGACATTTGCAGCAGTACGAGGGCGGATACACGGATTACATAGAGGCGAAGCAGAAGCGGGAAGTGCCAAAAGAGGAAGTGAAGGCGAAAAAGAGTACCGGAAAAAATGATTGGAAACAGAATCGTCCGACAAAGTTGAAATTTTCATATATGGAGCAGAAGGAGTTTGAGACAATTGATGAAGACATTGCCAAGCTGGAGGAAAAACTCGAAAAGCTGGATGCGGATATGATGGCGAATGCAACGAACTCTGCGAAACTTTCGGAACTTACTTTAGAAAAAGAGTTCGCAGAAAAACAGTTGGAAGAAAAGATGGAACGGTGGGTTTATCTGAATGATCTGGCAGAGCGCATTGCAGCACAGTAAAAAGTTAAAGTGACATTTAGAAAAAGTATTGACAAATAGGTTTCTAGTTGATAATATATAAAAACAGAACGCACTCTGTTTTTTAAAAATAAGAAAGTAGAGGGATGCTATGAGGAAACAAGTATTTTCATTATTGGTAAATAACAATGCGGGGTTGTTAAGTCGCGTTGCCGGATTATTCAGCAGAAGAGGATACAGTATTGACAGTATCACAGCGGGAATTACAACGGATGAACGGTTTACAAGACTTACGGTTGTTGCAAGCGGGGATGAGTTGATTTTGTCTCAGATTGAGAAGCAGCTTCGCAAATTGGAAGATGTCGTTGATATTAAGATTTTGGCGGATGGAGAGTCGGTTTGCAGGGAGCTTATTATGGTCAAAGTGATGGCAGATGCATCTGAGAGAGCAGAGATTATTTCTGTTGCTGATATTTTCAGAGCGAAGATTGTCGATGTGGAGAGAGAGTCGCTGATGCTTGAGATGACAGGAAATCAGTCGAAAGTAGAAGCTTTTTTGAATCTCCTGCAGGGATATAAGATTTTAGAGCTTGCAAGAACAGGAATCACGGCCTTGTCAAGAGGGTCAAAAGGTATCAAAGTAATTGATGATTAATGTAGAAAGCTAGGGGCAAAGGTCCTTAACTATATATTCATGAGAAGGGTTTAGGAGGTAACAGCTATGGCAAAAATTTATTATCAGGAAGATTGTAACTTATCATTATTAGAAGGAAAGACAATTGCGGTAATCGGTTACGGAAGTCAGGGACATGCGCATGCATTGAACGCAAAAGAATCCGGATGCAATGTCATTATCGGTCTTTACGAAGGCAGCAAATCATGGAAAAAAGCAGAAGAACAAGGATTTGAGGTATACACAGCGGCAGAGGCAGCAAAAAAAGCCGATATTATTATGATTTTGATCAATGATGAAAAGCAGGCTGCATTATACAAAAACGATATTGAACCAAACCTTGAAGAAGGAAATATGTTAATGTTCGCACACGGATTTAACATTCATTTTGGATGTATCGTACCTCCAAAGAATGTAGATGTTACAATGGTAGCGCCAAAGGGACCTGGTCACACAGTAAGAAGCGAATATCAAGTAGGAAAAGGTGTTCCTTGTCTTGTGGCAGTAGAACAGGATGCTACAGGAAAAGCACAGGATATCGCACTTGCATATGCGCTTGCAATCGGTGGAGCAAGAGCAGGTGTGCTTGAGACAACATTCCGTACAGAGACAGAGACAGACCTTTTCGGTGAGCAGGCAGTACTTTGTGGTGGTGTTTGCGCATTGATGCAGGCAGGGTATGAGACATTGGTAGAAGCAGGATATGATCCAAGAAATGCTTACTTCGAATGTATCCACGAGATGAAATTAATCGTAGACTTGATTTACCAGAGCGGATTTGCCGGAATGAGATACTCTATCTCAAACACAGCAGAATACGGTGATTACATTACAGGACCAAAGATCATCACAGAAGATACAAAGAAAGCAATGAAGAAAATCTTATCAGATATTCAAGATGGTACATTTGCAAAAGACTTCTTATTAGATATGTCATCAGCAGGAAGCCAGGTACACTTCAAAGCAATGAGAAAACTTGCGGCAGAACATCCATCAGAAATTGTCGGAGAAGAAATCCGTAAATTATACAGCTGGAGCGACGAGGATAAATTGATCAATAACTAGTCGTTATAATGAAAAGTAGGTAGATGCATTAAATGCGCTACCTACTTTTTGTGTGCAGTATATTGGGTGATGCTTTTCCAAATCTCTACAAGTTTCTCCAGTGAATAGACTGCGTTTGCGGGACTTGTGGATGGCAATTTTATTGCGTCCATATGTGTCTGGCTTTTGCAGTATTTTTCATAAAGCTGGAATGCGGCGTTGCCGTTTGTATAAATCTGCTCGATATGGGAGACAGACAAGATTCGATTCAGATCATTGGGAACGACGTTTTTGATGCTGCTGTCGCTGGACCCTTTGATCTCGCAGGAAGCAATCACATCCCACACTGCGATCTGATTGGTCAGAAGGAAAAGCTTTTTCTCCTCAATTGTCTTTGGAACCTCACGGTTAAAGACCTGTGCGAGCACCTTCCAAAAACGATTTTGTGGGTGGTTGTAGAAGAAGTGTCCTTCCCGTGACTTTACAGATGGGAAAGAGCCGAGAATCAATATTTTTGAGTCCCTATTAAAAATCGGTTCGATTTCGTGAAAAACAGTGTCCATAAAAAACTCCTTTATTTTTAAAGTGCAATCAAAAAGACAACCACATGACGGTATGGTTGTCTTATAATATATTTCCTAATAAAAATTAAGCAATTCCGTTAACAGCTTTTGTTAAACGAGAAACTTTTCTAGCACAAGTATTTTTGTGGTAAACACCTTTGCTTCCAGCCATGTTGATTTCTTTGATAGCAGCTTTTAATGCTTCAACAGCAACAGCCTGATCTTTTGCTTCAACAGCAGCATCTACTTTTTTAATAGAAGTTTTTACTCTTGATTTAATTGCTTTATTTCTAGCAGCTTTTGTTTCGTTTACTAAAATTCTTTTTTTTGCAGATTTAATGTTAGCCAATCTGAACACCTCCAATATATGTGATATAAAATTCATCTTTTGTTCAGCAGACCCGGACACGGAACGTTCTACTGAAACATACTCATTCATTGTAAAATAACTATTGTGGCTTGTCAATACATAATTCTCTTTTTTTTGTGAAAACTAAAAAATAAAGTTACAAGGAGAAGTTGAGATGTTGGAAAAGTATAGTATTCATACAGATTTAGCATTGGAGGAAAAAGAGCGATTTGAATCGGATCATGTGGAAGTTCAGGGAGTTATCTTGGAAGAGGAGTATGACAAAGAGCGGGAGATACGAATCACGAAAGTAAAGATTGAGACGGAAAAAGGGGCTCGCGCGATGGGGAAACCTGTCGGCACATATATTACGATGGAAGCACCGAATATGGCCGTCCCAGACGAGGAATATCACAGGGAAATTTCAGAAGAACTGGCAAAATATATCAAAGAGCTCATAAAAATCGAAAAAGAGGACTATGTTGTATTGGTGGCAGGTCTTGGAAACCGTCAGGTGACACCGGATGCATTAGGACCACATGTAGTCGATAATCTGGCAATTACAAGACATATTGTAAAAGAGTATGGTAAATACGCAATGGGGGAAGATGCTGTGCACATGACAAGCGCAATCGTTCCAGGGGTTATGGCGCAGACCGGTATGGAGACATTAGAGATCATCAAAGGGATTGTAAAAGAGACAAAACCGGATTTGGTCATTGCGGTGGATGCGCTTGCCGCAAGGAACAGCAAGAGACTGAATCGAACCATTCAGATTGCAGATACGGGAATTAATCCGGGCTCCGGTGTGGGAAATCACAGAAACGGAATTACAGAAGAGACAATCGGGGTTCCGGTCATTGCCATTGGTGTGCCGACGGTTGTAGATGCAGCTACGATTGTCAATGACACGATGGAAAATTTGATTGCGGCACTGGAGACATCCGAGACACTAAAAGGTGTCGGGGTCGTTTTGCAGGGATATAATGCGACGGAGAAATATGAACTGATCAAAGAACTGATCTCTCCGCATTTAAATGGAATGTTTGTGACCCCGAAAGATATTGATGAGACAATCAAACGAATCGGATATACGATTTCTGAGGGATTAAATATTTTGTTTTCGGAGAGGACATGCTCATAATTATCAAAAAGGCAACATATATTGTTAAAGCTCTAAAGATTCTGTTAGGAGAGAAATATGAGAAAAAATAGGAGTTTAGCAATATTGTCGGGCAGTTTGATCTTTTGTCTTGGCATATATATATTATTTCAAGGTGGAACGCAGATTACGGAAGAATGGAAGGGGAGTCTGCGGGAAAATCTTGTGAGAATGACGGAAAGGTCTTTTATGCCAGGACTTTTTTATGCGGAAAAAGAAGAAAAGACAGATTGGAATACATGGATCGCAAAAAAAGCGATGCAGATGATTCCGCTTGGAAGTTATGTGGAAGGGAAAGGAACTTATGAATCTGAAATTGAAGATACTGCGACCTATGAAATGATCATGGCAAGGCAGGCGGCAGATGAAAATGAGGTGGACGAGAATGGAAATCTGATCAACGGGGACGGAAGTCACGCAGAAAAAGATGCCAAGGAAGTGAAAACGGAACCAGTGACTGTATCGATAGAGCAGCTGAGAGATTTTAACTATCTGGTGAGCCATTACTATACGGTGGACAGTACAACGATGATCGGGCAGGAGCAGTTAAATGTGGATGAGCTTCTCGCAAAAGATATGCATATTGACACAAGTGGGGAAGGACCAAAAGTACTTATCTTTCATACTCACTCGCAGGAGACTTTTGTGGATTCTGTCGAGGGAGATGTCGGAACAAGTATCGTCGGGATGGGAGCATATTTGTCAGAACTTTTGAATGCGAAGGGAATTTCAACCATTCATCATGACGGCGTGTATGATTTGATCGACGGGAAATTAGACCGAAGCAAAGCGTATGAATTTTCGGAAGTGGGGGTCAGAAAAATATTGGAAGAAAATCCAAGTATTGAGGTTGTGATTGATCTGCACCGTGATGGGGTCGGCAATGATACACATCTGGTGACGGAGGCAAATGGAAAACAGGCGGCAAAGATCATGTTTTTCAATGGACTTAGCAGAACAAAAGCAAATGGAGATATCGCATATCTTCCAAATCCTTATATTCAGGATAATCTGTCGTTTTCTCTACAGATGCAGCTTGCATCAGAGAGTATGTATCCGGGATTTGCAAGGAAAATCTATCTGAAAGGGTACCGTTACAGTCTCCATATGATGCCAAAATCTCTTTTGATCGAGGCAGGCGCCCAGACAAACACTGTGGAGGAAATGCGAAATGCGATGGAGCTGCTGTCAGACGTTTTAGCAAAAGTCATCATGGGGTAGAAGAATTTATTTGAAACGAACCTTTGTTTGTGTTATGATGGGTGCAGTATGAAAAAGAGAGGGTTTTAAGTAAATGGCGAAACAAAATACATATGATGCAGATAGTATTTCTATATTAGAAGGACTGGAAGCGGTCAGAAAAAGACCGGGAATGTATATTGGAAGTGTGTCTACGAAGGGGCTCAATCATTTGATCTATGAGATTGTGGACAATGCGGTAGATGAACATCTTGCGGGGTACTGTGACAAGATTCAGGTCATACTGGAAAAAGATGGTTCTGCAACGGTGATCGACAATGGGCGAGGTGTCCCTGTCGGGATGCACCAAAAAGGGGTATCCGCAGCGCGTATTGTATATACGACACTTCACGCAGGTGGAAAATTTGATGATACAGCTTATAAGACAAGCGGCGGGCTGCACGGGGTTGGCTCTTCGGTTGTAAATGCACTTTCTATTTATATGGACGTCAAGATCAGCAGGGAAGGTGCAATTCATCACGACCGATACGAGCGGGGGATTCCGGTTGTAGAGCTTGAAAACGGGTTGCTTCCGGTTATTGGAAAGACGAGAAAAACGGGGACAGAAGTGAATTTCCTGCCGGACGACACGATTTTTGAGAAGACGAGATTCAAGGCGGAGGAAGTAAAAAGTCGTCTCCATGAGACTGCGTATCTGAATCCGAATCTGACGATTATTTTTGAGGACAGACGCGGAGCGCAGACAGAACATATTGAATATCATGAGGAAGACGGAATACTTGGATTTATCCGTGATCTGAATCAGAAGAAAGAGGCGATACATGAGCCGATTTATTTTAAAGGTGAGTCAGAAGGGATTGAAGTGGAAGTTGTATTCCAGTATGTAAATGAGTTCCATGAGAACGTACTCGGATTTTGTAATAATATTTACAATGCAGAGGGTGGAACACATTTGACGGGATTTAAGACGACGTTTACGACGGCGATGAACCAGTACGCGAGAGAACTTGGCATTTTAAAAGAGAAGGACAGCAATTTTACAGGAGCGGATATTCGCAACGGGATGACGGCGATTGTTTCAATCAAGCATCCGGATCCGCGTTTTGAAGGGCAGACGAAGACAAAGCTGGACAATCCGGATGCAGCAAAGGCGACCGGAAAGGTGACCGGGGAGGAGATCGTGCGCTATTTTGACCGGAATCTGGATACGCTTAAAAAAGTAATCAGCTGCGCGGAGAAGGCGGCAAAAATCCGTAAGACGGAGGAGAAGGCAAAGACGAATCTGTTGACGAAGCAGAAATATTCGTTTGACAGCAATGGAAAGCTTGCGAACTGTGAGAGCAGAGATGCGAGCAAATGTGAGATTTTTATCGTGGAGGGAGATTCTGCGGGAGGTTCCGCAAAGACGGCGAGAGACCGCTCTTATCAGGCAATCCTGCCAATCCGCGGAAAGATTTTGAATGTGGAAAAAGCAAGTATCGATAAGGTACTTGCCAACGCGGAGATCAAGACGATGATCAATGCCTTTGGCTGTGGATTTTCGGAAGGGTATGGTAATGATTTCGACATCACAAAACTCCGTTATAACAAGATCATCATTATGGCTGATGCGGACGTGGATGGCGCTCACATTTCTACATTATTATTGACATTGTTCTATCGGTTTATGCCGGAATTGATTTTTGAAGGACATGTCTATATTGCGATGCCTCCGCTTTACAAGGCGATGCCGAAAAAAGGGGAAGAGGAATATCTGTACGACGACAAAGCGCTGGAGCGCTATCGCAAACGTCAGAAAGGACCATTTACGCTGCAAAGATACAAAGGTCTTGGTGAGATGGATGCAGACCAGTTGTGGGAGACAACGCTGAATCCGGAGACGAGAATGCTAAAGCTTGTCGAGATTGAAGATGCAAGAATGGCATCTTCTGTGACGGAGATGCTGATGGGAAGTGAAGTGCCTCCGAGACGTGCGTTTATTTATGAAAATGCGACAGAAGCAGAGTTAGATATATAGGAGGCAACAAAAGATGCAGGATTCACAAATTATAAGAACCGAATATTCGGATATCATGAAAAAATCATATATCGATTATGCGATGAGTGTCATTGTGGCAAGAGCGTTGCCGGATGTCAGAGATGGTCTGAAGCCGGTGCAGAGAAGAACACTTTACGATATGCATGAACTTGGTATCCGCTATGATAAACCATATCGAAAATGTGCGCGTATCGTCGGGGATACGATGGGTAAATACCACCCGCATGGAGACAGTTCCATCTACGAATCACTTGTCATAATGGCGCAGGAATTCAAAAAAGGAATGATTCTTGTGGACGGACATGGAAACTTCGGCTCTATCGAGGGAGACGGCGCTGCTGCGATGCGTTACACGGAGGCTCGTCTTGCAAAACTGACACAGGAGGTATTTCTTGCAGACTTGGACAAAGGAGTTGTGGACTTTGCTCCGAACTTTGACGAGACGGAAAAAGAACCGGAGGTGCTTCCGGTACGTATCCCGAATCTTTTGGTAAACGGTGCAGAGGGAATCGCAGTCGGAATGGCGACAAGTATTCCAACACACAATTTAGGCGAAGTGATCGATGCGGTGAAAGCGTATATGAAAAACAGTGAGATCACGACAAAGCAGTTGATGAAACATATCAAAGGACCGGATTTTCCGACGGGCGGTATCGTAGTCAACAAAGACGATCTTTTGAACATTTATGAGACGGGATCCGGAAAGATTAAGATTCGTGGAAAAGTGGAAGTGGAGGAATTGAAAGGCGGAAAGAAACGTCTTGTGATTTCAGAAATTCCTTACACAATGATCGGTGCAGGAATCGGAAAATTTTTAAACGATGTGGCGTCCCTTGTGGAGAGCAAAAAGACGAATGACATCACAGATATTTCCAATCAGTCATCCAAAGAAGGAATTCGGATTGTGCTCGAACTTCGAAAAGATGCAGATGTGGAAAACTTAAAGAATATGCTTTACAAAAAGACTCGTCTGGAAGATACATTTGGAGTGAATATGCTTGCCGTTGCAAATGGGAAACCAGAGACGATGGGACTGAAATCAATTATCGAGCACCATGTAGATTTCCAGTTTGACGTTGCGACGAGAAAATACAAGACACTGCTTGCAAAAGAGTTGGATAAAAAAGAGATTCAGGAAGGTTTGATCAAGGCATGTGATGTCATTGATTTGATTATTGAAATTTTGCGTGGCAGCAAGTCGATCAAAGAGGCAAAAGCGTGTCTGACTGACGGTATCACAGAGAATATCAAATTCAAATCTAATATTTCAAAAAAGATGGCCTCGATGCTCCGGTTTACAGAAAGACAGGCGACAGCAATCCTGGAGATGCGCCTGTACAAACTGATTGGTCTGGAGATTGAGGCATTGCAGGCAGAACATGAGCAGACACTTAAAAGTATTGCCCGCTATGAAGATATTTTGAATAATTATGATTCGATGGCGGAAGTAATTATAGAAGATTTGGATGCGATTAAAAAGACATATGCAAGAAAACGACGGACGATTGTCGAAAATGCAGAAGAAGCAGTGTTTGAAGAAAAGAAGATCGAAGAGCAGGAAGTTGTATTTTTGATGGATCGTTTCGGATATGCAAGAACGGTGGATGTGTCGACCTATGAAAGAAACAGGGAAGCAGCGGACTCGGAGAATAAATATATAGTTTCCTGTCTCAATACGGGAAAAATCTGTTTATTTGCGAATGCAGGAAAGATGCATCAGGTGAAGGTGCCGGATATTCCATATGGAAAATTCAGGGATAAAGGAACTCCGATTGATAATTTGAGTAATTACAACAGCACCGAAGAACAGATTGTGTTTGTGTGTGATGAGGGAAGTCTCTCTATGGCAAAGCTGTTGTTTGCGACAAAACAAGGTATGTTAAAGCAGGTGGATGGAAGTGAATTTCAGGTGGCAAAACGAACCATCGCAGCGACAAAGCTTTTAGAAGAGGATGAAGTGATCTGTGTACAGGTTGTGACAGAGGGACAAAGCATTGTGCTTCAGACGATGAATGGATATTTTCTGAGGTTTGCGTCGACAGAGGTGCCGGAAAAGAAAAAAGGTGCCGTCGGAGTGCGAGGAATCAAACTACAGAAAAAAGATGAACTGGAACAGGTATATCTGCTTGAAGAAGGTGTTGAGCAAAAGGTTCTATATAAAGAAAAAGAAGTGACATTGAACCGTCTGAAACTGGCAAGACGTGATGGAATCGGAACAAAACGATAACCCTGAAATGAGAAATTTTGAAAATACCCTTGCATTTATTGAGAATGAGTGCTATAGTATATGTTAGTTACATAAGAAATCGGCAGAAGAGTGGACGTAATGTTCACTCTTATTTGTTGGTATAAGAAAGGAAGGTTGACAGTGTCTAAAAGAGAAGTATACGAACAAAAAACAGAAGAACTTCTATTACCAATCGTTGAAAGCAATGGATTTGAGTTGGTGGACGTTGAGTATGTAAAAGAGGGAGGAAACTGGTATCTTCGGGCATATATTGATAAACCGGGAGGAATTTCGGTAGACGATTGTGAAGTGGTAAGCAGAGCGTTTTCAGATATTTTGGATGAGAAAGACTATATCGAAGATACGTATATCTTTGAAGTGAGTTCTCCGGGACTTGGAAGACCTTTGAAAAAAGAGAAAGACTTTGCAAGAAGTATCGGAGAAGAAGTGGAGATCCGTACTTACCGTGCGATTGACAGACAGAAAGAATTTATCGGAATTCTAAAAGAATACGATCAGGATACCGTGACGATTGAATATGAAGATGAGACAACAAAGACATTTGAACGAAGCGAGATCGCTTTGATTCGTTTGGCATTGGATTTTTAAATCAGGAGGAAAGAAAAAATGAACACAGAATTATTAGAAGCGTTGACAATTCTTGAGCAGGAAAAGGATATCAGTAAAGAGACTTTATTAGATGCAATTGAGAATTCTCTGATTAACGCATGTAAAAATCATTTTGGAAAAGCAGATAATATCAAAGTAGTGATGAATCGTGAGACTTGTGACTACTCTGTGTTTGCGGAAAAGACAGTTGTAGAAGAAGTGGAAGACGATGTGATGGAGATCAGCCTTGCAAATGCAAAAATGATCGACTCAAAATTTGAGCTCGGCGATATTGTTCAGATTCCGGTGGAGTCAAAGGAATTTGGACGTATTGCAACACAGAATGCAAAGAACTTAATTCTTCAGAAAATCCGTGAAGAAGAGAGAAAAGTAGTGTACGATCAGTATTTTGAAAAAGAGAAAGATATCGTGACTGGTATCGTGCAGCGTTATGTTGGCAAGAATGTAAGTATTAACCTTGGAAAAGCAGATGCGATGCTGACTGAGAATGAGCAGGTAAAAGGCGAAGTGTTTAAGCCTACAGAACGTATCAAACTCTATATCGTAGAAGTGAAGAATACAACAAAAGGACCAAAGATTTTAGTTTCCCGTACACATCCGGAACTGGTGAAACGTCTGTTTGAGTCTGAGGTTGCAGAAGTAAAAGAAGGAATTGTTGAGATTAAGAGCATCTCAAGAGAAGCCGGTTCCCGTACAAAGATTGCAGTGTGGTCAAATGACCCGGATGTAGATCCGGTCGGAGCATGTGTTGGTATGAACGGTGCGAGAGTCAATGCAATCGTAAGTGAGCTTCGCGGAGAAAAGATTGATATCATCAACTGGAGCGACAATCCGGCGATCTTGATTGAGAATGCACTTAGTCCGGCAAAAGTCATCTCTGTAATGGCTGATCCGGATGAAAAGACAGCAAGTGTGATTGTGCCGGATTATCAGTTGTCACTTGCAATCGGAAAAGAAGGACAGAATGCGAGACTGGCTGCACGTCTGACAGGATACAAGATTGATATCAAGAGCGAGACACAGGCGATTGAAGCCGGTGAACTTCCGGAAAATTATATGAATCTTTCCACAGAAGTGTCTGAGGAAGCAGATGAAGAGATGCCAGATGAATTAGTGTAGTCAGGAGTGATTTGTTGAGTAATAACAAAAAGATTCCTATGCGAAAATGTGTAGGATGTCAAGAGATGAAAAGTAAAAAAGAAATGATGCGTGTTTTGAAAACTTCCGAAGATATATTTGAACTGGATGCGACAGGAAAAAAGAACGGGCGCGGAGCATATCTTTGTTTTTCAAAAGAATGTTTTGAAAAAGCGGTGAAAAACAAAGGGTTAGAGCGGTCTTTTAAGCAGGCAATTCCAAAAGAAGTTTATGAAAAGCTGGAAAAGGAGATGAATGCGCTTGAAATCGAGTAAAGCATTATCGTTAGTCAGCCTTGCCACGAAAGCAGGAAAGACGGCAAGCGGTGAATTCTGTACCGAAAAAGAAGTAAAGACCGGTATGGCAGAGCTTGTGATTGTGGCGGAGGATGCATCGGCGAATACAAAGAAGAAGTTTAAAAATATGTGTGATTTCTATGAAGTGCCAATTTATTTTTATGGGGATAAAGATACCTTGGGGCATGCAATGGGAAAAGAATTCCGGGCGACACTTGCAGTGACAGATGCAGGGTTTGCAAAAGGGATCAAGAAACATTTGGAAACAGAAGGATATACGATTGCATAGAGGAGGTAGTTAGTATGACAAAAGTGCGAGTGCATGAATTAGCAAAAGAGCTAAATAAAACAAACAAAGAAGTACTTGATGTTCTGAGAGAAAAAAATATAGAGGTAACCAGCCATATGAGTTCATTGAGTGATGAGCAGATTGAGGCTGTAAAAAGCAGCTTTGGCGGTGGGAATACCAAAGAAGAACCGAAGAAAAAGCATATTGTGCAGGTGTTCAGACCGCAGAATTCTCAAAATGGTTCCCGTCAAGGCAATCGTCCAACACAGAGACGAGATGGACAGAACAACAATCAAGGACAGAGAAACGGAAACAATCAGGGTCAGAGACAGAATGGTCAGAGACCAAATAATAACCAGGGTCAGAGAAACAACAACGCAGGTCAGGGACAAAGACAGAATAATAATGCGCAGAGAGCAAATAATAATCAAAGACCGAACAACAATTATCAGGGTCAAAAACGCGATGACAACAGACGTGATGACAGAAGAGATGACCGCAGAGATGATAATAGAAGAAACGACAGAAGAAACGATAACAGAAAGAGCGCGCCTTCAATTCCGGCACCGGTAGTTCCTGAGCAGAAGCCACAGCGTCAGAAACAAAAAGATAATTTTAATAAGAAAAAAGATTATCGCAAAGATGACCATGAGGAAAGAGGACCAAAAGGGAAAAAGACAAAAAATGTGCCGTTGCAGCAAAAGCCGCAGCCAAAGGTAGAGGAAAAAGTGGAAGAAAAGATTAAGATGATCACGATCCCGGAAGTACTTACAATCAAAGAACTTGCAGATGCGATGAAGATTCAGCCGTCTGCAATTGTAAAAAAATTGTTTTTACAGGGAAAAATCGTGACAGTAAACCAAGAAATTGATTACGATACTGCAGAGGAAATCGCAATGGAATTTGAAGTGCTCTGCGAAAAAGAAGAAGTAGTAGATGTCATTGAAGAATTGTTAAAAGAAGATGAAGAAGACGAAAGCAAGATGAAAAAACGTCCGCCGGTTGTGTGTGTTATGGGGCATGTTGACCATGGTAAAACTTCCCTTCTGGATGCAATCCGTAATACAAATGTGATCGACCGTGAAGCAGGTGGTATCACACAGCATATTGGTGCATATGTGGCGACAGTAAACGGAGAGAAGATTACATTCTTAGATACACCTGGACATGAGGCGTTTACAGCAATGCGTATGCGTGGCGCTAATTCCACAGATATTGCGATTCTTGTTGTTGCGGCAGATGACGGCGTAATGCCTCAGACTGTAGAAGCAATCAACCATGCGAAAGCAGCTGGAATTGAAATCATTGTTGCAGTAAACAAGATTGATAAACCTAGTGCAAATATCGATCGTGTAAAACAGGAATTGACAGAGTATGAGCTGATTGCAGAGGACTGGGGTGGAAGCACAATCTTTGTACCGGTTTCTGCAAAGACAGGAGAAGGAATTGAAGACTTGATGGAGATGATCCTTCTGACAGCGGAGGTATTGGAATTAAAAGCGAATCCAAACCGCCGCGCAAGAGGTCTTGTGATCGAGGCAGAGCTTGATAAAGGAAAAGGTTCTGTGGCGACAGTACTGGTACAGAAAGGTACACTTCGTGTCGGAGATGCCATCGCAGCAGGTTCTGCTTACGGGAAAGTAAGAGCGATGATGGATGACAAAGGAAGAAGAGTAAAAGAGGCAGGTCCTTCTACTCCGGTAGAGATCCTTGGTCTGAATGATGTGCCGAATGCCGGAGAAGTATTTGTCGGATGCGGCAATGACAAAGAAGCAAGAAACTTTGCAGAGACATTCATTTCACAGGGAAGAATGAAACTGTTAGACGATACAAAATCAAAGATGTCCTTAGATGATCTGTTCAGCCAGATTCAGGCAGGAAATGTCAAAGAACTTGGTATTGTTGTAAAAGCAGATGTACAGGGGTCTGTGGAAGCAGTAAAACAGAGTCTTTTGAAATTGTCAAATGACGAGGTCGTTGTAAAGATCATCCACGGTGGTGTCGGTGCGATCAACGAGTCTGATGTCACACTTGCATCTGCATCCAACGCAATCATCATCGGATTCAATGTAAGACCGGATGCAACTGCGAAAGAGATTGCGGAGCGTGAAGGTGTGGATGTAAGATTATATCGTGTCATCTACAATGCGATTGAAGACGTGGAAGCTGCCATGAAAGGTATGTTAGATCCGGTGTTTGAGGAAAAAGTACTCGGTCATGCAGAGGTTCGTCAGACATTTAAGGCTTCAGGCGTAGGTACGATTGCTGGTGCATATGTGCTTGACGGTACATTTGAGAGAGGATGTTCTGCACGTATTATCCGTGATGGAGTTGTAATCTTTGATGGAGGTCTTGCTTCGTTAAAACGTTTTAAAGATGATGTAAAAGAAGTAAAAGCAGGTTATGAATGTGGATTTGTCTTCGAGAAATTTAATGATGTAAAAGAAGGCGATCAGGTAGAGTCTTATAAAATGGTAGAGATACCAAGATAAGAAAAGAGGAAAAGAATTGAGAAAAAACAGTATTAAAAATACAAGAGTAAACGGAGAGGTGCAAAAAGAATTAAGCAACATTATCCGCGGGGGCATCAAAGACCCTCGTGTTGCACCAATGACCTCCGTTGTGGCGGTGGAAGTAGCGCCGGATTTGAAGACATGCAAAGCATATATCAGTGTGCTCGGTGATGAGAAAGCGCAGGAAGACACAATCAAAGGTCTTCAGAGCGCAGAAGGATATATCCGAAGAGAGCTGGCAAGAAAGCTGAATATGAGAAACACGCCGGAAATAAAATTTGTGATGGATCAGTCTATCGCATATGGTGTGGCAATGTCGAAAATGATTGATGATGTGACAAAGGATTTAAAAGAAGAGGAAGAATAAGATGTTAAAGGAAGTCTTGAAACATGTAAAAACAGTCGCCATTGGCGGTCATGTGCGTCCGGATGGTGATTGTGTCGGCTCCTGTCTTGGGTTGTACCAGTACATCAAAGAAAACTATGAAGAGATTCAGGCGGATGTCTATCTGGAAGACATACCGGATAGTTTTCATTTTATCAAGGCGGCGAAAGAGATTAGTCACGAGGTGCCGGACAAAAAAGAATATGATCTGTTTATTGTGCTTGACTGTGGTGATAAAGAACGTCTCGGATTTTCAAAGGCGCTTTTTGAACATGCAAAAGAGACGTTCTGCGTAGACCATCATATTAGTAATCTTGCGTTTGCAGATCAAAATTATATTTTCCCGGAAGCAAGTTCTACTTCGGAGCTTGTATACCGGCTTTTGGATTTAGAAAAGATCACAAAAGAGACGGCTGAATGTCTGTATCTTGGAATTGTGCATGATACAGGAGTGTTCCAGTATTCATGTACGGCGCCGGAGACGATGGAGGTGGCAGCGAACCTGATGCGGAAAGGGATCAATGCCTCTGAGATCATCGAAAAGACATTTTATGAAAAGACGTTTGCTCAGAACCAGATTTTGGGGAGGGCATTGTTTGAAAGTTTTCTGTTTATGGATGGAAAATGTATTGTATCCTATATTACACAGCGTATGATGGAATTTCATGGTGTCACACCGAAAGATTTAGAAGGAATTGTCAGTCAGCTTCGGGTGACGAAAGGTGTGGAAGTTGCCGTTCTTTTATATGAGACTGCTCCGCATGAGTACAAAGTGAGCCTGCGTGCATCTGGTGATGTGGATGTCAGCAGAATCGCACAGTATTTCGGTGGAGGAGGCCATAAAAAAGCAGCCGGTGTGACGATGAAAGGAACGGTACATGATGTGATCAACAATCTGTCCGGACAGATTCATTTACAATTATAAAAAGGAAGAAAATATGGTACACGGAGTCATTAATATACGTAAAGAAAAAGGATTTACATCACATGATGTAGTCGCAAAACTAAGGGGAATTATCGGACAGAAAAAAATCGGGCATACCGGTACATTGGATCCGGATGCGACGGGCGTTCTTCCGGTCTGCCTTGGAAAAGCGACAAAATTATGCGATATGCTGACGGATAAGGATAAGACATATGAGACAGTACTTTTACTTGGAAAGGCAACGGACACTCAGGATATATCCGGAACAGTGTTATCCGAAAAAGCGGTGGATGGAATTGACAATGATGCCGTAGAAAGATGCATCGGGGAATTTGTAGGAGAATACTTACAGGTACCGCCGATGTATTCTGCGTTAAAAGTCAATGGGAAAAAACTATATGAACTGGCGAGAGCCGGAATCGAGGTTGAGAGAAAAGCTCGTCCGGTTATTATCTACGAGATTCGGATTAAAGAGATTTCGCTTCCGCGCGTGCGGATGGAAGTCTCCTGCTCTAAAGGAACCTATATCCGCACATTGTGCCATGATATCGGAGAGAAACTCGGCTGTGGCGGCTGCATGGAGGAACTCACCCGCACAAAAGTAAGCAGGTTTACTTTGGAAGACAGCTATACATTGGAGGAAGTCAGACAGAAAAAGGAAGCGGGATTACTTTCAGAGATATTAGTTCCAATTGATGAAATGTTTGGGCAGTACGAGGCGGTGACACTTAAACGCCCTTATGAAGCGCTTGTGTGTAATGGGAATATGTTTTTTGAAAAGCATATCAATGAGTCAAAAGATCTGATTGACGGGGAATATGTGAGAGTTTACAGTAATTCCGGACAGTTCATTGCGATTTACGCATATCAGCAGAAACAAAAGATGTTTAAAATAGTCAAAATGTTTTTTGATAAAAATGAGTAACGATAAGAGGAAAAAACATGCAATATATCAAGGGAATGCAGTTCTATCAAAATGACAAAAAGACTGCAATTACATTGGGGAAATTTGATGGTCTTCACAGAGGACATGAGACATTGATCGAGCGGGTCATTGAGCATCAGAAAAATGACGGTGTAGACAGCGTTGTGTTTGCATTTGACATGGCACCCTTGTACGAAAAAATAAAAAAGAAAAAAGAAAGTCTGATTACGAACGAAGAACGCGCAGGACGCCTTTTTGGCAGGGTGGATTATCTGGTGGAATGCCCATTTGTCGAGGCAGTTTCGAAAATTGAGGCGGAGACTTTCATAAAAGAAATTTTGGTGAAACAATTTCATGCCGAGTATATTGTAGTTGGCACGGATTTTCACTTTGGATATCAGAAAAAAGGTGATTATCATATGTTGCAGCAGTATAGTGGGGAATACGGGTATGAGGTGGAAGTGATTGAAAAGAAGTGCTATGAAGATAGAGAAATAAGCAGTACTTACATTAAAGAAGAAGTGAAAAAAGGGAATATGAAACTGGTTACACAGCTTCTTGGATACCCGTATACCGTCACAGGAGAAGTACAATATGGCAAGCAGCTTGGGAGAAAGCTTGGATTTCCGACGATGAACATTGTTGCAGAAAAAGAGAAACTGCTTCCGCCTAACGGAGTCTATGTCAGTTCAATTCGGATTGATGGCATACTTTATGGAGGAATCTCTAATATCGGCTGCAAACCGACAGTTTCAGAGAAAGAACAGATGGGAATTGAAACATTTGTATTTGACTATCACGGGGACACTTATGGAAAGAAAATTGAGGTGGCGCTTTACGAGTATGTGAGACCGGAAAAAAAATTCGATTCTGTAGAGATGCTTCGCGAGCAGGTGGAACAGGATATCGCATATGGGCGTAAGCGGCTTCAAGGTTTCGGCAGTAATTTTTAAAAATAAGTAGTTTACACTGGTGTAAAAGTATGATATACTCATCAAGTATAAAAAAACCGATGTTCGGTGACAGGATACTCCAACCGTCACTTAATGTCAGGTGTTAAATTAAAGAAAAACAGGAGGGTCATAGCATGATCGCAAAAGAAAAGAAACAAGCTATTATGGCAGAATATGCTAGAACAGAAGGCGACACAGGTTCACCGGAAGTTCAAATCGCTGTATTAACAGCAAGAATCAATGAGTTGACAGAACACTTCAAAGCTAATCCAAAGGATCATCATTCAAGAAGAGGTCTTCTTAAAATGGTAGGACAGAGAAGAGGTTTACTCGCTTACTTAAAGAAAACTGACATTGAAAGATACCGTACATTAATCGAGAGATTAGGATTAAGAAAATAGTTAAAAGTTTTATACAGACCACAACACAACAATGCAAAGGGGCAGGCGAATATCGTCTGTTCCTTTTTTTAGTTGCGAGTTGGGGGTATCCTTTTTCTTGACAAATAAAAAGAAAAAAGGTATAGTGATTCTAATTTGACGTATGAAGGGAGAGCCATTGATGAATAAAGTACCGTTTGTTACAAAAGAAAAATTAGATGAGATTGTAAAAGAATTTCCGACACCGTTTCACTTGTACGATGAAAAGGGAATTCGTGAAAATGTAAAAGCATTGAAAGAGGCTTTTGCATGGAATAAAGGTTATAAAGAATATTTTGCAGTAAAAGCAACTCCGAATCCATTTTTGATTAATATTTTAAGAGAATACGGTTGCGGCTGTGACTGCTCATCTTATACGGAATTGATGCTGTCTGAGGCGCTTGGAGCAGTAGAGAAAGATATTATGTTTTCTTCGAATGCAACACCGGCGGAAGAGTTTGTCTATGCGGATAAACTGGGAGCAATCATCAATTTAGATGATTTCACCCACATTGAATTTTTGGAGAATGCAATCGGGCATATTCCGGAGACGATTAGCTGCCGTTATAATCCGGGAGGATTGTTTAAAATCAGCAATGACATTATGGATAATCCTGGGGATGCCAAGTATGGAATGACAACGGAGCAGTTGTTTGAGGCATTTAAGATTCTGAAAGCAAAAGGGGCAAAAGAATTCGGAATTCACGCATTTTTGGCGAGCAATACGGTTACGAATGAATATTACCCGATGCTTGCGAAGATTTTGTTTGAAGTGGCAGTGAAATTACAAAAAGAGACAGGAGCGCATATTAAATTTATCAACCTGTCAGGCGGAATCGGAATTCCGTATCGACCGGATCAAGAGCCGAATGATATCAGAGCAATCGGAGAAGGAGTCAGAAAAGTGTACGAGGAAGTACTTGTTCCTGCCGGAATGGGAGACGTGGCAATCTACACAGAGCTTGGGCGCTACATGATGGGACCTTACGGCTGCCTTGTGACAAAAGCAGTTCATGAGAAGCACACGTATAAAGAATATATCGGATGTGACGCATGTGCGGTAAACCTGATGCGACCTGCAATGTATGGAGCATACCACCACATCACAGTGATGGGAAAAGAAGATGCACCTTGTGACCATAAATATGATATTACCGGATCACTTTGCGAAAACAACGATAAATTTGCAGTAGACCGTATGTTGCCAAAGATTGATATCGGAGATCTGCTAGTCATTCATGACACAGGAGCACATGGATTTGCAATGGGATATAACTATAATGGAAAATTGAAATCAGCAGAGATTTTATTACAGGAAGATGGTACTCCGAAGCTGATTCGAAGAGCCGAAACACCGGCAGATTACTTTGCGACATTCGACTGCTTTGAGATTGGTCAGAAATTGAAATAAGGGAAATGTCAGCTGCTGTTCACCGCTGTGTGCGGAGATGCTCATTTGGGTGAACAGTAGCAATTGTTAAAAAAATTGAAAAAATTTCAAAAAAGACTTGCATTTCATAGTGGCATATGGTAATATACATTGTGTTGAGACAACAACTTAATAAAAAGAAGTAAAAATGCTTCTTGGGTAAGCAGGTGTGGCGGAATGGCAGACGCACAAGACTCAAAATCTTGCGGGGGCAACCTCGTGTGGGTTCAAGTCCCACCACCTGCATTTGATGTAAACTCTTTAGAATATTCTAAAGAGTTTTTTTGCAGATTTGAGCGTATATATTTGAGGTGGGAAATGTATCAGATTGGAATATGCGATGATGGAAAAAATACATGTGCTTTTATAGAAGACGTTATATTAAAGTATGGAAAAAAGAGAAATGTAAAGATGGATATCCATGTCTGGAATTCCGGGGAAGAACTTTGTGCTTATTTAGAAACGGGAAAACAGTTGGATATTCTGTATTTGGATATCGAATTGTTTGAAGTGAGTGGAATTGATGCGGGGATATTTATCCGAAAGCAGATGGAAAACCATACGATGCAGATTATCTATATATCGGGGAAACAGTCGTATGCACAGCAGTTGTTTAAGGTGCAGCCGATGGATTTCATTGTAAAGCCGATTGAGGAAGAAAAGATTGAAGAGACGCTTGCATTGGCACTAAAGATTGTCGGGCGAAACACAAAGCGCTTTGAATTCCAATTGGGTAAAGAGTATTATTATGTGCCTTATGGAGATATTCTTTGCTTTGTGAGTGATGGACGAAAAGTTAGATTGCTCACTACAAGTGGCGAAAAGGAATTTTACGGAAAGCTGAAAAATATTATCAAGGAATTGCCGGAAGATTTTCTTGTAATTCATAAATCGTATGTGGTAAATAAGCAGCGTATCGCACGGTATACATATGAAACTGTGGAATTGGACAATGGGAGAGTACTGACGATCAGTCAGGCGCAGCGAAAACAGGTCAGAGAAAAATTGTTAAAGGAATTATAAAAATATGATGGATATCATTGTGTGTGCGGGGTCGAATTTATTTCGAATGTATGTGACGTATCGATTTATCCGCATCTTTTTGGAAGAGACAAAGTTAAGCAGGGTGAAAGAAGTTGCATGCTATTTGCTCTTTTGGATTGTGAATACGGCATTGTATTTATTGTTTCAACGTGTTTGGATAAATATTGTGTGCAATCTAGTGGGCATTGCTTTGCTAGTAAGAATGTATACAAAAGTATGGAAAGAGAATATTTTTGTGACGGTTTCAATCTATATGGCGAATCTTTTGTGTGACGTTTTTGTTTCATTTTTATTTATTCCGTATAAAGATGGAAATATGTATAATCAGTTATATGGGACAATGGGGATTCTTCTTATTTTTGTTAGTGAGCTAATAACAGAGAAAATTGTGTCTGAACGAAAAAATATTGATAAAAATTATCCATTATCTTTAACATGTATACCTTTGTGTAGTGTTTTGTTGGTCGCAATATTAATTTATGTAAAAAGTATTAGTTATGTAGGGGTTTCGATTGTTAGCTTAGGCTTGTTACTGATTAACTTTTTAATGTTTTATTTTTACAATTTGCTTTTGAAATCACTCGCACGTACATATGAAGCAGAATTGTTGCAGTATAAAATGAACGCATATGCGAATCAGATAGATGTAATGCTGGAAAATGAAGATAAAATAAAAATTTTACGGCATGATATGAAACATCATATAAATGAAATGAAATTAATGATAGAACAACAAGAATTTTCAGCACTTCAAACATATATTAGCGATATGGAGCAATTTTTGGGGAATTCTAATAAAATAGTGTTATCCGGA
>OGRS01000579.1_pt1 | contig 32627 bp, 45 predicted proteins | sample 1553561 | NCBI WGS metagenome assembly OGRS01 (sample SAMEA2580103, study PRJEB22360) | human gut metagenome | biome: human gut; feature: human-associated habitat; material: faeces | place: Denmark | collected 2008/2010
CTCTCCTATTGCTAAAACTTTTTTATCACGAGCTAACTCTTCTAACTCTTTTTCTTTCTGATCAGACACAACTCTATTTATACTAAAATTTATAAAAGGATATAGTTCTTTTAATTCTAAAATTTTAGTAATAGTTTCAAAAGAATCTATTTTTCTATATTTATCATATCCTAATCTATCTATTGAACAAGCTAAGGTAATATTTCTTATTCCATATAAAAAATAGAATTTTTTTAAATATTTAACTAAGATTTCAAGCATAGTTCCATTTGTAACTATTGTCATAGCTTTAGGTTTAGATTTTAAGTTCATTAAAAATAGATCTATTTTTTTTATATTCAATGTTGGTTCTCCACCAACAGGTCTAAAATGCTCTATCTTTACATTCTTTAACCAATTAGCTATTTTTATAAAATAATCAGAGCTTATTTCTAAATCTGTGTCAAATTTTTTTACAAAACAATATTCACAGTTTAAATTACAATTATTTCCAAAATTAACTTCTACATTCATAATACCTCTCTAAGTTTTTAAAGATTTTACAGATTACACTATGATTGGAAATATCTTCGCAAATACAAGCATCACAGAATATATTTTTACATTTTAAGCACTCCTCTTTAATTTTCATTTTTGTACCTTTAGATTGTCTATGTAAGCAATCCATAACTATTTTAGATCCATTTATTACAAAGTTAGATTTATTAAAAACTAAACATTTTTTACCTATATTTCCATAATCTCTAAACATCTCTTTTTTTAAAATTCCTTCATCAATAAAATTTAATAACTGAGGTGTAATATCTATTTTTATCTCTCTATCCAATGATACCCAGAATTGTTTATCTATAAATAATTTTTGAACTACTGGAAGCAGGTTAAAATTTATATCAGATATTAAAAAATGTATAATGAATTTTTTGAAATATAATTTTGCTATTTTAAAAGCTGTTTTTAGATCATAAATGCTTACCTGTATATATAAATTTTTATATTTAGCCAGTAGATCCAGCTTTTCTTGAGTTAAAAGTGTACCATTTGTAACTAAGGTAATCTCTTCTATATTTTTTGAAATTTCTAAAACTTTTAAAACTTCATTAAAGTTTAAAGTTGGTTCTCCTCCTATAAGAACTAGATGCTCTATATTTCCTATATTATTTTTTAACACTTCCAAAGATGAGGCTTTAACCTTTCCATATCTCATATAACAGAACTTACAAGAATAATTACAAGATGTAGTTATAACATAATAATACCTATTCATAACAGTTCCATACTTTTTTTAAAGGTAATTTTCCAAAAATATTTCTATGATTTCTTTGATGAGCCTTTGCAACATGTAAAGACAAGTCTATTTTTGGAGAAACTTCTGTTATTAAAACAGTATTAAGTTGAAGATCACAAGCATAAAAAACATCTTTTCTCATAATTTTTAGCATATAATCTCTAAACTTATCTCTTGAATTTGTAAAATTTTCTATTATATGAGCATCATTTCTTTCAAACTTTATTTTAAAAAGCCTTATTCCTAAATTATAAAAGAAATCTTGAAGTTCTCTATAATATGGAATAGTTATATTATTCAATGTGGAGTCTATACATAATCTAGCAAGATTATATCTTTTTATAGTAGTAGTTAATTCAGAAATAGTTATATCCCTTTGATTAACTACTGGATTTAAAGTATCCATTGATATTCTAAGATATACATTTTTATAATATGAGAGTTCTGCCAATTCTTGACTATATACTTTCCCATTTGTAAAAATATTGATTAGACCACAATATTCTAATGAACATAAGTAGTCTACAAATTCTTTTAATTTTCCTTTAGGAAGCAAAGTAACCTCTCCTCCTAAAAGGACAAAATTGATCTTATTTTTAGGATACTCTTTATGGACTTCATTGATTATATTTTTTACTAAATTAAAATTAATTATATCTTCTTTAATATTGGAATGTGCAGAACAATACTTACAGTTCATATTGCATAATTTATTTAAAGTTAAATCTAAAGATACGTATTTAATCATCTTTCTACCTCATATACATAAATTTTTTTATGAATATTAATTGTTGAATCTATACTGGGGATAGAAAATTTTTTTAACTCTTTTTTTATTTTTAAAATTTGAATCCCAAATTTTATATAATCATCCATTTTATATTTCTCTAATTCTTTTTCAGAGATAATTATTATATTTTCAGTTCCAAAACCATAGATTATAGAAACCTTATTATCTTTGAGCTCTTGGTTTAAATCCCATATTTTCAAAAATTTCTCGCCCCCATTCTGTATTGATATTTACATATATAATATTTTCTCTTTGATATATTTTTTTATAAATATCTACTTTATAATCACAAAAAGTTACAAGAATATCATTTTTAAATTTTTCAATTTCTTCAGGTAAAAGATCATCAAAATATATTAATCTGGACATCTTCCTCTGTCTCCACCTCCACCAGAATTACTATGACAATCTGAATGGCAGTTTGAATAGCAAGTTGCAACAGCCTCTATATTAGTTAAGGTTGTATTAAAAATCTCCTCTTGTATTAAAGCTCCTTGTGTTACCTTTTCAAAACTATAAACTTTTGGAGATTTAGCACTTACATTGCTACATTCTGTGAATAATTGATTTGTTTTATTAGCAGTTAATGAAGTTCCAGAACTAATCTCTGAAGAAATTCCATAGCCTGAATAATACTTATCTCTTGCTATTTTTAATTTTGCAACAATATTATTGAACTTATCTATTCTTACAATATCCCCTCTAGCCATCTATTCCTCCCTGTAAAGTTTCAATTATAATATCATGGCTTATACTTGTTTCTCTTAATACTTGAGCCATAGCTTCCATAAGTGTTGCATACTCTTCTCTAGTCACTTCTACTACCTCCTTTGATACTAATGATTTTAACTTTGCCTTATATTTACACTCTTCAGGATCTATTAAAAAGATCATGCCTTTAGTTTTACTAATATCACACATACAATTTAGACAAGTTTTACACTTTTTAATCCCTAAATAAAAGTTTTTAATATTAGGAACTTTTATCTCTTCAAAGAAATTGCCTATTTTTTCATTATTTATGTACATATCCATTTTTTCATCTAGTTGAACTATAAAATTAGTAGTTGGATAATGAGAACTATACCCTCCAATACATTGAAGATAGTACATATCTATTAATTCTTGTGTTGGAAGTCCTTTTATTTCTTTTATGTAGTCTATGTTAGAATAATCTTTGGGACTACTATTTTCATCTACAGTTATATATCTATTATAAATTTTTATTCCTTGTGAAAGATATGGACTTTTATACAGTTCTTTTATCTTTTCTTTTTCTAAATTAGGTACAATTAGATGATATACTTGTTTATATCCAACTTTTTTAAAATAAGCTATTCTCATCATTATTTTTTCTAAATTATTTAAAAAAATATCTTTATTTATTTCAAATCTATTGTACATTTACAATCTCCTCTATTACCTCAATTCCAATTGTATAATCTCTTACCATAGTTATATTAGCTGTTTGAACTTCTTTTTGTACATTTTCATATTCAATTAAAGTTGTATCTTCAGATAAATTTGAATAAAAATTTATTATAAATTCATCATCTACCCCTTCAACATTCTTAAAAAATATTTTTTTAACTACTCTTTTATACTCATCTAAATATGCAAATTTTATTACTTTTTGACAATTATAAGTATTTTCTCCTATTTTAAACTTCATTTAAACCTCCAATATTTTTTTTATTCTTTCACTTATATCTTCAGTTAGATCCAAATTCACTAAAAGCATATTCTTAAAATCTCTTACAAAATTTTTATTAGTTATAAGCTTTTTAAAAAGATCATTAGTATGCTTTCCAAAAATAATATTATACTTACACACCTCTTCTAATAAGGAGTTATTATTTTGCCAAGTAGAAATAAGACAACTACCAATACACCCTATGGAATTTTTCTTTTGGCAACTTATACAATTAAAATCTTGTAATACTTGTTGTTTATACGATTCTCTCTGTTTTTTATACTCTTCCATATCTTTATATTTTGAAAAATACATTTCATTATGATAAGCTCTTGAACAAGGATATAACTCTTCTCCAACAAGGGTTATTTGCTCATATCCTGCTAAACAATGAAATTGATTATTTTTAAATTCATAAGTACTCAACAATTTCATCATAGCTCTCATTTCATGAAAAAATGATAAATTAGAATAACCATACTTCTTATAATCTTCTACCATTTTATTTGTATATTTTTCTAAAGCACTTCCAAATTTATTTAACATTTCATTTGTTATTTCGAAAGTTCCGAACATTGGAACTCCACAGAAATCAGCAATATCTTTATACTCTTCTGTAAAATCAATGTATTTGTCTATATCTCTTATCCATTCATCTGACATTACTGTTTGTATTAAAAATCTTCTATTAGTTTCTAAGGCTAATCTTTTTATATTCTCAATCACAATATCAAATGATCCTCTTCCAGAAAGAAATTTTCTTATATTATTATGTTGTTCTCTATTTCCTTCCATACTAAAAGTAATAGTTACAGTACCTTTTTTTATCATCTCTATCATTTCAACATTTGGATAGATAGTTCCATTTGTAATGAGGACTATTCTAAACTCTTTATTTGAATGATAAGAACTTATTAATTTAAAATGTTCTATCAATAGGTCTTGGGAGAGCATAGCTTCTCCACCATAATATTTAAACTGCACTATTTTTTCTGTTGTTAAATTATCTAAATTCTCAAGAATCTTCTTTATAGAATTTATTGGGACTGTTATTCCTGATTTATTTTTTGCAAAACAGAAATAACATCCTAGATTACACTTAGTATCTAATACAACTTCTACTATAAACATTAGACCTCCTCTTTAAACATTTTTGCTAATTTCCAATATTTTTGGGGCGTATAGTATGGAGATATAACTATTATGAGCATATCAAATTTAGGGAATTCTATGTTATCCAAAATATTATATTTTTCATATTTAAAAGGGATATGAATTGGAGGATCAGAAAGTTCTGTGTGTATCCAATAATAATTTCTTATTAGTTTTTCCTCTCTAGCAAATAGAACCCAATTACCTTGATTAATTTTATAAGAGAAATTTTTATACCCCATATCATGATGGTAATCAAAATTATATAGATTTATATCTTTTAAATTCTTTAATATTTCTAATATTTCATCATGTTGAGTAATAATCACTCTTTTATCTAAAGGAATAGTTTTAACTAATTCCAATACTTTATATATTTTTTCTCCATCAGGGAAATATTCTATCTCTAATGTATCTATGACCTTCCAAGCTTTTTCAGGAGGAATATCATAAAAAATATATTTTTCATATTTATGGCAAGGAAAAAATATATCTAAGTCTAAACTTAATATATTCATCTATTTCCTTTTAATAGGATTCTAATAAGTCCAATTTCTTCATTATCTTTATTTTCTAATGCTATCCCTACACCTTGCCCTTTTATTCCAACTCCAGCTATATGAGATACTCCTATCTCTTCTCCTTTTTTTATTTTCCCTATTACTTTACATTTAACTCTTCCCATAAGTCCTACAGGAATGAATTTTTTTATATTATGTTTGTAATAATCTATCCCTTCTGGAGCTTCTTCTCCTCCGATTAATATAGCAAATTCATTTGAATGTACTCCAACAACACAATTATTTTTATCAGAAGCTTTGATATATTGTTCTTTCTCTGATAAAAGATTCAAAGCTATTATATCCCCTGTTTCTGTTTCTTCTCCTCTTTCAAAAAATTCTGCATAGTCATTCCAGATAGCATTATATACTTTTCCAAATCCTGATATTGTTTTACCACTTGTTCCTACTAAATTACCATTAATTTGAACATCTGCTGTTGTTGTTTTACCATTTACTATTAAAGCACCAGTTATAGTTCCACCACCTATTGGAAGAGCTCCAACAGCAGATGCAGTTATATTTATATTTTTAGCGGATCCACCATTATATGCTCCTTGAGAAGCACCATTCAAAGAAATAGTCAAACCATAAGGATTTGGTAATGTAGTAGGCATATCACTTATATCTGATTTAGAGTGTTTATGTGCTGATGGTGGAAAAGAACTAGGTTTATTATTGATAGAATCCCAATTTGTTTGAAAATTAATTGGCTTATTTAATATATCATCCCACTCAATTTTTATACTACCAACAGAATCTTCAATATTTTTAAACATTTTATATAATTCAAAATAACTAATTTCTACTAATAAACTATCAGCAACACCATTTCCTGCGTTCCAATTTCTATTTCCACCTATATTGTGATACCATTTGTCATTATCCCCTTGATATTGGCAATTTTCTTTTAATGAAGTTCTTCCATTACTAAGTTTTCCTTCCACAATTAATCCTGTAGGAACATAATTTTTATTTGCAGTTTCAAGAGTTAAAAATACAACACCTTCTTTAATATAGATATCAGCTTCAGCATCAGAGCTAAAAGCAATATATACTGTATGTTCTTCTACAAAAATATCTCCTAATCCATTTGAAGGGATTGTATCAGCTTCAACAGCAGTACAATAGCTATATAATACTTCTTTGTTATCTCCTTCTATCTTAGCAAAAATACCAAATTCTTCTGTTTTAAAAGCTTCTTCTAAAGCAGAGTTTGTAATTTGAACTTTTAAATTAACAGTTCCTCTATCATTAAAAATATCTGCTACATTAGCTGTTATTTTTTCATTAACTAATCCTGTTAATAATCTTATATCTTTATCAGGCTTTCCATCTCCCATAGCAGCTCTAGTAATTATTATTTTCCCTTCTCCTGCTAAAGCTCTACCCAATAATTCTCTTCCTGTATTAACAATGACGTGTCCATTAAATACTGCCATTCATTCCTCCTTATTTCACAATCCTTACTGTACTAATTCCTGTTTGTACTTCAACATTAGCCCCACCAAATTGGAAAGTAACCCTAGCAGGATAAATACTACTTTTTTTACCATGCATCATATGAGTTCCATAATATAAATTTTGTTGACTTTCAGAAAGAAATATTAGCTTTTCTAAATGTTGAGATTTTTTCTTAACATTTTCTATTCTTTCTTTTATTTGTTGTAAATTACCTGGTATCATTCCATTAATTTTCACTCTAAAATATCCAGGAGTACCTTTATATTGATACCACTCTTCCAAACTAGAATTTTTAAAAAAAATATCTAAAGCTTTTTTTATTCCTCCTACAGTTCCTTTTGTGCTATGAATTGCCAAAGAATTTTGGCAAGCTTTTCTTTTATCCTCTAAAGACATAGTATAATCATAATAATCTACATGAAGCTCTTTAGCTACATAATCAAGTTCCCATTCTTCCATCTCTTTTATTCTATCTAAAAATACAAGGTATTTAATATTATTGATTATATGTCTTTCAATTAATATTTCTGTTACTCTTAACATAACATTATTTTTAATTATTTCAGGTGCAAGTTGCTTTAATACATCATTGTAAATTGTTTTTATTATCATTTTTCTTCACTTCCCATAAAAGTAAGAGTGATTTCTTTACAACTACAAACAGTTATTCCATTTGCTTCATATTCAAGAGGTTCTTCTATTTCTACTTTTTTTATATCAGAATCAGACTTACAAATACCTATCAAATCTTGTAAATTAATAGAATCCCCCATACGAAGTGAATTAGCATATTCCCATAAATTTTCTCTTAATCTTTTTTCTATTAGATCTTTAGAATTCTTAGCATTTTTATAAAGATAATATTTAATTTTTATATTATATTCATAGTTTGTAGGATCTTTGATTATTATTTCATCATTTAAAGCTTTTATATCTTCTTGTTCAAGATACTCTTTTATTTTTTGTTTTTCCTCTCCTGGAATAAGAGATTGATTATTACACACATAAATATTTAAAGTATTTGGAGTTGGGCTTTCTATAACAACATCTGTTACCAATGGCGATGCTCTTTTAGTCCAAAATTTATATGCTCCTTCAGATCCTGCTGAAGTAAATCCTTCTGGAATTTCTCCTATTCTTTCTCTGTAGGCATTATCATCCTCAATATCCCTTCCTCCAGTTACCTCTGTTATATTTTCGCAACTTTCGAAATAGTCATATCTATCTACAATTTCTTTTACTTCCCCTTTTAAAATAATTCCTATATCTCCTGTTGTTTCACACACTACAGGAATATCAACATATAAAGATCCTGCTTTTATAGTAAACTCTTCTTCAGAAACAAAAATAAAAGTTTTATAGATAAATCTTGTGCCACTAGGAATAATTACATTTCTTTCTACTTCAGTAGATATATAGCATCTCATAGTAGTTCTAGCTGGATTAGCCCCTAATCTTTCTCCTCTACTCCCATAGATTATTCCTTTAAGATCTAACCTTTTATTTCTAGCATAAGGTAGATAATTTTCAAGAGCTACCCTATTCATTTCAGCTTTTATATTTCCTAATAAAGCACTTATTGTAGATAATAAATAGGATTCTTCACTTGCTGGAACTATTTCATCACCTGAAAGTTCTTTATATAATATTTTAGCCTCTTCGAATATTGCATTAGAATCAGCTACAATAAGTTCTAACTCCTCATTCATTTAGTTCCACCTCACATTCTATATCTAATTTTCCTGTATTATCTGCCTTACAATTCACAGATAATAATTTTAAGCCTTTTATATAAGTATTGATTTGATATTGTAGCTCAGCTTGAATTCCAGCAGCAATTACTGTAATAGGTTTATCTAACATTCTAGGATCTAGTCCAATATCTCTTTGAAGTGGAACAGTTCCTCTTACTGTATTTAAAAGTATATATAGTTGATAATAAGGTGATAATTTATCTACATTAGGTTTTATACTTTTTTTTATTACCATAGTCGCTCCTTCTGTAATTCATCTACAACAGTTTTATTGCTATTATCTATAGATTTTTCTTTTAATGTTGAAGTCCTTTCTTCTTCTGTTATTTCTACCATATCAATCCTATCTATTTTTTCAATATACTCTTCTAAACTTAAATTTACATCTACTACAAGTGGATTACCTATTCCATCAGTTTGAGAATAAGAATATGTAAAACTTTCAATATAAAAATTATGTTCTCCTATTTTTCTCCTTGCTAAAATAAGAGGATAATGTTCTCCAGTTTCACAAATTTTAGTTAATTCTCTCAATGTTGATTTTACATTACATAAATCTCTATATAATTTTATAGGTAAGCTTATCTTTTTTAATTGCCTTGTTTCAAACTCAGTTATATCTACAGCTCCTATCCTACTATGCTTTTTATATCTTGATGAAATAGTTGCTCCTATTTGAGTAGGAGTTAATAAATTATCTTGAGATACCCTAAAGACAATTTTTCCAAAACTTCCTAAACTACTTACATAGTTATATAAAGGGAAATTATTCAAATAATCTCTTGCTATATCTTTTACTGCATTCCTTACTCCAAAATCTTTTATCATTTATTTATAAACTCCTTAGCATACATATTATCTTTGGATGATATAGCTCCATCTACATTTACTGCTCCTGAAGCATTTAAAGTACCTGAACTATCCATTTGAAGTTTCCCTGCTACATCAAGTTGCTGTGCTACAGTAACTTTTTCTGCTACTGAAAGATTCTTTTTTATCACAACATTTTTAGTTATTTCAACTTCACTATCAATAGTAGTTAAATTAGCATTTATTTTTACAGTTCCATCTTCTCTTATAGTTAAAACACTATTTTTAAAATCAACTTTATACTCTCCATCAACAGCTTCACTTTTATTATTATCAGAAAATAGTCCACCTATAATAAAACCATTATCAGTTCCATCTCCTGTAAATATACAAAGTACAGGAGTATTAATTTTAGGAATATGTACTTCTTTATTTCCAAATGATAAAGGTGTTAATATCATTAGTTCTTCAGTTATCTTATCTTCATACTGTAAAAGTTTTACTCTTGCAGTATAATTTTGTGGATTAATACTCTGGATAATACCTGTTGTTCCCCTTAATACTCCTATCATTTTACCTTTCTCCTTTTTTATCAATCTAAAATTCAAAATTAATAGTTTATATAAATAATTTTTATTTAATTGCCAATGTCCTTTTCTATGTAAAGGGAATAATTGGAATTGAACCAATTCTATATTAAAAATATATACTCCATGATTCCCATATAAGTGATAGACTAGCTATCACTAATTTTATAAGATTTAATTTTTGTAACGAATCCTGGTAAATTTTTAGTAACTTGAGTAGCAAGATATTTTCCGTTATACTCTCCACTGTTTATTATTTCAAATGTACTTCCAGCATAGACACTTCTATTACCTATATCAGTTATTTCAAGTTCTTTTTGCCTCTTATTTACTTGCTCTAATTTCTTTAGAGCATATGTTTTTATATCTAATGAAGCAGGTTTCTTAGTGATTTTTAAAGTTTTTTTCATAGTTCCACCTTTTTCTCCTTTTAATTCTGCTTCTGTAATAACTACTTTCTTTTCAGAGAAGCTTATCATATCAAAGTAGCTTACTTCTACAGAATCATAAATATCAGAACTACGATCTACCAAAGAAAAATCTATGACTTTCAATAAATCAATAGTTGTTACTTTTTCTTTTTTTACAAATTCAGATTCTTCAAATAACACCAAAGAATTATAGGTAAGCTTTAACTTTACTCCCTCTTCTTGTGCTATCTTATTAAGATAAGAGAAATCAGTTTCTTTTTCTTGAGTTAAATTTTTTAATATAATATCTCTTGGAGAAAGATATATAAATTTAAGATTATATTTTTTAGCAAACTCTTCTCCTAACCTTTTCAAACTAATACTTTCCCAAGTTTTAGAATATACAACATCTAAAGCCTGTAGAGGTGCAGAGATGCCTTTAATCTCTGCACTATCCTTTGAATACTCTCTCTCATCAACATAAAATAGCCCTATTCCTGCTTCTTTTTCTCCTTCAAACTCATTTTCCCAATTCAGTGTCTTTATTTTAAATTCAAGTATCTCCCCTTTAGAAAAAGACCAACCATTTTGCATAAACTTATTCCCTTTATTTAAAAGAGTAATTCTCATGCTATCTAGTTGTCCTTCTAAATTATCTACCACTTCAAAATTTTGTAAGTAAGGGCTAAGTTCTGTTGTTATATTCTTATCTTTATGAATTATCTCTACCCATGCTCTTCTCATTTTACCCATGGTGGAACATCCCCCTCGCTCTCTTTTATATCTGGAACTTTTAATAATACTCCAGCTGGAAAAAATACTACTTTTGTTAAATCAGGATTTATTTTTAAAAGGTTATAAGTATATTTAGAATCTCCAAACAATTTAAAAGCAATTAAATCCCATGTATCATTTTCTAATGTCTTATAGGTTTTAAAACTTTGTTCTACGTTCATTTATACTCTTCCTTTCCATCTCTCTGAACTTTCTTAAAAATTCATTTTCAAGTTCTTTTATTTTATTTTCTAAAATTTGAACTAATCCCTCATTGTTAGAATTAGAACCAGCATTTATTGTTATATTTGGACTAAAAACTATACTACTTGTAGTATTCAAGTTATTAGTTGTACTAGAACTAGTAGGAGATAATCTATTAAATAATGAACCATATTGCTCATTTTCATCTGCTGTAAGTACTCTTTCTCCTCTATGAAGCTCAGCTAGATATCCATCATAAGGCACATAAGAGAGCCCTGTTCGATGAGATCCATTAATTTCTTGAGAAGCATTATTAAATCCAAACGTTCCAGTAATACCATTTTTTATATCTCTAAATGTTTCTAAAGCTCCTTTTACCATTGGGAACTCTTTTATTTTGTTACCTAGATTCATTACTGCATCAACTGTTCCTAAAATACTTTGTTTTATAGCATCAAAAGTTTGTGTAAAACTAAGTTTAATTTTATCTACTATTCCTAATTCACTTGTCCAAATCTCAAAAAATTGTTTTACTATTTTTATAGGTAAAAATTCTGAAATTGTTTGTATATAAGCAATAATACCGTTTTTTAAATTTTCCATTATAGGTTTTCCACTATCCCAAGTGTCCCAAAAAGCTTTTAAAGGTGCTAATGGAAGTAAATCTCCAAATAAAGCAAAGAAATTTTCTATATATCCTTTTAACCACTCTATTGCTGATAAAATAAGAGCTTTTATTTTATCCCAATTTTTATAGATTAAAACTAAAGCAGCTACAACTCCTGCTACAATTAAAACAAATGGATTCACACCTATAAATCCCATAATAATAGATTTTAAACCTAATATTATTCCTCCTGCATCTTTTAAAAGCTTTATAGCTGAAATTAATTTAGTAATAGCTGCTGCTACTTTAATAACTCCCATAAAAGTTGCTATAAATACAACAATATTATCTATCCCTAGAAAATCTATTACTTTTTTTAACTCTTGTATTCTCAAAATTAACCATGATATTACACTAGCTATTTTTAGAATTAAATCTCCAATAAATTTTATTCTTGAACTTACTTCACTCTTATCTGGAAGCATTTCTCTTATAGCATTTATTCCAGGTTTTAATGCCTCATATAACTTACTCATATAAGATTTAGCTACTGTAAAAAAGTTTTTCCAGAAGTTGTTATATTTATTATCATAAAAGCTACCACTTAGGACATTTGCAAGTTCAGATAAATAATTTGTAAATGTTTTTATATATTTCAAATTATTTTCAGAGAATATTTTATCTCCTACAGCTATTTTTATTCCATCCCAAGCTGATTCTAATAAAATCATTGCCCCAGAGGCACTATCTAACATAATATTTTTCATTTTTTCAGCCATTCCAACACTATCTTTAGTTGCTGATTCAACTGTTTTTTCCAATGCCTCTGCTCCTGTATAGGTAATTCCATCTATTGTTTTTTGAGCTGAAAGTAGTTTAGAAAAGGATCTTTCTCCTTGTTCTCCAAAAACATTCTTTAAGAAAGCTACTTTATCAATATCTTTCATATTTTTAGTATGTTTTTCAAACTGTTTAACAACTTCTACAAGTCCTACAAACTCTCCTTTGGAGTTTTCTATATCAATATTTATTTTTTTTAAGTCATCTTTATTCTTTACAAGTCTACTAAATACTTCATTTAATCCTCTACCAGCCATACCACTTTTAATTGCTTGGTCTCCCATTAGTCCTAGAGATCCTACTGCCTCTTCCAATGAGACACCTAATGTTCCTGCTGATCCAGCTGCATATTTGAATGATTCTCCTAACATTTCTACATTTACGTTAGTTTTACTCATTCCCCAGGATAGAACATCAGCAAATCTTCCAGTATCTTTAGCTGACATATTGAAAGCTGTTAGGTTATCAGTGATAATATCTGATACCATAGCTACATCTTCTCCAGATGCTGCTGCCAAGTCCAGTACTCCTGGCATACTAGCTATAATATCTTTCGTGCTAAATCCTGCAAGTGCCATTTTTTCCATAGCTGCTGCTGATTCTCCAGCAGTAAACTTTGTTGTAGCTCCAAGTCTTTTAGCCTCTTTTTCTAAGAGTTTAAACTCTTCAGCAATTGCCCCTGATATAGCTTGGACTTTTTTCATAGAACTATTAAAGTCTAAATAAGTTTGTGCTGAAGTCATTCCTACATACCCTGCTGCTGTCACTCCAGCCACAGTTGCCCCTACTACTGCTTTTTTAGCAACTCCTACAGCCTTCGCTCCTATTCCTTTAGCTGTTGATCCCACTCTACTTCTTAAATTTTGTCCTGCACTTGTTAATTTTTGCTCTGCTTCTAACTTTTTATAAGCTCTTGTTGTTTTTTCAATCTCTTCTCTTAATTTTTTCATAGGAATTTTTTGTCTTTCTAGCTCATATTGATATCTTTTATATGATTCTCTTTGCTTATCTAAAATTTTAGAAAGCTTTTCTTGACGGTTTGCTAATAGAGTATATTGTCTTTCTTGAGCTTTAGTTAATTTGCCATCTCTAGCTTTTGCTTGTTCCAAAGCTCTCATTTGGGATCTTACTTTTCTATACTCTTCAACAGTTCCTTTTATCTTTTTCTTTACTAAATCAAAATTCTCTCCTGTTTTTTTATAACGAGCCATTTGACTTTCTAGCCCCTTTAGATGATTTGCCATCTTTTTCATCTCTCCAGGAAGAGCCTTATCAACTTGAGCTGTTAATCTGACAAGATATTCCATTCCTTTTTTAAGTCCCATTCTCTTGTCGCTCCTGCATTTTTTGATTATAAAATTCTATTAAATCCTCTATTCTGTATAGATCATATGATAAAAGGGTAGAATATGAGATATTCATATTCAAGCCCCAACTATCATTTAGTCTTATAGAGAGTTCATCTAACAATTTTAGGAAATTCTTTTCAGGATTATTTCCTAATCTTCTGATAAAAAATCTCTTACAGCTACTTTTATTGCATTATATTCTTTATATTTTAGATCTAAGAATTGTTTATATGAGATTCCAGTTACTTTTTGAGCTATTAGCATATAATATAGATCATCAAACTCCTCTAATACTGCTGCTTTTGCTCTTTTTATTTTTCTATACTGCTCTTTCACTTCTAATATAGAATTCCCTGTTAAAGTTCCAAAATCAAATAAAATAGGTTTTCCATTTACATTTAATATTTGAGTTAAACCAGTTTCATCTACTACAGCATCATAATTTTCTTCAACTTTCTTAATGTCCAATCCTAATTCTTCTTTTGCTTTTTCAAGCTCTTCTTTAAAGTTATTCATCTTTTTTCTCCTTTTAACTTAATTTATTATTTAAAGGTGCTCTTAAATCTTCTCCATCAATTATCAATATTTTGTTTAATTTATCTATCTCTATTATTACTTCTCCATCTATTTCATATTTATAATAAGTAAGAGCAAGTTCAATCTCAGGCTCATTTTTAACTGCTACTCCAATTTCTCCACCAGATCTTCTTTTTACTCTTCCTTTTACTGAAACAGTTGCTATTTGTTCTTCCTCTTCGTGATTTTTATCATTTGTTCCACTTATTGCAATCTTAATAATCAAAGATACAGTTTTACCATTAGAAAACTTAATATTTTTACTAATTCCAGTAAATTTTAAAACTAAGTTCATAGCATCAAAATCAGTGTCAAGAACATGCTCATACTCACTTACTCCTAATCCTGATATTGTTTCTGCTTTGTTTTGAAGGTCTGGAAGAGTTACTGTTGCAAGCCCTACCAATTCATTTGTACCATCTTGTCTTACTATTGCATCTTTTATTAAACCAGGTCTAAACATCTATTTCCTCCCTTTAGCCAAAGTATGCTGATAAGTACTCATCATCATACTCTAAAACAAATTTTAGAGTTTCTCCAGGAAGTATAATTCCTAGATTAATATTCCATGTTAGCTTTCCATTTACTAAATCTTGTGTAGAGTTTGCTTCCTCATTAAACTCAATAGAAGCTCCTAATAACTTTTCTTGTGCTACAAGACTTGCTAAAAATCTATTAATATTCATTTTTATAGATTCAATCTTGGATATTGTCATTGGTTTATCTACTTCATCTTCATTATTCAGCATCACTGTATTTGCTAAATACTTAAACATTCTCTTAGCAGGAATCCACATATCTTTAGGATCTGTATTTCCTCCAGGTTGGAATACAGAGGTTCTATTTCCCCAGAAAACTGTACCATTACTTCTAGTAATAATTGTACAGATACCATTTTCATTTAAAAGATTAGCCTCTTCTTCTGATAGAGATAGTTCTTCATAATTTCCACCATTTTTCCAACTGATCCCTTCAGCCTTGACATTTTTATTAGAAGGTGACTCATAAGGAACACCATCATTACTTTTATCAATAGAAGCTGATAAAAAGGCTGCAAAAGTAGATTGATTATAGTATCTTCCACCAAATCTAACCTTTCCAAAGCATACTATTTGATCCTCATCAATCCAGTTATTTTCTTTTTTATAAGTAATAGCCTCTCCATATTTTGTTGTTTCAGGAAGATCTACTATTGTCATAGCTTTCCATTTATTACCTATTAAGCTTCCTTTTGTGTCAAGGACTGCTCTTAATTCATTTGAAGTATAACCAGGTGTGATTACATAGCTTGGTATCATAGAATATTTTGAAAACAACTCTTTAATACATTCAAGCCCTTTATTTTTCATTGTACTTGGATCTACACTACCAATAATATCCTCATCTTCAACCTTAGTAGGATCTAAATAACTATATGTTCCCTCTATTGTAGCTACCTCTTCTTTTAATTCGATTGTTAAAGTTCCATCTGAATTAAAATAAGCTGTAAAGTCCTCAATAGGAAGTGAAGTATCCCCTTTTTTTACTTCCAAAGTATCCAATAATATTCCAGTTTGTTTAAATGTAACTTTTTTTTCAACTACTGCTACATCTTCATAAGTTTTCTCAGTTTTATGTTTAGCAGGATCTAATACATTGATACATACAATAGGAGTCACTCCAAATACGTTTAAAGCTACATAGATAGCTTCTGTTATATTAAATCCCTCTATATAGTTACTTGTTCCAAACTTTTCTACTGCATCTTTAGCACTTTGAATAAGTTCTACTTTATTTACAGATTTTATGTCTCCCATATTAATAGGAGCTGTTCCAACTATCACTACTGGATTTTGAACTGTAACTATCCCTTTTATAGAACTTTCTTTTTCACTTGCATATGTTCCATGAGTAAAAGACATTATTTCCCTCCTTTTTGAACAACTATCACTTTATTTAGCCCCTCTTTTTTTAGTTTTGCTTTATTTTTTGCAAACTCTTCTAAAGAAAATATATTGACTGCTATTTCTGGATTTTTCTTTTTTATTTCTAAAAAAGTTTCCTCTTCAATAACACTTCTCTTTCTCAAAACCATTCCATTCATATTTATTGTTCCACCGAGATAAATATATTTCATTTGTCCTCCTTACAGTATTCTTTTTGAAAGAATAGAACCAAGAGTAGTTGATCCTGCATTTACTACAAAATCAATGTCATAGCCCCAATAGTCTCCTGCTGTACTATCATCATTTGCATCTGCTTTTATTCCTGTTTCTATATCAATATCGTATCCTGCTACTTTATAGTGATTATTTTCTAAGAAATTCATTATTTTATCTGTAATCTCTAAGATTTCCAGATATCCTTCCTTAACTTTTTTATTTTCAATCACTACTTTTATTACAAAATTTATTTTTTTTATAAATGTTGCAGACTCCCTTTTTGTAGCTATTTTCCCTGCTCTAATTAAAATTAAAGGAATTTCTTTATATTTATCATTGCCTTCTATTTTATCTTTATACTTTTTTTCAGGAATATAGCCTCTGATATAATGATATTTAGTTCCTAATAGTTTTTTTAGTTCTGAGAGTATATTATCTTCTATCCTTCCTATATTATTCATAAGTTCTCCTTGCTCAATTTTTTAACCAGTTCTTTTTCAAAAATCTCTTTTAATTTTTTCTCTTGTTCCTCAGTTACAGGAGCAGACATTTGTAATATAGAAACTGTTCTAGCTGGTGTAATATGATTTTTATCTTCTCCTTTTCTAAAATAAAGCCCCAACTTAAATCTTTTTCCTTCACTTTTATAAAAAGCCCAGAACATAGTTCTCATTGTAACTCTATTACCTTTTTTAATAGCTACTTGGATATGTTGATCTCTCAATCGTTCTGGAGCTTTAGAACTTGAATCAAAGTTTTCTATTTTATTTCTTTTTGAAGAAGCTAATAAAATAGCTTCTCCATTTTTTACCTGCTTTTTCAAGCCCTTTGCTCCTAAAAGATCAGTTGAAGGAGTGTAGGTATCTTGAATATGTTCTTTATTTTCTTTAGCAATATAATTAATAGCCTTTCTTAGAGCTGAATTTAATATTTTTTCAGCTCTTTCAGGAGTCTTTTTAAATAAAGCTTCTATTTTTTGAAGCTCTTTTTCATCAAGAGTTAAATTAAACATTAATCATAGATCCTTTCTAAATCTAGTTTTAACATTCCTAAATTTTTTTCAATTGCTATTACTTCATATTCAAGTCCATCTACTTCAACTTTTTCTCCAACTTCTACTACAATAGGTAGTTCCTTCTCTCTAAGAGTAAGAATCATACCAGCTTTTAAAAGTCCATTTTCATCAGAATTTTTATTTCTATATTTCTTATTAAATTTTTGATAATTTTTTACAGCTCTCAGTTTTATTCCAGAAAAACTTATAGTTTCTGAAAATTCATTAAGATGATTTCTTTCAATATCATTTCTTATATATTTTTTGAGCATCTTCTACCTCATTTCGCAACTTTCGAAATTATTTATTTTCTACTTCATCCTCTGCTTCAATTTCATCTTCAATTTCATCAGCTTCTTTATCCTCTTTTTTACCTTTTCTTCTATTTCCCTTTGAAGTTTCTTTCTTATCTTCCTTATCTTCTTTTTTTGGAGTAGACTCCTCTAAGATAATTGCATATCTCTTTCCAATATATCTACTTGTATCTTCTACTTCTACTACTTCATTTTGAACACGTTTTATACCATTGATAAATACTGAATAGTTTGGAGCTATTTTTATTTTTCCCATTTTCTACCTCCTGTTTTTACTCATCTTCTAATACTTTAGAACAGAAATAAGCCTTAGCATCCTCTGGCATTATTAAAGGAGCTGAATGATATTGGAGCTCATCATCTTCAGAATCATCAGGATACCATGGTCTTATAACTTCTTTTGCAACAAATAGTCTAGCTTTAACTCCAGCTTTTTCTCTCAATACCATTGCTCCATAACGAACTTCAAATGATTTAGTTTTAAATCCTACTATAGTTCCTTTTGGTAACAATTGTTCTTCAGTTTTTTCATTAGGTGCTTTAGCCCAGTCTATATAGCTATAAATAGTTAGATTTAGTTTAGGTAAGAAAGCTACTAATTTCATTCCATCACTTAAAGTTTCAACTTTTTGACTAAGTTGAATCAAATTAGAATTTACAGTTTTTTGATCTTCCATTACAGATTTATTTTTCATAATATAAGGAACTACATCTGGAGCTACTACTATTATATCTATCTCTTTTCCTGTTTCTTTATATATAGATATTTGCTTTTCTTCTAAGTATCCAACTATATCAAAATCAGGATTTTTAAAAGTATCTGTATCAGTCAATACTTCTTGAGTAAAATCAGGGTCATATTTAACTCCCATATCTGCCTCTGCTCCTATAGGGCATACTCCTGTTGTAAGTAGAGACATTAACATCCATATTTTAGTTCTATGTGCTATCTCTCTTAATTCTTTTAATTCTCTTGCTAGCTCTTCTTTAGCAGCTACTTCTGGGGAAGCATATTCAGTTTTTCCAAATTTTTGTTCAAACATCTCTTCTGCTTCATTGATAGTAAAAAGTTTAATCATTGGTGGTTCATATGTAGTAGTTTCAAAAGCTGTTTTTGATATGAATACTCCTTTTTCTCTATCTCCTACCAATGGAGCTCTTAATCTCCCAGCACTCTTTGTATGAACTTCAAATTTTCGTGTTTTTTCTGTTGTTTCTTTTCCTATTGCCTTATCCCATATTGATGAATGAGGTGGTTTTACTTGTTCATAAATTTTTGTTAATGTTTTTAATGTAAAAATATTTCTATCCATTTATTCCTCCTATCTAAAATAAATATTTAAAGGTCTTGCTGATGCTTTTAAATTTTTCCATTCAATAGAATCTTCTTTTTTTATTGCTTTAGAATTAAAAATTCCAGAGATATACACTGTAATTTCTCCATTGTCATCTACTGTAACTTTATCTGTAGAGATTCCATAAAGTTTCCCAATCTCAGTGCATTTAGCACCTTTTTCAGTAGCAACATCATATTGAATCACTTCTCCCTCTACATAAGTTCCTGCTGCTACTTTAATTTTTTCTACTAGAAAAGGTATTTCTAGTCCTGCTTTTAAATTTCTAGGTTGATGAACTATCTTTTCTCCCATTTTGTCCCTCCTTATAAGTTATTTGCTAAATTAACAATATCATCTATATCTTTTTGCTTGCTAGCTTCTTTAAGATCCTTAGTATCAATATTTTTTATTTCTCCAGCTCCTGACTCTTCACAATCTTTTTTCTTATTTTTAAAAGCTTCAGCTAATTTCTCATCCTCTTCTTTGCTATTTTTAGATTCCTTTTCAGCAGTTTTACCTACATAATTAAGTAGTTCTTCCATTACATCTACTGCATTTTTAGGCTCTTCATACTTATATTTTCTTATAAGTTCCTCTGCTCCTGTAGTCTTATTTGCCCATAGATCTAGTCCCTTTATTCTTTCTCTTTCTTGAGAAATAATACTATTTACTAACTCGGGGTTTTCAGCTCTTAATTGCTCTAATGTTACATTTTTTAAATCCATTTTTTCCTCCTCATTTTCTATATTTCCTATTTTTAAATTAAAATAATCATCTGGAATATGCTGATAATTGTATTTTCCTAGTCCTGAACTATTATTTTGCCCACCTAGATCTAAAACTTCTGTTATAAATCCTTTTTCTAATGCCTCTTCAGCAGTAAAATAAGTTTCTTTATCCATCAGTTCTGAGATCTCTTCTCTACTTAAATGTGATTTAGTGACATAAGCGTTTATTATTGTTTCTTTTAATGTATCTAATACATCAGCTCTTGCTCTCAGTTCCTCTGCTCCCCCACTCATATACATTACAAGTGGATTGTGAATCATAAAGTTTGCCACAGGAGACATAACTATTTCATCTCCAGCCATAGCTATTACTGTTGCTATTGAACAACACTCTCCTTCTATGAATACCTTTACTTTTGCTGGGTTATTTTTTAAACTGTTATATATTGCACACCCCTCTGCAATACTCCCTCCTGGGCTATGTATTCTTACATGAATCTCATCCACCTTTCCATATCTTTCTATTTCTCTATTAATTTCTTCTGAAGAAGCATCTGCAAACCACCCTCGACCTATAAAACCATAGATTCTAAGATTAAGTATGTTATCTTTTTTATTCCCTGCTATCATCTATTAATCCCTCCATAGCTTTTATTTCAAGCTTTCTCTGTTCCATATTTTCTTTCCAATCAGAACCATTTATTGCTCTTGCCTCTCTAGCCACTGTTGAAACACCAGTAGCAATTCTTAATTCTGCTGCTTTTATCTCTTTATATGGATCTAATTGTGATTGAGTTTCTCCATACCATTCAGCTTGTTGATAGGCTTTTCTTATTAAAGGATTATCAAAGTATCCCTTTAATTTTATATACCCTTTAGCTACTGCTTCATCTAGCCACTCCTCAAAGATGGGTTGACAAAAGTTAGCTACAATCCAGCTCCTTCTCATCAAATACATTTTCCATACCTCTTCCAAGGATGCTTTAGATGCAGAGTAACTAGCATTAAAATTAGAAAGTAATACTTCAACAGGAATTTCAAGTGCTGCTCCTAATTGCTTACACATTGAGAAAAGAAAATTATCAAATTGAGTATTAGGTCTTCCAGGGTCAGCAAATTTTATATCTTGTCCAGGTTGAAGTTGCATAACCATTCCACTTGATAGTCTAAAACTATTTTCTTTATCTCCTTTTTTAGAATCCTCTTTTTGAAGCAGGTCAATAACAGGATTAGCATTTACTTGTGAGGTAATAAATACAGAGAACATTGAACTAACTACTGCATTCATTAACTCTGCATTTGTAAATTTTGTGATTTGAGATAACATCTCTATCACTGGAGCAAGAACAGGAACTCCTCTTCTCTGCCCTATTCTCTCTTTTTCCATAAGTACTAGAATATTTCTTCTCCCATTTTTCCCTGTAACTTGTATCCTTTTTGGTTGTAATGTCAACTTGTCATTTATAAACCAATAAGCTATAACCTCTCCATCAGCATTAATCTCTACTCCATTTTTAGCATCTACATTAGAGGCATATGGCTCAACACATCTAGCACTATCTATAAGCTTTATCTTTAGTTCAAAGAAGTCACTTTTTTTAAAAGGCAATAAAACAAAACATTCTCCATCAATCATTTGAGTAATAAAGGCTAAGGATTGGAGTTGATAAAAATTACTTTGCTTTTCAATGTCACACTCTGTTGAATTAGCCCACATCTCCCAGATAATTTGGATTCTATTTTGAATCTCATCTGCTTCCTTATCACTTAACTCTAAGATTTTTTTATTAATCTTAGGCTTTAACTTTATCCCTGTTCCAATTATATTGGTTCTCATTTTTTTTATTGCTCCTACAGCAATAGCATTTCCCATATATAATTGCCGAGATCTAGCCATTAATATCTCTTTACTATCTCCAATATCCTCATCAGCATCATAAAGATTATCATCATACTCTCTAAAGGCATTCTTGGTAGTAGATGCTCCATGTTGAGCATAGTTTAAGATCTCTGTTTTATATTTTTCTAATTGCAACTCCCTTTTGGCTCTCTCTCTATTAGCCATAAATTTAGGAGCTATCTTCTCTAATACATTCATCTTTGCTCCTTTTAATCATTACTTCCATAGGCTCTCCATATTTTAATTCCCCTTTTAATGCCATTTTCAAGCCTATGTTTTTCTCTGATATAATATTCTTTTAAATTTATAATCTCACTAAGATTAGCTCTAGTCAGCCTTGTATCCTCGTATTCATACTCTTGTCCTGCAAGGACAGCTTCCTCAGCTTCTATACAGAAAGCTATCATTCTATTGCACTCTTCAATAGTTAAAGGTTTATTAATCTGCTCACTTCTCCTAGTTTTATAAAGTTCCTTTAGCTCTTTTATCTTACTGCTATGCTCTTTGGTGTATCTTTTTCCCTCATAAAAGCCATAGCCATCAATAATAATATTCTCTTCTAACTCTTCAAGAGTTCTTATCTTTTCTTCAAGTTCCCTAATAGTCATACTCTATTCCTCTTGTTATTATTTTTTCTCGTGAAGTTCCAATATTTACAACTCCATTTTTAGAAAGCTCAATTAATTGAGTTCTTGTTAAAAGACTTAGTTGCTCTAAATCAAAGTTAAATATATAAAATGGCACTCTAGCATAGTTTCTACAGTCCAATGCCTCGTTTCTCTCTCTTATTTTTATCCATTCAACTTTTTTATTCTTATATGATTTAACCTCAGCTGTAAGTGACATAAAATAATCCATATCATAGCCTCTTCCATGATTTTTAGGGAAATGGCAATACCCTTTGACCTCTTTATCTCTAATATGAAGTCCACCATAAGTAATGTCTTTTAAAGCATTTACCCCAACTGATAAAAGTTGAATTACAGAGTTTCTACCCTTTCCATCTGTTTTTCTAAATCCATTGTTAACAGGAACAGCATCTCCACCTTGTCCTTTTATCCCTATAATTCTTTGATACTGTCTTGGTGCTACATAATCATAAACTCTTTGAGTATGATTTCCCCCTGTATCTATACAAGCAGAATATATGTGTAACCCTTGCCCATCAGCATATTTGAACTCTCTTTGAAGGTAAAGATCTAACTCTCTCCAAATTTGTTGTTCTTCAAGGTTTCCATGAATAGTTTTATACTCAATTCCATAAACTCCATTAGTTCCCCAACCTACAACTTCAATAGCTAACCAGTCATCTTGAACGTCAATTCCTGCTGTAAGTATAAGAACTTCATCTGGAACTTCTGCACTATATTTTTCTCTTGCTTTATAAAGTTTTTCATAGTCAAGTTTAGCAACATTTTCATCTTCCCAAGTTTCAGCAAGGACTGTATTGATAAAAGCCTTTAGTTTTTCCTTATCTCCTTTGATCTCTAAAAACTCTTTAACTATACTTTCCCAACTTCTAAAAGCACTAGCTAATGCACTTAGCTGATACCCTAAGTGATCTTTTCTTTCAGGATATTTATGTACCCACACTCCTGTTTCTTGATTATTTTTTTTCCACTCTTTTTCAGTTGCCATTTTTCCACAAGTAGTACACTGCATTTTTACACTTGCTGGTTTATCCTCTTCCCATTTTAAATTTGAAAATTTCAATGGTTGAAGAGCCCCACAATGTGGACAAGCTAGATACCATTCAGCTTGTGATGAGTTTTTATACTCATCTTCTACTGCTGAGTTATCTCTAATAGTTGGCGTCCCTGTTACTATACATTTGCTTTCTCCTCCAAATGTACTCATTCTCTTTTTTACTAGAATTATTGGACTTCCTTCTCTCCCAGAACTCTTTGGATATCTATCTACCTCATCCATAAAAGCTATTTTTATAGGTCTTGCTGCTAGCTTGGAAGGAGAGTTTGTTCCTATGATAGCTATAAATCCACCTTTAAACATCTTATGTAGAACTGTTTCTCCACCTTTTCTACTCCCTTTAAACTCTTTTATAAGCTGAGTTAGGATTTTACTCTCTCTTATAGCTGGTTCTAATCTTTCTTTAGAGAACGCAGATGCCATATCATCTGTTGGTTGTACCAACAGCATTGGACAAGGCTCTAAATGTGCATATCTTCCAAAGGTATTAATTATAAACTCTGATTTTGCTAATTGAGATGCTAACATCAAAGTTATTTGTCGAACCTCTTTTTTAGTGATATTTCTATAAATCTCCACCATATATGGAGTTCTTGAAGTTTCCCATTTACCAGCCTCTTTAGAGGATTCAGAGGAAAGAACTCTATACTTATCTGCCCATTCATTAACTGTTAAATTTTCTGGTGGCAAAAGAAGTAAGAGACATCTTTTAAATAATTCTCTAGTTTTCCTATCAATTTTTTTACTCAATTTCTTTCTTCAACTCCTCTCTATTGCTTGGTGGTTCATAATTAGCTAGTTCTTCAAGAGCTTTTAATATATGCTCTGATAAAATATCTATTCTATTCCTATCTGGGTAATTCTCAATATCATTATCAATCTTTCTAATACAAGAATTGAGTCTTGCTTTAAATTTTAAGAGCATATCTGATAAAATATATTCTACTTGTGCATCTTCATGGAATTTGTCCTGGAATATCTCATATCTCAGCTCTACCATTTTTCTTTTTGCCTCATTCATCTTTGCAACATCGCTATTACTTTTCAAATAGCTCTTAATATTCTCTTTTAACTCATATTTATCATTGTCATTTTTAAATAAAATCTTCTTTTCAGTAAGATTTCTCACTGTTCTCTCTGTCACACCTAAGATGTCAGCTAAAGTTTTTAAATTTACATATGTTCCTAGATCAGCTCTAGACTGAGCAATGTATTTTGAGATACATTTCAAAAGATTATATTCCTTTTCTCCTACTCTAAACTCTTCAAAAACATCTCTAACATATCTAGTTGTGACTTGGAGTAACCTTGCTAACTGATCTTCAGATATAACAATCATTTTTGCTCCTATACATTTTTAAAAATTCCATTTTGGCTGGGAACTTGGAAAAACCAATTTTCCTTTGGCATTTTCGACCGTTCGGGCTCGATCGCACCCACGATTTGAAAATTCTCTCACAGTACCTTTTTTAGAAGTCCTCATCACTTACTCTGACTACTCCTCCCTTGGTTGATCCTGCTCCCTGTGGCTGCTCTCTACTTAATAGTCTCTGCTCTTCAAGGTAATCATAACCAAGTATCCTTCCTATCTCAGCATATGCTCTGTTGGATGCTGCTAGATCTTTAATCACTTTCTTCTTTACAGACTTAGAAGTTATTCTACCAAGTGTTGCATTGCTCTCATCATGGTAGACTGTTTCAACTACTTCGATTCCATTCTTTCCTAGCTTAGCTATCTCTAGTAGATCATTGATAATAGCTTCTGCTCCAACCTTTGTATCTTCTATCAACTTCTCTCTGAGTAGTTGTAGCTTATTAGCTACCCTTGGGTTCTTCTCTATATCAGCAGCCTTAGTCTTTTCAGAATATCCAGCTATCTCCTTAGCTTGTTCTGGACTATTTCCGTTCAGTCTTGCTATAACATATGCTGTCTGTTTTTCTGTCAACCCCTCAAAATTGCATATTTTTGCATTTAATATCTCTTGTAATTCTGCTATATACTCTAGATATTTTTTGTAATACCTTTGAACCCAGCTTATAACTGTATTCTCAGGTATTTTCATTCTCTTAGCTATCTCTCTATATTTTTCTTTTTTAGTTTTACCAAACTTATCATGCTCAAGCCGAGCAAATAATTGGAGAGCATCTAGTTTTTGTTTATCCAATTCGGATATATCTTTACTCATTAAAATATTCCTTTATCTCTTCCCAAGTGTAAATTTTTTCATTTCTCAAGAGTTTTATGTTTTGATTTACACTTGCAAATCTTTTTACTATGACATCAGCATATTTTGGATCATACTCCATGATGTATGCTTTCCTTTGAAGTTGTTCTGCTGTCATCAAAGTACTTCCTGATCCACCAAACAGATCTAATACTCTCCAATCTTTCTTTGAGCTATTAGCCATCAATCTGGCTAACAATTTGAGAGGCTTCATCGTTGGATGAATATCATTTTTAGTTGGTTTATTCTCTTCGATGATTGTAGAATGATATTTTAGTTTTTCCTCTAGCTCCAGAATATATTTCAGCAATTCCTCTTTGCTTTTCTTTTTTAGGATTTCTTTGTTTTCCAGCACAGTATCCTGTGTATAATCTTTGATAAAAAAATGCTCTTTTCCTAGTTTCCAGCCATATAAACATGGTTCATGCCTCCAGTTGTAATCTTGTCTTGACAGGTTAAATCCATTTTTTACCCATATCAAGCATTGTGATATTTTAAATCCTGCATCTTCACAAGCTCCTCTAAAAGCTTTAGTTTCACTGTCAGCATGAAATATATAGAATCCTGCTCCAGCTCTCATCACATTAAAAGCATTTTCATAAAATTTCTTTAAAAACTCATAGAATTCATTAGAGTTCATATTGTCATTTTTAATTTTTTGCCCATCTGAACCTTCATAGTTGATGTTATAGGGTGGATCTGTTATCATCAAGTCTGCTAACTCTCCATCCATTAGTTTTGATACATCTTCAGCACTTGTAGAGTCTCCACACATCAGTCTGTGTCCTCCAAGCAGATAAATATCCCCTGCTTGAGAGTAATAATCTTCTCTTGCCTCTGGAATATCAATTTCTTCAATCTCTTCAATGCTATCTCCATCAGTTCCAAGCTCTTTTTCAATCTCTGCTAGATTAAATCCTGTTAAAAACAGATCATCTTCATTCAATTTTGAAAGTTCATCATAAAGTTTTTCAAAATCCCACTCACCTTTTTCTTGAGCATTGAGTTCAGCTAATCTTAATGTTCTTAGTTCATCTTCAGAGAGTTTATCTATTCTTACAGCTCTAATTATCTTCATTCCTAATTGTTTAGCTGCTTCATATTTCCCATTATCATAAAGAATTTTATTCTCTGAAGTAATAAGGATTGGAACTATCATTCCAAATCTAGTTAATATTTTTTTATATAACTCTACTTGCTCTTCAGTAGTGACTCTAGGATTACTCTCATCTAGTTCTACATCCTGTATTCTTAACTCTAGTATCTCCATGTATTTTCATCTCCTTTCGTTGTAGTTCGTTTTATAAAAATAAAGTTTTTTAATTTTACTTTTAGGATTAAGGAGCCTTGTTCCCATACTTTACTTCAAGTTTTATATAGTTGAGCCCTTGCAACTATTGACTTTTACGATTTTAGTACACACAAAAAACGGCTTTTTTTGAAGTTTAAATTTCATTTTTTGGGTATAGTTTCAAAAAATATCCTATAAAAAACAAAAACAGGATTAAAATCCTGTTAATTTTTTATTAATATTTTAAACTGTCTATTTTTGGAATTCCTTGAATAAATTCAATTTTTGTTTTTATTCCTGTTATATTACTTAATAGCTTTTCTAATCGAGAAAAATTATTAAAAAATTTAGTTTTGGTACTTCCATTTTTTTCTGTATCAATCAGACTTTCTTTAGCCCAGTTGATATAGTTGTATTTCATTCTCTCTGTAACATCTATATCACTATTTTTTATTATATTTTTAACCATTTCAAAGTCTAAAATATAATTCTGCATATCTTTTATTTCAGCTCTTAATGGTGGTTTAGGCATTTTTAAAATTTTTATCAATCTTTCTTCTAATTCTTTACTCTGATTTTCTAATACTAAATTTAATTTATCCCAAATTCTTTCTTCTAAGAATTTAGCATACTCTTTTTTTAACTTTGACATAGTAAATTCATTTAATTTCATAACTGGTTCTTTTTTTGAAACTCTTTTTTTAAAGACTCTTGGAGTAAATACTTGTTCCACTCTTATAATACTTTTTCTCCCAGGAATATATTTTTTCTTATTATTTTCAGCAGTTTTATTATACACAGTTATTTTATAATCTGAATGTCTATAAGTGAACCCTGTAGTATAATCCTTATTTCCTGCTATCTGAAGATACTTTTTAGAACTTTTATTTTCTTTTCCCATGCTTTCTACAAAAGTTTGATAAACTAATGCAAAAGCTTGGTGATAATCTTCGAAAATATCTTCAAATTGTTGAGCAACATCTACTCTTAAATAGAATAAATGATACATTCTTAAAGTTATATCATTTGAAAATTCTTGAATTATTTTCAGTAGTTCTCTATTAACTTCATCTCTTTCTATCTCAGTTTTAATAAGCTCTACATTGCTATTATTAAAAAATTTAGGATAACTAAAATCTACATAAATTATAGTCTCTTTAGAATCGAAGCCACTAGATTTTAATCTGATATTATTAATCCAATAATTATCAAACTTTAAATATGCTTCAGTATCATCATTTGTAACTTGACACTTTCCTTTACCTTTAAATTTTTTATCTAAAAGTAGGGAAATATATTTAAGTTCAGTAGCTGCTACAGTCATAATATTAGCAGTGTCTAGCATTTTAAGAACTCCTTTCAAATCATAAAACATCACAATGGAACTCACTATTACAAGAAAATATCACATTATATAAAAAATACGAAGAATAATTTTATAGAACTTTAACTTTTAAATTTTAGGAGTATTTTTATAGTGAGCTCCATTCTAATGTCTTAAAAGTCAGCTATTATTTTCCAGCCTTCTCGAAATTTTTCTTTTATAACAACTTTATTCTTTGGATAAAGCTCTTTTAGTTTTTTTGCAGTTTTTTTAGCTATCTTTAAACTTGAAGTAGTTATTTTTTCCATTACAATTTGATAATCTTCTCCATGATATTTAGTTATGCCATCATAGATAATTACAACAAATTTAGTTTTACTAATTTCCATTAGCAGTTCCCTCTAATTTTATTCCTAATTCCTCTTCAAGTTTAAGAGCCTTTTCTAATGAGATAGTTCCTTTGCCTTTTTTAGCTAAACACAGCACATCTCCTAAGCCTTTTTTATATAAATATCCAACTTTCAAACTTACTTGAGTTGTTTTTAAGTCTTTTTCTATTAATTTTTTTCTTATTACGATATAATCGTTTTTAGTTAATTTCATAGCGACCTCCTCAACATATAATAAAACGTTTTTGGCGATGATGTCAAGTACAAAAAAATAGCAGTCTTTAAAAACTGCTATTTAAGAATGTTTTTAATCAAAATTTTTTTCTATAATTGCTTTTATAACTTTTCCACAACATTTAAAATCTTCTATCTCTGTTGATGGGATAATTATATCAGAATAATTTTTATTTAAACTCTTTAAAAGAATAAAAGTACCACCATTAAGAAGATTAACTCTTTTAATATAATATTCATTTTTATATTTAATTAAAGCGATTTTATTATTAATATTGTCCCAATCATTCAAATCAGGATCTATTATAATTTTAGATTTTTTTTCTATCTCTAATGCTAAAGAATCATCTTTTACCTCTAAAGCAAAAATTCTCTTTCCTGTTTTTTTATCTGTTGATACTCTTATAAAATTTATCTCTTTTTCTTCAAGGTGAGCTTTATCTTCTAAAACTTCGCCTTTTATAGCTATTTCATCAGTTTTTTTCTCATTTGGTTCTTTTAATTTAGCTAAAGCTCCAATATGAAGTTTAAAACTAAGGGCATGAATAATAAAATTTTCTTCTTCCTCTTTCGTATTTGTAAGCTCTTTAGCTAAAAGCTGGAGTTTTTCAAAAGTTGGAAAGCCATCTTTTCTATTATTTTCAAGATCCCCAAGATATCCTTGAGATATTCCTGTACGCTTGGCAAGTTCAGTTTGGCTCATATTTTTATTTTTTCTATATTCTTGTATTAGTTCGCCAATATTCTCCATTTTACACTCCCCCTTTTACATTATTTTACGACATATACGTTTAAAAAGTAAATAGTAAAAAAATATTTCTTGACTTTATAACGCTAAAGACGTAAAATTGTTGTAACAAAATTAACGTTAATAACGTTTCGTTTTTAACGTAATCAGTGAGGTGAAAAAATGGATAATATAAAATTTATTTTTGCAGTAACTAATGTTATTATCACTGGACTGGTTTCTATTGCTATAATTTTAGATTTTTATGTATCTAAAAAAAGAGAGCAACGAGATGAAAAGCTTTTTAATACTTATAATGAGTTAATTAAAAAAAATAATTACACTCATTATAATATTTGTGCTTTCTGTAAAAAAAGAAATAAAAGCAAAAAAAGAAAAACTAAAAAAAATAACTAGATTTATTAGGAGTTTTGATGAAAAGTTATATAAAAAATTTAAAAAAGAGAAAAATAGACAGAAAAAAAATGATTTCAAATAGAATTATAAAAGTTGAATATTTGGTTGGTTTAATTGATTCAAGACATAAATTAAAAAAAATAAAAGTTCCTATTTTAAGAACAGGTGCAAGAGCTAACTATCTTTATTTAAAATTTGAAGTTCAACAATTAAGAGCAGGTATAGATCGAAAAAAATTAAAACATAAACCTTTTAGAGCATTGTTTAAATATAAAAATAAGATAATTACTCAAGAAAGGTATTCTGAACTTAGTTTTAAAAATCTTACTGCTCCTTCAGAAAAAGATAAAAAACATTTATATTCTTATGTCGAAAAGAATTTTTTTTTGAAGAGAATACTCTTTAATTTTTGAATTTAGTAAAAGAGAAAGAATATTAGTTTCATCAGAATATCCTGCTTCTCCATAATATTCTTTTTCTCCAATTTTTACAGTAACATCGTTTTTATGGTCTATACCATTAAAATAAAGATTGAAATTTTTATTGTTTTCAAGAGGTATTAGAATTTTTAAAGCTTTCATTTCAAAAGCTACTTTCTTTATACCCAATATCTTTCCATTTACTATAAATGTTTTTAAATTTTTATTAAAAACATCTTGAAATATTATAACTACAGTTTCCATTTACTTCTCCTTTTGCTCTTACAACCTGTAGTTATTCAGTAGTAGTCTACTGAATAGAGTGTCCTAGACATAGAAAAATAAAGACCTGCCACAGTCTTTCTAGGATGCTCTCTTGAGTAGATTAAAGATACTGATTATAAACCAGTACCTTTGGACATTGGAAATTTATAAGTTGAATATAAGCTACACTTTCTTACATAATGATTCAAAATTTTTCTTTCTTCTTTGATAGAAGATAAATTAAAAATTTCTCTTAGTGGATGATTATCAGCAAGAATATAATATTGTGCCATTTTTTTATTTTTAGGAAAAAAACAACTAAACTTCTTACCATTAATTTCAAATTTATTAGATTTTATACCAATTGGAAATTTATTTTTAAAAGCTTTTTTAGAAATTTCACCCTTGTAATTGAAATTTTTATCCCAGCAATAAAGTAATTCTGACTCTGAATCTTTAGATACTAAAAAAGCATCTTTTAAAAGAAAGTTTTCAATATCTTCAAGTGAAATTGTAATATCGTCTTTTTCTGGCATAAAAATAGTTTCATCTTTAAACTCTTCATTAAGATAACTATTAGAAAAATAATCACTAGGATAATTAAATTTTTCTTGCTTTATTTTTTTTAAGAGTCCAACTCTATCAAAGTAAGTTTTATATTCTGAAAGTTTAGAATTATTTATAATTTTTGTTAATTTTTTTATAGATTTTATATCTGAATTGATAATATTAGAATAATCTCCTATTAGAAGATCTGTTCTATGCTTACATATATATCCATTTTTACCTGCTTCACAATTACAAGAAGAAATTAATTCTTTATTTTTAACTTTAAAAGTTACTTGATAAATTTCTTTTGATGAATCACTTTTAATTTTAAAAGAAGTTTTATATCCATAAATAAAATCTATAAAATTAAAAAAAATAGATTTAATGTGTTCCATAAAATCCCCCCTAATCTATTGAATAGAGTGTCCTAGAATTTGAAGATTACAAATTGACTGCCAATCAATTTTCTTCTAGGATGCTCTCTTGAGTAGATTAGTTCTCTGATGATTCTTCATTTGGGATATATTCTATTAGATCTTGAAGAGGACATTGGAAGAAATCACAAAGTTTAAAAATTATTCCAAGACTTACAGTATCAATTTTTATTTCATTGTAGAGTTTTGTTAATGTATCTCTGTGTATTCCAGTTTCTCTAGAAAGTTCAGCAACACTTTTTATTTTTTTATCAAGCATAATATATCCTAACTTACTTTTTATCATGGTCAACCTCCTGTTTTTGCTTAATTATAACA